>ERZ941671.232-NODE-232-length-24421-cov-6.288517_pt1 | contig 24421 bp, 18 predicted proteins | sample MGYA00521093_ERZ941671 | MGnify/ENA primary metagenome ERZ941671 (study PRJEB32759, sample SAMN07749878) | skin metagenome | biome: transportation; feature: city; material: polyester macromolecule | host: Homo sapiens | place: Hong Kong:MOS line | collected... | reverse complement strand
CGAGCGTGTCGCGCGGCCAGGCGGCCAGCACGTCGACCAGCGCGGGCGCGCCGGAGCATGCCGCGACGTGCTCGCGCAGCTCGCGCCGTGTGGTCGGTGTGCTCATGCCCCTTCCTCCCGCTCGTCGTCAGCATCCGTCGCAGCTCGTCGGCTTCAGCCGGCTAGGACGACGTGCCCTGGATCTGCCACGTCTGCGTCATCGTGAGACCCTGCGCCGCATTGACCGCGGTCGTCGGAAGCGTCACCGCGACGCAGTAGTTCAACTGGTTGCCCCCGTTCGCCGCGACGACCTGCGGCACTGAGGAGGGGCGTGGATGACGATCAGCCGGGCCGCGGTCGGCGTGGCGGCCGGGCTGGCGCTGGTGTTCGCGCCGTGGCTGCTGGGCGCAGAAACCGGCCGGGCACTGCAAGGACAACTGGAGTTTGCGCGGGCCAGTGCCGCGACCGGATTCTGGGTGTTTCTGCTGGGGGCCGGCGTGGCGCTGTACGGCGCTCAGCGCGTCCTGCCACGCCCGCGCCGCTGGCTGGCCTGGCTCTGGCTGCTTCCGCTGGCGGGCCTGCTGCTCTCCGGTCACCTGAACCACTGGTCGGTGCTGGTCGAGGGCCACCGCGAGGGGCCGCGCTGGGCGCAGGAACTGGCGCAGCACCTGAAACTCACCGGGCTGGCGCTGCTGTTCGCGCTGCTGCTGGGCGGGGCGGACGGGGTGCTGCTGACCAACATGACCACCTTCGTCTCCGCGACGATGCTGACCGTGGCGATGCGCCGGGAGGCGGACTGGGCCACCTGGGCCCGCCTGTTTGCGTGGTCCCTGGTGGGCACGGTGCCCGGGGCGCTGCTGGTCCGAGCCCTGCCGGCCGCCGTGCTGCAGGTGGTGGTCGGCGGCGTCGTGCTGCTGGCGATGGCGGTGATCGCCTGGGCGGTGCCGCGCTGGCACGTGGTTGCTCCTCAAAACATAGCTGCCGGCGCTGATCAGAAAAGCGCCAACGGCCAAAAAGGTTCATATTCAGAGATCTGGCGCAACCCCTATTTCAGGCGCGCTTCGCCGCTGGGCATGGTGAGCTTTGGCGGCATGGTCGCCATCCAGTCGCTGTGGGCCGGGCCGTGGCTGATGGATGTGAAGGGTCTGAGTCGCATCGAGGCCGGCAATGTGCTTGGCCTGTTCACGCTGGCGATGATTGTGGGCCCAGCCTGTATCGGTGCCTTCGATCGCAAGTTCGGGCATCGCCGCACCGTGGTGGCGGCAACCCATGCGGTCGCCGCTTTGCTGCTGGTCGTGATGGCAGGCGGCGCGCCGCATTTCCCGGTCTCCAACCTGTTCGGCGTTGCCGTGATGCCGACGCGGTATGACCTGGTGCTGCTGATCCTGATCGGGCTGGTGACCTCGGCGCAGCCCTTGATCTACGGCATGACGCGGCAGCTGGTCGATGCCCAGAACACCGGCAAGGCGCTGTCCTCGGTCAATCTTGCGTTCTTCCTGGGCGCAGCGCTGCTGCAATCGAGCACCGCCGGCGTCGCGGCGCTGTTCGGGCTGCCCGCGGTGCTGCTGTTCATCGCTGCCGCGCTGCTGATCGGGACTGCGCTGTTTTGGGTCTATACCTCGACGGCGGCCACGGTAAGATAGCGGCCGGTTCCACCGCTTCCGGAAGTCACGTGCCCACGCCCGCCAAGATCGATCCGATCACCCGCTCCGTCGTCCAGCACCGCCTGTCGTCGATCGTGAAGGAGATGGGCGAAGCCATGCTTCGCACCTCCTATTCGCAGATACTCAATTCGAGCCGCGATTTCTCGCTGGCGATCTGCGACACCAGCGGGCGGCTGATCGCGCAGGCCGATCACATCCCGGTGCATGTCGGGGCGCTGCCGTGGGCGACGCTGGCGGTCGAGGAGCGCTTCAAGGAGATCGCGCCCGGCGACGTCATCCTGCTCAACGACCCCTATCAGGGCGGCAGCCATCTGCCCGATCTGACCGCCTTCGTGCCGGTGTTCGACGGCGGAAAAAGGCTGCTGTGGACCATCGTGCGCGCGCATCAGAGCGACATCGGCGGCGCCACCCATGGCGCCTACAATCCGGCTGCGACCGAGATCTATCAGGAAGGCATCCGGATTCCGCCGATCAAGCTCTACGAGGCCGGCAAGCCGCGCGAGGATCTGCTCGACCTCCTGGCTTTGAACATCCGCAATCCCCGCGAATTCCGCGGCGACCTCGCGGCGATGCTCGGCGCCGCGCATCTCGGCGAGCGCCGCGTCTCAAAATTGTTCAGCGAGTTCGGCGCGGAGACCGTCGAAGCCGCGATCGAGGCGATCTTGGACGCCACCGAGCAGCAGACCCGCGCCGTGGTGTCGACCTGGAAGGACGGCGTGTTCACCGGCGAAGCGCTGCTCGACGACGACGGCCACGGCCGCACCGACATCAAGATCGCCGCCAAGGTAACCAAGACGGGCAGCGACATCGAGGTCGATCTCACCGGCTCCGATCCGCAGTCGACCAGCTTCGTCAATTCCTCGCATGCCAACATGCAGGCCGCGGTCGCGATGGCGTTCGCCTATCTGATCGACGCCGACATCCCGAAGAATACCGGCGCGCTGCGGCCGCTCAAGGTGGTGGCGAAGCAGGGCACCATCGTATGGGCCGATCCCGGCCGGCCCGTGACCTTGTGCACCAGCCATCCCTCCAACGAGATCGTCGAAGCCATCATCAAGGCGATGTCGGCGTCCTGTCCGGATCGCGTGATGGGCGGCTGGGGGCGTCGTTTCCGGATCGCGATCCAGGGCGAAGATCCGCGCAACGGGCGCAATTTCATCTGGCACATGTTCCAGGCGCGGCCCGGCGGCGGTGCATCGCCCGGCGGCGACGGCTATTCCTCGATCGGCGAGTGGCATTCGGTCGGCGGACTCAAGTTCGGCAGCATCGAGGTCGCCGAGGTGCGCTTCCCGCTGCATTTCCGCCAGCACGAGTTCCGGCCGGATTCCGGCGGCGACGGCCGGCACCGCGGCGGGCTTGGCGTCGCGCTCGACATGGTGCTGGAGATCGAGAAGCCGGCCCGCGGCAACACCGCCGGCGACGGCGCGCGCCATGGCCCGTGCGGCATGCTCGGCGGCAGTGATGGCGAGCCGCATCACTATCGCTTGCTCTCCGAAGGCCGCGAGCCGCGGGTGCTCAGGACCAAAGAGGTCGGCATCGAGCTGCGTCCCGGCGATTGCCTCGAGATCCGCTCCTCCGGCGGCGGTGGCTGGGGGCCGCCCGAGCAGCGATCGGCGCAGGCGCGGGCGCGCGACGTCGCGCAAGGTCTGGTTTCGAAGGCGGTATAGGGCAGCGATGTATACGATTGGCGTTGACGTCGGCGGAACCTACACCGATCTGGTTGCGACGGATCAAACCGGGCGAACCGTGTTCGCGAAATCGCCTTCCACGCCGGCCGATCAGTCGATCGGCGTGATGGCCGGACTGGACGAGCTGGCGCGTCGTCTCGGCGTCACGCGTGCGGCGATGCTTGCCGGCACCGACCGCCTGGTGCACGGCACGACGGTTGCGACCAATGCGCTACTGGAGCGCAAGGGCGCGAAGGTCGCGCTGCTCACCACCGAGGGCCATCGCGACGTCGTCGAGATGCGCGAGGGGCTGAAGCCGGATCGTTACGATCTGCGCACGCCGCCGCCCGAGCCGCTGGTGCCGCGCGAGCGCCGCTTCGGTGTGCGCGAGCGGCTGAAGGCCGACGGCAGCGCGGCGGTGGCACTGGATGCCACGGCGCTCGGCGACGTCATCGCCGAGGTGAAACGATCCGGCGCGAATTCGGTCGCGGTATGCTTCCTGCACGCCTATCTCAATCCGGCGCATGAGCTTGCCGCGGTCGAACGGCTGGCGAAGGAATTGCCCGAGATCAGCGTGTCGCGTTCCAGCGACGTGCTGCCGCAGATCAAGGAATATGAGCGCGTCTCGACCACCATCGTGAACGCCTATGTCGCGCCGACGGTGCGGCGCTATCTCACCAATCTGGAGCGCGGCCTGCATGAGGCCGGTTTCAAAGGCTCGCTGTTTGTCGTGCTGTCGCATGGCGGCATGGCGCCGGTGGAGGAAGCCTCGCGGCTCGCCGCCGGCACCGTGCTGTCGGGGCCGGCCGGCGGCATCTCCGGCAGCCGCCGCTGCGCCGAGATGCTCGGGATTCCCGATCTGGTGCCGTTCGACATGGGCGGCACCTCGACCGACATCTCGCTGATCGCGGATGGCCAGGCCTCGCTGTCGGCCGACGGAATGCTGGCGGGCCAGCGTATCGCGCTGCGCAGCCTCGACATCGCCAGCATCGCAGCCGGCGGCGGCTCGATCGCGAGCGTCGACGGCAGCCGCACCTTGCGGGTCGGGCCGGAGAGCGCGGGCTCGGTGCCGGGCCCGGCTTGTTACGGTAATGGCGGCACCGCGGCCGCCGTGACAGACGCCAATGTCGTGCTCGGCTATCTCGATGCCGCGGCCTTCATGGGCGGCGCGCGGCCGCTCGATCGCGCGGCATCGGAAGCCGCGGTCGACCGGATCGCTGCGGCGCTCGAACTGTCGCGGATCGAGGCTGCCGCCGGCATCTACAAGATGATCAACCTGAAGATGGCCGACGGCATCCGCCTGATGACCTTGCGCCGCGGCGTCGATCCCAGAAAATTCGCGCTGCTCAGCTTCGGCGGCGCCGCCGGCATGCATGCCGCGGAGGTCGCGCGCGAGCTCGAGATCAAGCGCATCATCGTGCCGACGGTGGCCTCCGTGCTGTCGGCCTGGGGCATGCTGACCAGCGACCTGCGCTACGAGGTCAGCCGCACGCATTACGGCACGGGCCGGATTTCCGCCGACGAGGTGCGTGCACTGTTCGCTGCCCTGGAGGCGCAGGCGGCGGGCCGCCTGCGTGACTGGTTCAAGGGCGACATCGCGATCGAGCGCTCGGCCGAGATGCGTTACGGCGAGCAGGTGTTCGAGATCGACGTGCCGCTCGGTGACCTCGATCTCGGCGCCGCCGATCTGGTGGCGCAGATCGAGGAGCGTTTCCATCGCCGCCATGAGGAGCTCTACACCTATGCCTCGCGTGGGCAGGAGGTGGTGTTCGTCAATGCGCGTGTCGCCGCGGTCGGCAAGGTGGCGCCACGCGGCAGCGAGGCTGGCGGGACGCCGTCGGCTGCGCCCTGCGCACCGCGCGGCAAACGGCAGGCCTGGTTCGGTGCCTGGCGCGAAGTGCCGGTTTATGCGCTCGACGACCTCAAGCCGGGGCAATCGCTGGCTGGTCCCGCTGTGATCGAGGCCGAAACCACCACGGTTCTGGTCGATGATGGCGACCGCGTCGCGGTCAATCCGCTGGGCTGGCTCGACATAACATTGCGCTGAGGTCCATCTCCGCCATCAACATTTCATTTTTCCGGCATCCGCTTGGGCGATAAGCTCCGTTCGCTGGGAGGGAGCGCCGGCTAGTCGCCGGCGTTTGTGGCGATGTTGATGCAAACAAAACGACAAACCGTGCTTTCGACGGTCCTGGCCCTCGCAGTTGTTCTCGCGGCAGCGCCGTTGCGCGCGCAGCAGGCGCCGGAGGCGGCCGGCAGCGAAATCCGCATCGGCAATGTGATGCCTTACACCGGGCCGCTCGCCGCGTTCGCGACCATCGGGCGGGCCGAGGCGGCCTATTTCGACATGGTCAACGAACATGGCGGCATCAACGGCCGCAAGGTCAGGTTCGTCTCGGTCGATGACAGCTCCAATCCGAAGACCGCGATGGAGCAGACCCGCGATCTGGTCGAGCAGCACGATGTGCTGGTGATGTTCGGCTCGTTCGGCACGCCGAGTAACCTCGCCGTGCGGAAATATCTCAACGAGAAGAAGATCCCGCAGCTGTTCGTCGCGTCCGGCGACGAGGAATGGGCGCATCCCGCGAGCTTTCCCTGGACTATGGGCTGGCAGCCGACCTTCCGCGCCGAGGGACGGATCTATGCCAATTACATCCAGGCCGCCTATCCTTCGCGCAAGATCGCGGTGCTCTGGCAGAACGACCAATTCGGCCGCGACCTGTTCAAGGGATTGCAGGAAGGGCTCGGCGACACCGCCGGCATGATCGTCGCCGACCTCGCTTTCGACGCATCGGAGACAGCGATCCAGAACCAGATCGGGATCCTGAAGAACTCCGGCGCCGACATATTGGTGTTCGATGGCGCGCCGGCGATCGCGGCGCGTGCGATCCGCGTCGCCGCCGACCTCGACTGGCATCCGGTGTTCATCCTCGACAATGCCTCGGCATCGATCGCCAGCGCATTGCGGCCGGCGGGCCTGCAAAACTCGCTCGGCGTGATCTCGACCTCGTTCCTGAAAGACGCCGGCGACGCCGCCTGGAAGAACGACCCGCAGATCAAGGCGTGGGACGCCTTCATGGACAAATACTACCCCGACGGCGACAAGGACGACATCTATGCCGTGTTCGGCTATGCCGCCGCCGACACGCTGATGCAGGTGCTGCGCCAATGCGGCGACGACTTGTCGCGCGACAACATCATGCGGCAGGCGGCGTCGCTGAAGAACTTTCAGAGCCCGATTGCGCTGCCCGGAATCGTCATCAACACCGGGCCGAAGGATTTCCGCCCGATCAAGCAGATGCGGCTGGTGCAGTTCGACGGCAATGCCTGGCAGCCGATCGGCGACGTGATCGAGAGCGCGTTCACGCCGGTGCGGGAGGATAATTGAGGGGGGCATGCGCTGGGTTTATCCGTCGTCCCGGCGAAGGCCGGGACCCATTACCCCAACTGAGACTTGTTTTGCTCCGCTGGGGCAATAATCCCTTTCACCCGATACAGCGGTGGTAATGGGTCCCGGCCTTCGCCGGGACGACGGAGAGAGTTACTTCTTCAGCCCGTAGTTCAGCAACCCGCCCTTGTTCTTCGGCGGATGCGCGCGCAGGCCTTCTTCGTTCGGCTCAGTGCCCCAGCCCGGGCGATCCGGGATCACCAGATGGCCGTCGACGAATTCGGGCACATGGGTGAACAGCTCGTGGTCCCAGGCCAACCGGTCGATGTCGGTCTCCATGATCCTCAGGTTCGGCACCGCGGCGCAGAAATGCGCGTTCATCATGGTGCAGAGATGGCCGTAGAAATTATGCGGCGCGACATTGACCTCGAAATGCTCGGCTGCGGCTGCGATCTTCATCGATTGCCACACCCCGTTCCACGGCGTGTCGATGATCGCGACGTCCATCGCCTGCTCGGTGAAATAGGGCAGGAATTCGCGCAGGCCCAATAGCGTTTCGCAGGACGAGATCGGGTGCGGGCTCTGGCGGCGGATATAGCCGAGCGCCTGCGGGTTGAAGGTGTCGATCTCGACCCAGAAGATGTCCATCTTCTCGATGGCGCGCAGGATCTTCAGATAGCCTTCGGTCTTGGCGTTGAAGTTGAGGTCGAGCAAAAGGTCGACATCCGGCCCGGCGCCGTCGCGGATCGCCTCCAGATGCATGCAGAGATTGCGCAGCACGGTGCGGTCGACATTGATCTCGGGCTGGAATGGCGAGCCGAAACCAGGGCGCCAGCCCTGCGGCTTGCCGTCGGTATAGACGAAGATGTTGGTCTTCATCGCCGTGAACTTCTTCTCGCGCACCTCGGCGCCGGTCGCCTTGACGCCGTCGAGATCAGTGATGGCCGGCTTGTACCAATCGGGATGATTGATGCGCCAGGTCGCGCAATGCGACCAGTAGACCCGCACACGGTCGCGGATCTTGCCGCCGAGCAGGTCGTAGCAGGGCACGCCGAGCGCCTTGGCCTTGACGTCGAGCAGCGCGTTCTCGATGGCGCCCAGCGCCAGCGCCACCACACCGCCGGCGGCAGGCCGCGTCGCGGCGAACAGCTCGACATAGATCCGCTCATGCTCGAAGGCGTTCTTGCCGATCACCCGCGCCGACAGCCGCTCGATCGCCGCCGTCACGCCGGGCGCGCCAAAACCCTCGTCATATTCGCTCCAGCCGACCAGCCCATCCGTGGTCGTCACCTTAACGAAGTGATAATTCCGCCAGCCGGCATCGCAGGCGAGCGTCTCGACGCTTTTGATCGTGGTGGATTTGCTCATGGGTTCCTGCCCGGCGTTTGTTGATGTTGGGCAAGTTCAACAACGGATCGGCGGACGCGTCAATTCGCGGCAGGGCAAGGCGACAATGCGCGCAGGTTGGTGCTGCGACGTGCGCCGACCTGCCCAATCGATCCGTCACCCTGAGGAGCGCGCTCTTGTGCGCGCGTCTCGAAGGGTCGACGGCCCGGCTCTCTCCGCGTGGATGCAGGCGGGCCGTGTATCCTTCGAGACGCCGCTTTGCGGCTCCTCAGGATGACGGGGAAGGAGCAGTCGGCCGGAACAATCTCGGCCGCTGGCGCTCGAAGGTCTTGCGGCCGCGCTTGAAGCCCATCAGCACATCGGGCAGCTCGGCGATCGCATTGGTTCCGCTGTCGCAATCGAGCACGACGAGGTCAGCGGGGTTACCGACGGCGATGCCGTAATCGCTGAGGTTCATCAGCCGCGCCGGCAGCTCGGTGACCAGATCGAGGCAGGTTTCGAACTCGCCGATCCCGGCATGCGCGGCATTGGCGTAGAGATTGGCCATCCGCAGCAGCGACGCGTCGCCGAACGGTGTGAACGGGTTTTGCACATTGTTGGTCGCGACCGAGCACAGCACGCCACTGGCCACGAGCCGATGCGCAGCGGTCAGGCCGCGCGGGGCATTGTGCGTTACGTCGCGGCCCATCAGATAGAGGTCGGTGGCGGGCAGCACGGTGACCGCGACACCGGCTGCGGCGAGACGCGCGCTCGCCGCCTTCAACTTGTCAGGCGGCAGCGCGGAGAGTTTGGTCGCATGTCCGATCGCGACGCGGCCGTGATAGTTGCGCCGCTCGGTCTGCCGGCAGACCTCTTCCATGTGCCACCACGACGGATCGAGATCGAAGTCGAGATGCAGGTCGACATCGATGTCGAATTGCTGCGCCAGGTCGAAGATGCGCGAAATATGCGCGTTCGGATCGGTGTCGACGTAAGGGCAGCCGCCGATCGCCTCGGCGCCGTCGTGGAGTGCCGCGACCAGCAGCTCGTCGGCGCCGGGGTCGTTGGTCAGGCCCTCCTGTGGAAAGACGCAGACCGAGAGATCGAGCGCCCAGGCGTAATCGCGCTTCAGCGCCTTGACCGCCTCGAAGCCGCGCAATCCGATCCGCGGGTCGATCTCGACATGGGTCCGCATCCGCGTGGTGCCCGCGGTGATCGCGCGCTCGATCACGCCGGCGCCGCGTGCGTAGACGTCCTCGACCGTGAAATCGCGCTTCATCGCCGACACCGCACGGATCGCCTCGGCGACGCTGTTGTGATCGTGGCCGCAGCGGCCGAGCAGGCAGGCCTTGTCGAGATGGATATGGGTGTCGACGAAGCCGCCCAGCGCCAGCCGGCCGCCGAGGTCGACCTCGACAGTCTCGCAGGTAAGCCGTGGCGCGATCGCGGCGATCCTGCCGTCGGCGATGCCGATATCGACCGCGGACGCCGATCTGCGCGTCACGGCATTGCGGAAGACCAGGTCGAAGGCAGGTTTCGCGATCATCGGGGAAGAAACATCAGGATGGTCTCAGCCTAGCGGAAGCGCGGGGAACCGGCAGCAACAGATTGTGTGCAGATTGCTAGTCAAACTGTTTAAAAAATGTGCATGCACTTTGGTAGCCAGATTGTAGAGTCTTGACGATCCCTGGAGCCCCGTCATGTCCGTCACCGCCAAAACCAATGCCCGCCCGCTGACCGATGCCGAGATCGTCGAGGCCTATCTGACGGCGTCAATGATCCCCGATCCCGACGCGGCGGCCGCCTATATGAAGCCGGGCACCGTGATCACCTTTACCGGCGGGCGTGAGTTCGACCACCCGCGCGGGCCGACTGGCTTCAACGCCAGGCGCTATCGCTGGGTGAAGAAGAAGATGGACCGTTTCGACGTCTGTCCCGGCGCCGGCGAGACCGTGGTCTACAGCATCGGCACGCTCTACGGCGAATGGATCGACGGCACGCCGTTCGAAGGCAACCGCTACGTCGACCGCTTCGTGGTGACGGGCGGGCAGATCGTCAAGATGGACGTCTGGAACGACAGCGCCGAGCGGATTCTGGTGCAGCGGGGGATCGAGGGGTAGCCCCGCTGTCATGCGCCGCTTCAAGCGGGGCATCCAGTACGCCGCGGCTTCTCGGTGGATCACGAATGCCTCTGGAATACTGGATCGCCCGGTCACGGCCGGGCGATGATGCCGAAATGGGGTTACCTTCCCCGCGCTGCCTTCGGCAGCTTCACCACCCGGTCGCCGCTCGCCTCATCGGCATAGGGCGCCAGAATATCCAGCAGATCCCGGCCGCGCTGCGGTGTCGGCGCGACGAGGGCGCGGGTCGCGACCGAGTCCAGATGGCTGTGCATCAACCCCATCACCTTGTCGACGTCGCCCTTCACCAGCGCTCCGATGATCGCACGGTGCTCGTTGATCGCGCATTCCGATGAATGCGGCCGGCTGTACAGCGACAGCGTCAGGCAGCAGCGATAGGCGACCTCGCTGACATAGCGCACCAGGATCGGGCTGTTCGTCATGTGGGCGAGCAGGATGTGGAATTCGGTGGCGAGCCGGATCGACACCGCGTCGGTGCCGTCGCGGGCGCGATCCTCGGCGTCGACATGGGCAGTCAGTTCGGCGATCTGTGCCTTGGTCAACTTGCCCGCGAGTTGCCGCACCACCAGCCGCTCCAGCTCGATGCGGATGTCGAAGGCATCGCGCGCCTCCTGCCAGCTCGGCGTCGCCACCACGGCGATGCGGTTGCGGCGCAGCTCGACCAGGCCTTCGGCCGCAAGTTGCCCGAGCGCATGCCGCGCGATGGTGCGGCTGACGCCGAAGCGTTCGCCCAGCGAGTCCTCGGGCAGTTTTGCGCCGGGCTCCAGCGCCTGCTCGATGATCGCCCGCCGCAGCGCGCGGCAGATCACGCTGACCTTGTCGGACGATTCAGCCGTCTTGCTGGTGTCGGCACGCGCCGCCATTGCCGCGAATCCTTCTCGAAAGCTGCTTCAAGTCCTCTCTATCATACCGGCAAAACAATCGGGCGCCCCAATTGCATGCAGTTTGGGCTGTGGATTGCCTAAAAGGAATCCGGCGTTGCGGGCGCCGTCCGCGCGATCCCCTTGATTTTCAACGGGGCGACTGCTGGCATCCAGCTTGCATGCACTTTGCTCGTGATGCGCATGCAACCAAATTCCGATTTCGCCGGCGAGCCGATGGCCGCCGGATCCGCGCCGACTGCCATCGAGCTGTCGGAAGCCTCCGTCACCTTCGGCCGCGGCGCCCGCGCCGTGCCGGCTTTGTCAAAAACCACGCTGCGGATCGCCGACGGCGAGTTCGTCGCGCTGGTCGGCCCGTCCGGCTGCGGCAAGTCCACGATCCTGCGGCTGGTCTCGGGCCTGGCGCGGCCGACCACCGGTGTCGTCATCGTCGGTGGCCGCGAGGTCGCGGCGCGCGCGATGCGGGTCGGCATGGCGTTCCAGAACCCGACCATGCTGCCGTGGATGACGATCGAAAAGAACATCATGCTGCCGCTGAAGATCGTCGAGCCGTTCCGCTCGCAGTTCCGCAGGCTGCGCAAGACCGAGTTCCGCGACAAGGCCAATGCGCTGCTCGAGCAGGTCGGGTTGAAGGGCTTTGGCGGCCGCTATCCCTGGCAGCTTTCCGGCGGCATGCTCCAGCGTGCCAATCTGTGCCGCGCGCTGATCCACGAGCCGCGCATGCTGCTGCTCGACGAGCCGTTCGGTGCGCTCGACCAGTTCACTCGCGAGGAGCTGTGGGGAATCCTGCAAGCGCTCTGGATGACCCACAAGCCGACCGTGCTGCTGGTGACCCACGATCTGCGCGAGGCCGGCTTTTTGGCCAGCCGCATCTGCGTGATGAGCGCGCGGCCCGGCCGCATCCTCGATGACTCCCGGGTCGATTTCGCCCGGCCGCGCACCGTGGCGATGACCTTCGAGCCGGATTTCGTCGCGCTCAACCAGAAGCTCCGTGCCTTCATCGTCGATGCGCGCAGCGCCGCGCGAGAGGGAGCCTGACCATGTCCGTGTCAGATATCCGGCAGAAGGCCTGGTCCGCCGCGTTGATCGTGCTGTTCTTCGTCGCCTGGGAACTGTTCTGCGTGATGACGGGGATGTCGGACCTGGTGCTGCCGCGGCCGTCGCAGGTCTTCGTCACGCTGTTCGAGAAATTCCCGATCCTGTGGCCGCATATCGTGCAGACGCTGGTGACCACGATGATCGGCTTCGTGCTCGGCGTGGCCCTCGGCGTCGCGCTCGGTGCCGTGATCGGGGTGTCGAAAACCGCCTACGACACCTGTTATCCGCTGCTGGTCGGGTTCTCGTCGATCCCGAAGGTCGCTGTGGTGCCGATCTTCGTGCTGTGGTTCGGCTCCGGCACGGTGCCGGCAGTGCTGACCTCGCTGTCGATCTGCTTCTTCCCGATCGTCGTCAACATCGCAACCGGCCTCGCCACCACCGAGCCGGAGCTCGAGGATGTCCTGAAGGCGCTCGGCGCCAGCAAGTTCGACATCCTGTGGAATGTCGGGCTGCCGCGCACGATGCCGTTCTTCTTCGCCTCGCTGAAGGTCGCGGTGTCCTACGCGTTCGTCGGCGCGGTGCTGTCGGAGACCGTCGCCTCGAACCGCGGCATCGGCAATGTGATGATGACCGCATCCTCCAATTTCAACGTGCCGCTGGTGTTCGCCGGGCTGTTCGTGCTCGCCGGGCTCGGCGTCGCACTCTACGTGCTGTTCTCGCTGATCGAGGGCCAGGTGACGGGCTGGGCGACACGCAAGGACAATGTCATCGCCACCTGAGTCTCACGCCATCGCCATTCACCGAAGTTGAGGAGGTCGTCATGCTGAAGACAATAAGCGCCGCGTTGCTGGGACTTGCCATGGTGGCCGCGCCCGCTCGCGCCGAGGAAACCACCATCAAGTTTACGCTGGGCTGGAAGACGCAAGGCTCGGATGCCGCGTTCTTCTACGCCAAGGATCACGGCTACTTCAAGGAGGAAGGCCTCAACGTCGTGATCGACCAGGGCGAGGGCTCCGGCGCCACGGTGACGCGCATCATGTCGGGCGCCTACGACGCAGGCTTCGGCGACGTCAACGCGATCATCCAGAATGCTGCGGCCAGGCCGCAGGATGCGCCTGTGATGGTCTACATGATGTGGAACCAGCCGCCGTTCGCGATCGTCGCCAAGAATTCGAGCGGCATCAAGTCGATCAAGGATTTCGAGGGCCATACGCTGGGCGGCGCGCAGGGCACGCCGACCACGCGGCTGCTGCCGGTGTTCGTGCACAAGAACGGGCTCGACGGCGACAAGATCAAGATCTCCAACATGGCGCCGAACCTGCAGGAGCCGATGCTGATCAAGGGCGATATCGACGCCGCGCTGGTGTTCAACATCACGAGCTACTTCAACCTGGTGCTGAACCGCCAGGATCCCGACAAGGACTTCAAATGGTTCTCGTTCGGCGACTACGGGCTCGATCTCTATTCCAACGGCGTGATGGTGTCGCGCAAGCTGATCGCGTCGAACCCGAAGGCGGTGGCCGGCCTCGTCCGCGCCATCAACAAGGGCGCGATCGCGGTCGCCAAGGACCAGAACGCCGCCATGAAGGCCGCGCTCAACTACGACAATCTGATCAATGTCGACGTCGAGAAGCGCCGGCTGCAATATTCCTTCGAGAAGCTGATCGTCTCGCCGGAGATGAAGGAGATCGGCATCGGCGACGTCAAGGACGACCGCATGGCCCGCGCCATCGGCTTCATCGTCGAGGGCTACCAACTCGCCCGCACGCCGACCCCGGCCGAAGTGTTTTCGCGTGATTTCCTGCCGCCGCGGGCGGAGCGGGAGTTGGTGTACACCGCGAATTGACATAGCCCGTCATTGCGAGCGAAGCGAAGCAATCCAGGTCTCGGCTCGGGATAGCTGGATTGCTTCGTCGCTTCGATCCTCGCAATGACGGCGGAGGACGTTGCGATGGACGTCACGGCAACCCGCTTGTTCTCCGGTCCCGACGGCGGCATCCGCAACGACGTCGTGCTCCATCATGACGCCGGCGTCATCACCGATATCTCCGCAGCCGCGAGCCCCGCGACCGGCCCGCGCTGCCTGATCCTGCCCGCCTTCGTCAACGCCCACGATCACGCCCGCCCGCGGGCGTCGAGTTTCGGCGCGGTCGGCATGCCCTTGGAGAGCTGGATCCTGCGCACGGTGCTGGGCACGCCGGTCGATCCCTATCTGGCCGCGGCCGCGGCGTTCGCTCGTGCGGCGCAGGCCGGCTGCGCCGCGATGATGGTGCACTACACGCGTCCGAGCGGCACCATGCCGCTGGTCGAGGAAGCCCGGGCGATCGCGCGCGCCGCCAGCGACGTCGGCATCCGCATCGCGTTTGCGATCGCGGTGCGCGACCAGAACCCGATCGTCTATGGCGACAGCGAGCCGGTGCTCGCAGCGCTCGCCGGCGACGACCGCAGCACGATCGAGCAGTTGTTTGTTCGGGCCCCGATGTCGCCGAAAGCCCATATCGAGCTGACCGATGCCATCGCCGCGGCGATCGCCGGGCCGAAGGTCGATGTGCAGCTCGGTCCCGCCGGCGTGCAGTGGTGCTCGAAGCCGCTGCTTGAGGCGGTCGCGGAAAACTCCGCGCAGACCGGCCGCCGCGTTCACATGCATCTGCTCGAGACGATCTATCAACGCAGGTGGGCCGATCAGTATTTTCCCGGCGGCGTCGTCCGCTATCTCCGCGATATCGGCCTGCTTTCGGAACGGCTGACGCTGGCGCATTGCATCCACGCGCGGCCCGACGAGATCGAGATGATCGCGGCGTCCGGCGCCCGCATCGTCACCAATTTCTCGTCCAATCTGCATCTGCGCTCGGGACTGGCGCCGATCGCCGCGGCACACGAATGCGGCTGCGCGATCGCGGTCGGCGTCGATGGTCTGGCGCTCGATGAAGACGATGACATCCTGCGCGAGATGCGGCTGGTGCAGATGATGCACGGCGGCCTCGGCTTCAAGCGCGGCTGGACGGTGCCGGAATTCTTCGCGCTCGCGATCCGCAATGGCCGCCGTGCCGTCGGCGCCCCGGGAACGGGCGAGCTTGCCGTCGGTGCGCCGGCCGATTTCGTCAGCATCGATCTCGACCGCCTCGAACGCGATCAGATTCTCGATGCCGATCCGCTCGAGCTGCTGTTCGCGCGCGGCAATGCGTCGCTGGTCGATCGGCTTGTGGTCGATGGTCGCACCGTCGCCAAGGCAGGCCGGTGCCTTGGTGTTGATCTTCCGGCCATCGAGCTGGAACTGTGCGGCATCCATCGTGCGAGCTGCGCCACATACGCGCATGTCTTGCGCGCATGGCCGCGACTTTCGAACGCGCTGCGACACTGGTTCGAGGCGCAGCTCACCTGCAATTAGCGGCGCAATCGTCGCTTCACGCCGAGCGCCAGATGCGGTCGTAGCGCAGTCGAACGCGCTAATTCCGTCAAGCGGAAGAAAATTCCACTTGCATCACACAGTCCGCGCGGCTTCAAGATCGGCAACAAGAAACTGAGTCAGTCGCTCCGTCACCGGCTGGTCATGTTGCTCGCGAGGAAGCCTGATGGGCGCGTTGTCGCATTTGCGGATAGTCGAGATCGGAAGCGCTGCGGCGACGAGCTATTGCGCGCGGCTGTTCGCCGATTTCGGCGCCGACGTGCAGAAGATCGAGCCGCCCGCGGGCGATCCGCTTCGACGCACCGCGCCGCTGACGCCGCAAGGCCACAGCGCATGGTTTGCGTTTCTCAATTTCAACAAGTCGAGCGTCGTTCTCGACAAGCATGAGGCCAATGCCGCCGCGCGCTTGCGCGAGTTGGTCGCCGGATGCGACATCCTGCTCGACGGGCGTGGCATCGCCGCAGCCGATTGTCCCGACATCGATCTCGCCGCGCTCAAGCGCGATAATCCCGGCCTGATCCATCTCGATCTCGCATGGTTCGGCGATCGCGGTCCCTATGCCGATTTCGTCGCGACCGACTCGACGATCCGGGCGCTCGCCGGCCTGGTGAAGCTGGTCGGGCCCGAGCAGGGGCCGCCGATGCACGCGCCGGATTTCCAGGTCGGCATTCTCGGCGGGCTGTGGGGCTTCATCGCAACCGCGTCCTCCGTGCTCGGTCGCATGCAGGACGGGCGTGGTCGGATCAGCCATCTCAGCCAATTCGAGGCCAGCATCGCCGTCACCGAATACATCATGTTCGAATCGTTCTCGCGCGGCGACATCATGCGGCGGATCGGCGTCAACCGGTTCTGGCCGACCTTTCCGGTCGGCATCTACCAGACCAAGCAGGGCTGGCTCGGCGTCACCACGGTGACCCCGGCGCAGTGGCGTTCGTTCTGCGAGATGCTGGGCCTGACCGAGCTGCGCGACGATCCGACGCTGTTCATGGGCGTCGATCGGCTGCAACGCGTCGCCGAGATCGAAGGCAAGATCCTGCCGAAGCTGAAGCAGCACACCGCGCAGGAATGGTTTGCCGAAAGTCTCAAGCGCAAGATCCCGATCGTGCCGGTGCCGGAGATAGCGGATCTCATCGCGGACCAGGAGAAGCGTTCGCGCGGCGCCATCGTCCCGATCACGATCGGCGAGGAAAGCGGCTTCTCCTGCGGCACGGTGCAGCGGTTGACGGCGACGCCGCCGCTGCCGGGAGGCCGCGTGCCTGACATCGGCGAGCCGCAGGCCGGGCGTACCGCCGCGCCGCGCGTGCCGGTGCCGAAGCCATCCGCGACCAGCCGCCTGCCACTCGAAGGTGTTCGTGTGGTCGACTTCTCGATGGGCTGGGCGGGACCGATCTGCACCCGCACGCTGGCCGATCTCGGCGCCGACGTCATCAAGATCGAGGCGATCCAGTACCCGGACTGGTGGCGCGGCGTCGACCGCCGCCCGGCCTATGTGCTGGAGCAGATGTACGAGAAGCAGCTGCGCTACTGCATCATGAACCGCAACAAGCGCGGCATCACGCTGGACCTGACGCGGCCGAAGGGGCTTGCGCTGGCCAAGCGCCTGCTCGCCGATGCCGATCTCGTGGTCGACAATTACTCGGTCGAGGTGCTGCCCAAGCTCGGCCTCGGCTACGACGTGCTGAGCAAGATCAATCCGAAGCTCGTGATGATGTCGATGTCGGCGTTCGGCGCCGGCAGCGTGCATCGCGATTGCCGCGCCTATGGTTCGACGCTGGAGCAGGGCTCCGGCCTGCCGAGCGTGGTCGGCGATGCCGGCGGGCCGCCGGTGATGAGCCACACCGCATTCGGTGACGCGGTCGGCGGCCTCAACGGCGCGGCCGCGGTGTTGACCGCGTTGATCCACGCCAGGCTGACCGGGCAGGGCCAGTTCATCGATCTCGCGCAGATCGAATGCATGATGCCGTTCGCCGCGCCCTGGATCGTGGCGCATTCGATCGACGGCAAGCCGCCGGCGAAACATGGCAACCGCCATCCGGACTTCGTGCCGCATGGCTGTTTCCGCTGTGCCGGCGACGACAACTGGATCATGGTCGCGGTCTCCGACGATGCGATGTGGCCGAAGCTCGCGCGGCTGCTCGGCCGCGCGGACTGGGCGACGGACGAGACGCTCAGGACCGCCGCGGGCCGTCGTGCCATCGAGGCTGAGATCGAGGCTGCGATCACGGCCTGGACCTCGACGCGCGATGCCGATGCGGCGATGGGTGTGCTGCAATCCGCCGGCGTCGCGTCGGGCGTGGCACGGCTGCCGATCGATCTTCTGAAAGATCCGCAGCTGCATGCCCGTGGCTTCATCCAGGACGTCGACCGCGCCTTCATCGGCAGGCATCCGCAGCCATCGATGCCGTTCCGCGAAGGCGATGCGCCGTTCGCGATCCGCTCGGTGCCGCCGACGCTCGGCGAGCACAACCGCGAGATCCTCGGCGGCATGCTCGGCCTCTCCGATGCCGAGCTCGACGAGCTCGCGCGTGAGGGCATCATCGGCACCGAGATGCTGATGGATGAGCAGTTGGTGAAAGAGAACAAGCGGGCGGCGGGCTGATGGAAACCGGCCAACCGGCACAGCGCAAGGCGGACGGTGCGCGCGACGGCGCGCGGCCGCTGCTGTCCGTGCGCGGGCTCGGCATCCGTTTCAAGACCTCGCAGGGCATCTGGCAGGCGACGCGCCGGATCGACTTCGACGTCGCGCCCGGCGAGCGGATCGGCATCGTCGGCGAGAGCGGTTGCGGCAAGACCATCACCGGGCTGTCGATCCTGCGCCTGTTGCCGGGCAATTTTGCCGGGCTCGACGGCAAGATCCTGTTCGACGGCGCCGACCTGGCGTCATGCAGCACGCGGCAGATGCGTGCCATCCGCGGCAAGCGCATCGCGATGATCTTCCAGGAGCCGATGAGCGCGCTCGATCCGGTCTTCACCGTCGGCCACCAGATCGCCGAGACGCTGCGCGTCCATACCGATGTTTCCCATGAGGAAGCGCGCGCGAAGACGCTGGAGATGCTGCGCCGCGTCGGCATCGCCTCGCCGCAGCGGCGGATCGACGACTATCCGCATCAGCTCTCCGGCGGCATGCGCCAGCGCGTGATGATCGCCGCCAGCCTGATCTGCGGGCCGCAACTGCTGATCGCGGACGAGCCGACCACCGCGCTCGACGTCACCGTGCAGGCGCAGATCCTCGAACTGCTGCGCGACATCAGCGAGACCTCGAAGACCGCACTGATGCTGATCACTCACGATCTCGGCGTCGTTGCCGAAACCTGCACGCGCATGATCACGATGTATGCCGGCGAGGTGATCGAGGACGCCACCGTCGACGAGGCGCTGGTGCGGCCGCTGCATCCCTATACGTCGGGCCTGCTGCGCTCGCTGCCGCATTTGAGCCCGCGCCACGGCCGGCTGCCGTCGATCCCGGGCCGGGTGCCGTCGATTGCCGAGATGCCGGCCGGATGCCGCTTCCGCGCCCGCTGCGCGCATGCGGCGAAAGGCTGCGAGACGGAGCAGGCATTGCAGGACGCCGGCGGCGGCCGCAAGGTGCGCTGCCATCGCTTCGCCGAGCTCAATCTACCCGGCGCGCTGCATCCGCCCGACACTGCCACAGGCGCGAGGGTCGCGCGCCAATGACCGCAGCCACTCCCGAGCCCCGCCGCGACGCCATTATCTCGGTGCGTGAACTCCAGGTCCGCTTCCAGACCTCGGACCGCCGCGCCACCGTGAAGGCGGTCGACGGCGTCAATTTCGACGTCCGGCGCGGCGAGACCTTCGGCATCATCGGCGAGTCCGGATCGGGCAAGACCACGATCGGCCGCGCGCTGGTGTTCCTGCTGAAACCCAGCGCCGGCGCCATCCTGCATGACGGCATCGATCCGCTGGCGCTGTCGCGCGGGCAATTCCAGCACCACCGCCGCGACTACCAGATCATCTTCCAGGACCCGAACGCCGCGCTGAACCCGCGCATGACCATCCTCGCCTCGGTGCTGGAGCCGCTGGAGCTCGCCCGCATCGGCGACCGTGCTGCGCGCGAGCGGCAGGCGAGGGAGGCGCTGGAGCGCGTCGGCCTGCCGCAGGAGTTCGGCGAGCGCTATCCGCACCAGCTGTCCGGCGGCCAGAAGCAGCGCGTCGTGATTGCCCGCGCGCTGACCCTGAAGCCGAAACTGATCGTCTGCGACGAGGTGGTGGCGGCGCTCGACATGTCGATCCGCGGCGACGTGCTCAACCTGTTCGCCGATCTGCAACGCGACCTCGGCCTGACCTACGTCTTCATCACCCACGATCTCGCCGTGGTGTCGCATATCAGCGAGCGTGTCGCGGTGATGTATCTCGGCCAGTTCGTCGAGCTCGGCCCGACCGAGGAGGTCGCCGAGCGGCCGCTGCATCCCTACACGATCGCGCTGCTCTCGGCCGAGCCACGGCCGCTGCCTTCGTCGATGCGGCAGGATAGCCGCATCGTGCTGCAAGGCGAAGTGCCGAGCCCGATCGATCCGCCGTCGGGCTGCCGTTTCCGCACCCGCTGCCCGCATGCGCAGCCGCTCTGCACCGAGCGCGTGCCGGAGTGGCGCGAGCTGAAGCCCGATCACTGGGTGGCCTGCCACTTCGCCGACCGCCCGAATTTTTCGCCCAATTGAACGCACCGGAGGGATGCCATGACAATGACGACACGACGCGAGGTGATGGCGTTGCTCTCGGGCGCACTGGCCAGCACGACCATCGGCGGCCGCGTGTTCGCGCAAGCCGCGCCGAAGAAGGGCGGCACCTTGCGGATCTCGGCGCCGGCCAATCCGTCGAGCCTCGACCCCGCCACCGGCGGCGCCGGCTCCGACCACGCCTTCCTGTTCACGATGTACGACACGCTGGTCGAGTGGGAATTCGAGACGCTGAAGCCCAAGCCGGGACTTGCCGAGAGCTGGAAGTTCACCGATCCCAGTACGCTGGTGCTCAACATCCGCTCGGGGGTCACCTTCCATGACGGCACGCCGCTCGATGCGGAAGCCGTGAAATTCAACCTCGATCGCAACCGCAGCGATGCGAAGTCGAACATCAAGGCCGATCTGCTGTCGGTCGACGCGGTCGAGGTCACCGGCCCGCAGCAGGTCACGCTGAAACTGAAGACGCCGGATACGGCCTTGCCGGGCATCCTGTCCGATCGCGCCGGCATGATGGTGTCGCCGACGGCATTAAAGGCGGCCGACGGCGGCGTCGTGACCCGCAAGCCGGTCGGCGCCGGCGCCTACGCCTTCGTAAGCTGGGCCGACGGCGAGAAGATCGTGGTCAAGCGCAACGAGAAATACTGGAAGCCGAACCGGCCTTATCCCGACGGCATCGAATTCTCGATCATTCCCGAACTGACGACGGGCGCACGCTCGGTCTCGGCGGGCCAGAACGACCTGATCTATCAGCTGCCGCCGCGGCAGAAGGCGATCATCGAACGCGCGTCGAGCGTCAAGGTGGTGCACGGCCCGACGCTCTATGTGTTCCAGATCTTCCTGAACTGGGCGAAACCGCCGTTCGACAACGTCAAGGTCCGCCAGGCGCTGAACTTCGCGATCGATCGCGAGGCCTTTGTCAAGGCCGCGCTCGCCGGCCTCGCCGAGCCGGCCTACATGAACCTGCCCAAGGCGCACTGGGCCTATGATGCCGAGGTCGCGAAACTCTATCCCTACGATCCCGACAAGGCACGCAAGCTGCTCGCCGAGGCCGGCTTCAAGGAAGGCACCCCGATCGAGATCGGTGGCTACACCGATCAGGATTCGGTGCAGCGCGAGGAGATCCTGATCGAGCAATTGCGCAAGGCCGGTATCAACGTGAAGTTCGTCAACGGCACGGTCGCGGAAGCCTCTGCCGCCTTCTTCGGTGCGGAGAAGAAGGGCGCCGGGTTGCTCTCGGCCTGGACCGGGCGGCCCGACCCGAGCCTGACCTATTCGCTGATGTTCACCAAGGACGCCTATTTCAATGCCGGCCGCGCGGGCGTGCCCCCGGAGCTCGAGGCCGCGATCAAGGACTCGCGGGCCTCCGAGGATATCGAGGTCAGGCGCAAGGCCTTCGCCGCGGTGCAGCGGCTGGTGATGGAGAACGCCTTCGTGGTGCCGTTGGCGTTCCAGTTCGAGCTGGTTGCCATGAACAAGAAGGTGCAAGGCTATCGGCCGAACCTGCTCGGCAAGCCGAAATACGACGACGTCTGGCTGGAGAGCTAGCATGATCCGGAAAAGTGCGAAGCGGTTTTCCAAAAATGATCATGCTCAGAAAAGGAGTTAGAGCACGATGATGTTCCATCACAATCTCATCGTGCTTTAACGATGGCGCGACGGTCACCAGTCAAGGTCATCGGCAGCCGCCTGTTGCAGGCGCTGCCCGTGATCGTGCTCGCGACCTTGATGGTGTTCGCGCTGCTCAAGCTGGTGCCCGGCGACATCGCCGTGACGTTGGCAGGCGACAACGCCACCGATGCGCGGATCACCGAGATCAGGCAGCTCTATGGTCTGGACCGGCCGTTCCTGGTGCAATATGGCGCCTGGCTCGGCCATGTCGTGCAGGGCGATCTCTCGCAATCGCTGCTGACCGGCGAGAAGGTCGCCGATTCGATCGGGCGCGCCTTCCCGAACACGCTGCTGATCGTCGTGATCGCGCTGGTGCTGGCGCTGGCGACCGGCATCCCGATGGGCGTGATCGCCGCGATCAAGCCGAACGGCTGGATCGACAAGCTGATCAGCATGATCGCCTCGCTCGGCGTCGCGGTGCCCGGCTTCTGGCTGGCGATGATCCTGGTCGCGGAATTCTCGCTGAAGCTGAACTGGCTGCCGGCGACCGGCGCGAAATCCTTCAGCGCCTCGCCGATCGATGCGATCAGGCATGCGCTGCTGCCGGGGATCGCGATCGCGGCCTACGGCATGGCGGAGGTGGCACGCCAGCTCCGCGGTGCGTTGCTGGAGGTGCTGTCGTCGCAATATGTCCGCACCCTGCATGCCAAGGGGCTGTCGATGTCCCGCATCCTCTGGCAGCACGGGCTGAAGAATGTCGGCGTCAATCTGCTGACGATCATCAGCCTCCTGGTCAACCGCATGCTGGCTGCGACCGTGGTGATCGAAGCGGTGTTCGCGATCCCCGGGCTCGGCAGCCTGATCGTGCGCGGCGCGATCCAGCGCGATTTCCCGATCGTGCAGGGCGTCGTCTTCACCATGGTGGTGGTGGTGATCGCGGTGAACCTGATCGCCGATCTGCTATGCGCGGCGATCGATCCGAGGATCGAGCAATGACCGATACCGCGCTCGCGTCCCCGAAGGCGCCGGCCAGGCCGACCCGGTTGCGGCGTCTGCTGCGCTGGCTCGCCGGTGACCTCCGGGCCGCGCTGTCGATCCTGGTGCTGTCAGTGCTGGTCATCGTCGCGATCGGCGCGCCATGGATCGCGCCCTACGCGCCGACTGCGCAGGACGTCAACAACATGCTGGCGCCGCCCGGGCCTGCGCATCTGCTCGGCACCGACGATCTCGGCCGCGATGTGTTCTCGCGCCTGATCTACGGCGCGCCGGCCACCGTCTATGCGAGCCTGCTCGCGGTCGGCGTCGCGGTCCTGATCGGCTTGCCGGTCGGGCTGATCGCTGGCTACTTCGGCGGCTGGATCGACGACATCGTCAGCCGCATCATCGACACCTTCCTGTCATTCCCGGCCATTGTGCTGGCGATCGCGGTGACGGGCGCGCTCGGCATCGGGCTGACCAACGGCATGATCGCGATCGGCATCACAATGTTTCCGGCGCTGGCCCGCATCGTTCGCGCCCGCACGCTGATCGTGCGGCAGGAGCTCTATGTCGATGCGTCCAGGGGCTTTGGCGCGCCGACCTGGCACATCCTGTGGCGCCACGTGCTGCCGAACACGTTGCAGCCGGTCATCGTGCAGGTGACCTTGCTGCTCGCCGCCGCGCTGCTGGCGGAAGCCAGCCTGTCGTTCCTCGGCCTCGGCATCCAGCCGCCGGATCCGAGCTGGGGCGCCATGCTGGCGCGTGCCTATCAATACATGGAGATTGCGCCCGAGCAGATGTATGCGCCGGGCCTCGCCATTCTCGTCGTCTCCCTGGCGTTCAATGCGCTGGGAGAATCCTTGCGTGTCGTGCTCGATCCCACGATGAAGGATCGTTAGAGCATGATCATGTCTCCTGGCCGCGCGTGCTCGTTCACCTCGCCCCGCTTGCGGGGAGAGGTCGAAATTTGCGCGCAGCGCGAATTTCGGGTGAGGGGGATTCTCCACAAGCGGGTTCGCGGAGAGTCCCCCTCACCCGAAGCCTACGCTTCGCTTCGGCTTCGACCTCTCCCCGCAAGCGGGGCGAGGTGAGCAACTCACGGAACCACCCATGTCCTTCAAGAAATTGCTGATTGCCAACCGCGGCGAGATCGCGATCCGCATTGCCCGCGCGGCGGCCGATAGCGGCCTTGCCACGGTCGCGATCTATCCCGCCGATGATGCGGCCTCGCTGCATGTCCGCTCCGCCGATGAGGCGCGGGAAATCCCCGGCCGCGGCGCGCGGGCCTATCTCGACATCGAAGCTGTCATCGCGGCGGCCAAGGCCGCCGGCTGCGATGCGTTGCATCCAGGCTACGGCTTCCTCAGCGAGAACACCGGGCTGGCGCGGCGCTGTGCCGAGGAGAAGATCACCTTCGTCGGTCCATCCCCTGAGGCGCTCGACCTGTTCGGCGACAAGGCCAAGGCAAAGGCGCTGGCGAAAAAATGCGGCGTGCCGATCATTGCCGGTACCTCGGGCGCGACCTCGCTGGAGGAAACGAAGGCATTCTTCACCTCGCTCGGCGCCAATGCCGCCGTGATGATCAAGGCGATCGCCGGCGGCGGTGGCCGCGGCATGCGCGTGGTCGAGGACCTGGCCAAGCTCGACG
>ERZ941671.230-NODE-230-length-24684-cov-4.228552_pt1 | contig 24684 bp, 19 predicted proteins | sample MGYA00521093_ERZ941671 | MGnify/ENA primary metagenome ERZ941671 (study PRJEB32759, sample SAMN07749878) | skin metagenome | biome: transportation; feature: city; material: polyester macromolecule | host: Homo sapiens | place: Hong Kong:MOS line | collected... | reverse complement strand
CGCTCTTGAAACATAATGCGCTACCGTCTATATTGACCAATCTTAGGCAATTGTTTTGCCATAGTTCAATTGCCTTGCCATAGATAATGCAAATACCTTGGGTTTTTGCTAGGCGGTTATTTTGGTGGGTATGGTATGATGTGATTTTTTATGATTGTTTGGTTTTTATGCTATGCAGCTAACTGATTTGGCACCTTGGGGTGAATCACTCAGAATCGCCGTAGAAGTCATCGGCACCATTGCTTTTGCCTTGTCAGGTATCTTGGCAGGCGTGCGCAAACGTATGGATATGTTTGGGGTAGCGGTGCTGGGATTTTTATCGGCGTATGGGGGTGGTACGCTGCGTGATATTTTGCTAGAGCGGCGGCCGTTTTTTTGGGTGTCCCAAGAGCTGATGTTATGGCTGGTGTTTGCGCTTTGTATTGTGGTGATGCTAGTCAATAGCCGCCGCCCGTTTCGTATCACCCCTGCGGCGATTCAATTGGCAGATGCGTTAGGGTTGGGCTTGTTTGTCGCCTCTGGGGTACAAGCATCACTGGCAAGCGGTATGCCGATGGCGGTGTCAGTCATCATGGGGATTATCACTGGGGTATTTGGCGGGGTGATGCGTGATATTGCCTGTGGTGAGATGCCCACCGCGTTTTTTGACCATCGTCCGTATGCCATGTGTGCGTTGGTTGGCGGCTGGGTGTATGCGATTTTGGCAGTTTACAGCTCGCTTGCCGCTTGGGTGATTATGTTCATCAGTACCGTCACTACCACAGGGCTGCGTATTGCCGCGCTGGCGTTTAATTATCATTTACCCGGTTGGAAAAAAAGCGCCTCTTAGCCAATAGATTGGGTAGCTAACAGATTAGTTAGCCATCAGACTTGGTAGCTATCAGATTTCTTAGCCATCGGATGCGGCTTGGCTGTGCCAATCCGTTAATGAATTCAAGGCACTATCAAGCGACTAAATCAAGCGGCTAAATCAAGCGAATAATACCGATGCTCGCATTTGATGACGTCAAGCTGGTAAGTCAGATACGCATGATTGCCTGTTGGTATGATTGTTTGTTGGGATGTCAAGCGCTGCAGCCGCAAGATAATGATACAGCAAAATCTCGCTATATCATTATCTAAGCTTAGCGTATGCGGCGGTTTTGGACAATAGTCGCTGTCGGTATCTAGATGGCTTACTTTTGCCAGATTGAAATAAATACTACTTACACCAATCGCTCGACCGCTTTTTTCTTCCAAACAAATTGGTAGTACAAGCCTTGTAAGACGCTCATCACTATAAAGTTCGCCACATACGCCCACCAAATGCCTTGCAGTCCAAAATGACGACTGAGTAAAATCGCACTGGGAATCTCTACAAATAAGATAGTGCCGATACTGATAAACATGGGCTGCCATACCATGCCCGTCGCGCGCATCATGCCACTAAAAATCATGCCACTGCTAAAGAAAAGCAAACTCCATAACACAATGTGCAATAACTGCTGTGCCAGCACAATCACGCCTTCCACCGTGATAAACATCGCCATCAAATAACGGGAAAAAAGATACGCCAAAACAATCAACCCACCCGTAATAATGAGATTGGTCAACATGGCAGTGCGAGTGACGCAGTTTAAGGCACTCGCTTTACCTGCGCCAATCGCTTGCGAGGCATAAATTGATGCCGCTATCGCAATCGACATGGCAGGAAATTGCACATAGCTCAACACTTGGTTGACTGCGCCATAAGCTGCGGTAGCATTGGTACCAAAGCCATTGACCAGCCCAATAATCACCAAGCCAGATATCGCGCCCGTGACCATCTGAAACGCGGTAGGCAACCCCAGCCGAATCACTTTACGCGCGATGTCGGGTTGGATGCGTATATATTTGAGTAATTGAGTATCAATTTGTAAGGGGTGATTTTTGGCACGGGTATAAAAAAACAAAAACAGCAATACCAACAACTGTGACAATAAAGTCGCAATGGCAGGGGCTTGGATATCTAGCTTGGGTAACCCAAACCAACCTTGAATGAGCGCAGGCGTCACCACAATCCCAATCACAATAGAAATACCCACGGCAAACAGGGGCGTCACCGAATCGCCAACCCCGCGCAATAACGAAGTATAAGCGATAAATAAAAACAGTAGCGGACTTCCTGCCAACATCAATTTGGCATAACGGTTTGCCAAGCCTTGAATCTCAGCAGGGACACCCATCTGCACAATGATAAACTGACTGAGCAAGCTGCCCGCAATCGCAATCATTACCCCTAATATCAAAATAATTGCAAAGCTATTGCCGGTAATTCGTTTGACCAAATCCAACTCTTTGGCACCCCAAGCCTGCCCTACCAAAATTGATGAGCCTGAAGCGATACCGATGATAAACGCCATCAAAAAAAACAGCACTGGGGCAAACACCGATACGGCGGCAATCGCCTGTACCCCTAGCATCTGCCCAACAAAAATGGTATTAATCGTCCCTGACAGCGATTGCAAGATGTTGGTCAGCAGTAAAGGCAACAAGAAAAACAAAAACGGTCGCCATAGCGTGCCGACCGAACTAAAATCTGGAAGTTGTTGTGATTTTTTCATACCGTCAAATTTGCTTAATGATAATTGCTTAATGATAATAATGATAACGATGGCTATTTTAATTATTTTTTTACTACCTACCCGCTAGGTAAGTTTTATACAGTGTTAGATAACAACAAAAAGCGTATCGAAAGGCCAAAAATCTACCGACGCTGGCAAAATTTCGTTCATAGTAAACGATTGCTCAACAACATATCGCAATAAAATGTTAACTATCTTTCGTTATCACCCGTCATTTTACCGCTTACTTTAACAAAGATAACAAACGACACATATTCTCAAACTTTTATGGTCGATAACTCTGTTAAACTTTACCCTGTGCTTTGGTGCATAAGTGGCGATAACCAGCCGCTTTGATAATGACAGAATCAAAAAATTCACTAAAAAAGAGAACAATAATGACAACCGACAACCAAACCGATACCCAGCAATTTCGCAGCGAAAAAGACACCATGGGCGCCGTCAACGTCCCTATAGATGCTTACTGGGGCGCGCAAACCGAGCGCAGCCGCAATAACTTTAAAATCGGTGGTGAAACCTTACCACAGCCGCTGATTGAAGCCATGGCACTGGTCAAAAAAGCCGCCGCCATCACCAATGCCAAATTAGGGCGTATCAGTGATGACAAACGTGACCTTATCGTGCAGGCCGCCGATGAAATCATCAACGGGGCGCTGCGTGACCAATTTCCTTTGGTGGTTTGGCAGACAGGCTCTGGCACCCAGTCAAACATGAATATGAATGAAGTGATTGCCAACCGCGCCAATGAACTTGCCGGTCAAGGCAAAGGTAGTTATCAGCCAATTCATCCCAATGACGATGTCAACCATGCCCAATCTACCAACGACAGCTTTCCCACCGCGATTCGGGTAGCGGCGGCGCGTCAGATTGTCTATCTGCTTATCCCTGCGGTGCAAAAACTGCGTGACACCTTAGCCAGTAAATCTGAGCAGTTTGCTGGCATTGTAAAAATCGGACGTACCCATCTGCAAGACGCCACCCCTTTGACGCTAGGACAAGAGTTTAGCGGCTATGTCAGTCAGTTAGATCATGCGCTCATTCGTCTAGATGCCGCGCTACAAGGTCTGTATGAACTGCCTTTAGGCGGTACTGCAGTCGGTACCGGACTAAACGCTCACCCTGATTATGCCGAGCAGGTCGCGCAAACTTTAGCTGCATTAACCGGTGTGCCGTTTGTCACGGCGCCCAATAAATTTGAAGCGTTAGCGGCCAGAGACGCTGAAGTTTTTGCCTCAGGTGCCCTAAAAACCTTGGCAGCGAGCCTCAATAAAATTGCCAATGATGTGCGCTGGTTGGCTTCAGGTCCTAGATGTGGGATTGGCGAGCTTAAAATCCCTGAAAATGAGCCAGGCTCATCCATCATGCCAGGTAAAGTCAATCCGACCCAGTCTGAAGCCATGACGATGGTCGTCGCGCAAGTGATGGGTAACGATGTCACCATCAATATGGCGGGGGCGTCGGGTAATTTTGAACTCAATGTGTTTATGCCAGTCATCGGCTACAACCTACTACAATCGATTCGCTTACTTGCCGATACTTGTGACAGCTTCAATGACCATTGCGCGGTAGGCATCGAGCCTGTGACAGAAAAAATTGATTATTTCTTGCACAACTCATTGATGTTAGTCACCGCGCTCAATCGCCATGTCGGCTATGAAAATGCAGCAAAAATTGCCAAAACTGCTTATAAAGAAAATAAAACCTTAAAACAAGTTGCCGTTGAACTCGGTTTATTGACTGACGCCCAATTTGATGAGTGGGTCAAACCTGAAGCCATGACTAGTCCAAAGTGATTAATCGAAAGTGACTAATTCAAAAATGATTAGTCCAAAGTAATGTGAAGGTTAATGCAGCGTAATCGCACTCTTTAATCAATCAATTTTTATCAGCAAATTTTTAGCCAGATGACAGCCATCTGGCTAAAAGCTAATTCACGCAAGCTTTTGCTATTTACTAAATCGCCACTAGCTCTCTGATGCCTTTTTCTGGCATATCACCGCCCATGCCTTGGGCAATGACTTGCCCCCGTGCCATAACCGTATAGTTGTCGGCAAGTTCTTCAGCAAAGTCATAAAACTGCTCGACCAAAATAATCGCCATATCGCCTTGGTCAGCCAAGCGACGAATCACCCGCCCGATATCTTTGATAATCGATGGCTGAATCCCTTCGGTCGGCTCGTCCAAAATCAGCACCCGTGGCTCAGAAGCGAGCGCCCTGGCTATGGCTAATTGTTGTTGCTGACCGCCTGACAAGTCACCGCCCCGGCGCTGGCTCATTTCATCGAGCACAGGAAAAATCTCGTACAAATGGTTTGGGACTTTTTTGGCTTTGCTGCCTTTAAACTTTGCCATGCCAATCAAGATATTTTCTTCTACGGTTAAGGTTGAAAAAATATCTCGCCCTTGTGGCACATACGCCATGCCTGCGCGCACGCGGTTTTCGGGCGATAATTTGCTGATGTCTTTGCCATCGAGCAAAATTTGACCCGATTTAATCGGTAAAACCCCCATCAGGCACTTTAACAGTGTGGTTTTACCCACGCCATTGCGACCGAGTACCACAGAACACTCACCCACAGGCGCGGTCAAACTGACATCGCGCAGAATATGACTACCGCCATAATATTGATTGATTGTGTTTACTTCTAACATCGCTATCCCCTATCGCCCTAGATATTTTTCGATGACATCGTCGTTGGCTTGTACTTCAGCAAGCGTCCCTTCTGCCAAAATCGCCCCTTGCGCCAATACCGTCACTTGCTCACTGATGGTGTCAATAAAGCTCATGTCATGCTCAACCACCACCAAGGTATGGTCTTTTTTGAGCTCCAAACATAGCTCGGCGGTGCGTTCGGTTTCGGCATCGGTCATGCCTGCCACTGGCTCATCGAGCAAAATCAGCTTGGGGCGCTGCATCAGTAGCATCCCAATCTCCAGCCATTGTTTTTGCCCGTGCGACAACAATCCTGCAGGTTTATTGACAAACTCACCCAAGCGAATCGTCGCTAAAGTCTGGTCAAGGGCATTTTGGGCATCTGGGTCAAGCTTGCTAAACAGGCTTTTTTTGACCCGCTTGTCTTTGGGTGCGGCAAGCAGTAGGTTTTCCATGACGGTAAAATTTTCAAACACCGTGGGTTTTTGAAATTTTCGCCCAATGCCAGCTTCGGCAATTTGCTCGGTGGTCATGCTGGCAAGATTGTGGGTTTGTCCAAAATACACTGACCCTTCCGTGGGGCGAGTTTTACCGGTAATCACGTCCATCAGCGTGGTTTTACCCGCACCGTTAGGTCCGATGATACAACGCAGCTCGCCTTCTTTGATGTACAAGGATAAGTTGTTTAAGGCGCGGAATTTATCAAACCACACGCTGACATCTTCCATATATAGGGCAATGCCTTTGCTAAAATCCGCTTCTTGTGACTTTAGCCGTCCGTAGTTGCTCTCAGCAAAGTCATTGATATTATTATCGTTTGTATTCATAACAGACTCTTTGATGTGTTATTAATGGGGTGTTTATGGGGTATTAGTCATCGGGTATAATCAAACTAACTACTGGGTTGCAGGCGGTCAGCATGACGCCGCTGCCGCCCCTGAAGCCCCTGCCGCCTAAGATTCTTTTTTTGCTTCTATGTTTGTTTCTTGGTTTGTTTCCATATTTTTTACGCTTGGCTCGACCGTTTTTTTGCCATGCGTGATTTTGTCCAATAGACCAATAATGCCTTTGGGTAAAAACAAGGTGACGACCACAAACAACCCGCCCAAAATCAATAGCCAAGCTTCGGGATATGCCACGGTAAAGTAAGTTTTCACCGCATTGACCACACCTGCGCCCAATATCGCCCCAATCAGCGTGCCGCGTCCACCTGTGGCGACCCAGACCGCCATTTCAATCGAGTTGACAGGGTTCATCTCACTGGGGTTGATAATGCCCACTTGTGGCACATACAACGCGCCAGCAATCCCTGCGATAATCGCCGATAACACCCATGCAGATAGCTTGTACCATAGGGTACGGTAGCCAAGGTATTGCAAACGGTTTTCGCTATCACGCACAGCACCCAATACACGACCATACGGCTTGTGCATCAAATAACGCAAGCCAAGGTAGGCAAGCATCAGCACCAATGCTGTGGCAAAACATAGCAATGTGCGTGTCATGGGAGCAGCGATGTCCATGCCCAAGATGGTTTTAAACCCGGTAAACCCGTTGTTACCGCCAAACCCCGTTTCGTTACGGAAAAATAGGAGTGATGCGGCAAACACCATGGCTTGGGTGATAATCGAGAAATACACGTCTTTGATTTTTGAGCGAAAGGCAAAAAACCCAAATATAAAAGCCACCAATGCCGGCACCAGCACCACCAATATCGCCGCCCAAGCAAAGTTGTCTGTCCCTGCCCAAAACCAAGGCATTTTATCCCAGCTCAAAAACCGCATAAACTCCGGCAAGCTGTTGCCTGATGCTTGGCGCATCAGATACATACCCATCGCATACCCGCCAAGGGCAAAGTACAAGCCATGCCCAAGGCTCAAAATCCCCGCATAGCCCCATACCAAATCCAGTGCCAAAGCAACCATCGCCAGACACATGATTTTGCCAATCAAAGTGACCCAATAAGCGGATAAATGCAGCGCCGAATCGGCAGGCAGCAAGTGCAACCAAGGCAATACCATCAACACCGCAAAACAGCCCATAATTGCCAAGCGACTCACTGGTTTATCTGCAAATAATTGTAAAATACGCATTTTTTAACTCTCCAATGATTACTCGACAAAGCGACCTTTAAGGGCAAACAGACCTTGTGGGCGTTTTTGGATAAATAGCACCACCAGCACCAACAAAATAATTTTGGCAATCACCGCACCCATGCCAATCTCAAGCACGGTGCCACTCACGCCTAGACCTAGGGCTGCCAGTACTGCCCCCCAAATTTGACCGACACCGCCGACCACCACCACCAAGAAAGCATCGATGATGTAGTTTTGCCCCAAATCAGGACCGACGTTGCCCACTTGCGCCAAAGCACAGCCTGCCAAACCTGCCAAGCCAGAGCCGAGCCCAAACGCCATCATATCGACACGCGCCGAGCGAATACCCACCGCACGCGCCATTTGCCGGTTTTGGGTCACAGCACGTACAAACAGACCAAAGCGGGTGTATTTGAGTAAAAACACCAGTAATAACAATACGATAATGGTAAAACCGATAATGGCAATACGGTTGTATGGCAGCATCAAGCTTGGGGTCAAGGCGACAGCACCGCTTAGCCATGAAATATTGGAGACTTCGACGTTTTGTGCCCCAAAAATCATGCGAACTAACTGCATCAGAATCAAACTCACCCCAAACGTGGCAAGCAAGGTTTCTAGCTGTCTGCCATATAGCGGACGTATCACTACCCGCTCAATAATCATGCCAATGACGGCGCTCACCAAAAACGCCAGCGGAATCGCCGCAAGCATGTACCAATCGACATAGCCTGCCAAATGGCTTTTAAAAAAACTTTGCACCACATAGGTGGTATAGGCACCAATCATAATGAGCTCACCATGCGCCATGTTAATGACACCCAATAGACCGTAAGTAATGGCAAGTCCCAATGCCGCCAACAACAAAATACTGGCAGTGCTTAAGCCAGAAAACACGTGTCCTGCCCACTCACTGGCTCTGATACGCGATTTGACTTTGTCTTGGGTTGTTTGTAAGGCTTGTTTGAGCTCGGGTGAATGGCTGGTTTGTTTTGCTATCCCTTCGATATCGGCTAACACATCGGGGCTGTTACTGGACGCCAAGGTTTTTAATGCCGCAATCTGGGTCATCTCATCGCCCGATTGCAAATCCATACGCGCTTGCAGTTGCGCCAATGCTGCTTTTACCGTACTGTCTTTTTCATTGGCATAAATATCGGCAACGGTTTTTTTATCGAGCGTGGCGATATTGTCGGCTAGGATATCCACCGCTTTAAGGCGCTCGCTGGCATCGTCGGATTTGAGTTTGGCTTTGGTTTGCCCTAAGGTCAACGCCGAACGCAGCGCGTTATTGAGTGTGACTTGGTTTAGGTCGCTTGGCCAATTGCTTACCAAGGTATGCGCAGGATAGCGGTAGAGTTGGTCGGTATTTTCTAAAGTATAGACATTGCCGGCATCATCACGGTACAGCTCGTCTTTGTTAATCAGCTCGACCAGTTTGTCATAGGATTGGCTGGTGCCTGTCCAGTTGTTGAGCATGGCTTGACGCCCCGCAAAATCGGCGGCTACGAATTTTTGAATATCATCGCCTGCGCTGGCTGTCGTGCTTGTGGCTGCCGTGCTTGTGGCTGCGGTAGTTGGGGCTGCTGTGGTTACTGTAGGGGTTATCGTAGTTGCCGAAGCGGTACTTGCCTGTGCATTACTCACGCTTGGCAACGCAATGCCCATCGTGGTCGCTAGCGACATGCCGAGCACAATTTTTTTACTTTTTTGCAAAAACTGCCCGAGAGAATGATTACCATTGAGCATGATGGTCGCTCCTTAGTTTGTATGATTAGTCTTTATGATTAGTCCATCTGTTTGGTGGTGTGACGGATCAATGTTTAAATCAATAAAAGGTGAAATCGTAAAATTTTGGCAAAAAAATAAGCCATACCAGCTGGGGTATTGATGCGCGGTATGGCTGTCACAACATCGATTGTTAACTTCATTCAAGCTTATTGGAAAGGCTTATTTCGTCATACTTACTTTGGGATGCTCATTTTGGGATATAAGGACTCCAAGGTTCCGCTTTAATGGCATCTTTGGTTTTGTAAACCACATCAAACTGACCATCGGCACGGATTTGCCCAATCATCACAGGTTTGTGTAAGTGGTGATTTTCGGCATCCATGGTTAGCGTGTAGCCCGATGGCGCGGCAAAGCTTTGACCTGCCATGGCAGCACGGACTTTATCCACGTCGGTGGAGCCCGCTTTTTCAACCGCTTGTTTCCACATATTGATACCCACATAGGTGGCTTCCATGGGGTCATTGGTCACTACTTTATCGGCATTTGGCAGTTTGTGGTCAATGGCGTATTTTTTATAAGCGTTCACAAACTTGATGTTTACAGGGTTTTTGACTGATTGAAAGTAGTTCCATGCTGCCAAGTGTCCGACTAATGGGGTGGTGTCGATACCACGAAGTTCTTCTTCACCCACAGAGAACGCCATCACAGGAATATCCGCCGCTTTGATGCCTTGGTTACCAAGCTCACGATAGAAGGGGACGTTTGAGTCACCATTGATGGTGGAGATAACCGCGGTCTTTTTACCCGCTGAGAATTTTTTGATATTACCCACGATGGTTTGGTAGTTGTTAAAGCCAAATGGGGTATATTCTTCCATGATGTCGCTATCTGCCACGCCTTTAGACTTTAAGAACGCCCGTAAAATCTTATTGGTGGTACGGGGATACACATAGTCAGTACCCAATAGCACAAAGCGTTTGGCACCGCCGCCTTCTGGTGACATCAAGTATTCAACCGCAGGAATGACTTGCTGGTTAGGCGCATCGCCAGTATAAAAGATGTTTTTGGACTGCTCTTGTCCTTCGTACTGCACAGGGTAGAACAATAAGCCGTTTAATTCTTCAACCACAGGCAACACAGACTTACGAGAAACCGATGTCCAGCAACCAAAGATAACCGCGACTTTGTCTTGTGTCAGCAGCTGGCGCGTTTTTTCGGCGAACAATGGCCAGTCTGAGGCAGGGTCGACAACCACAGGCTCAAGTTTTTTGCCCATCACCCCACCTTTGGCATTGATTTCGTCAATCGCCATCAATGCGGTGTCTTTGAGCGATGTTTCAGAGATTGCCATGGTACCTGAGAGTGAATGCAAGATACCCACTTTGATGGTATCACCATTGCTAGGGGCAGGCGCACTACCGGTGGCAGCAGTGGTTGACGTGCCACTGGCTGGTTTGGCGTCACTTGATGATTGCGGTTTTGAACAACCTGTCAACATCATACTGCCCGTTACCGCTAGGGCAACCAAGGATCTGCCAAATGCACGACGGCTTAATTGACGCTCAGTCGTGGTTAGCTCGGTGGTTTTTTTGTCTAACATGTGTCACTCCTAAAATAGATGGATTGCCGTTTTAAGGTAGAGCGTAACGGATAGGCTTTGGCTATCGGTTGCTGGTTGTCTTAACTGACTATAATGACAATTCAATTAGTGTGCCAATCTGCATGTTAAAAGCTATTTTTGAAAATTTTATCAATTAAATCAAAGGTTTGAATTACTACACTTAAAAAATTTATTTTAAACAATCATCCATTGGCTAAATGCTGCTACTAGGTAAAAAATGGGCAAACTTTGGCGACCTTAGCGATTTCACCAATCTGATGAACTGGGAGAATTTTTTGCACTATTACCATTCACCTAGCATTGATTGACGCTAAATAACGCTTTATCGTCAGTGTCTTTATGACATTACCCAATTTGTTGCATAAAAAAAGTGCAAGCCAGACAGCTTGCACTCTTTATCAAAGATGTTGTTAATCCCTATTTAATCGCTAGTTAGCCAAGACCAGTGCCATGCCCAATGCCGCCATAATTGAAGGTAGCCAAGACAGCTTGGGATGCGCATGGGCTTGTGCTTTTACCCAATTCATCACCCCTGCACCCACAGCAAACAAGGCGGACATCGCGGTTATCATGCCTAAGCCAAAGCCTTGACTCACGCTACTGACTGGCATCTCCACGGCATGCGCCATACCATGAAATAGCGTCAAACCAAATAAGCTGATTGCCATCATGAGCGAAAAGCTTTTCTGATTGGCTTGTGCTATCTTGGTGCGCTGCGCCAAAACTGCGACCGCTGTCAACACCACCGATAGCAAAATCGCACCTTCAATAATCGATGAGCCAATCGCCACATGAGATAGTTGCACCAAAGCAAAGCCTAACAGTAAGCTCGTCACCAATAAGCCTAAACCCAGTTTTTTGTGACGGGCAAACACCATGCCCATGCCAACTGCAAGCACCACGTGATCAAGACCTGAGATAGGGTGCGTGAGTCCTGCGGTGACGGCAGCCATTAAATCTACCGAACTTGCACCTGCATGATGGGTTAAACCATGACCGACATGCGCCACTGCCACACTTGAAAGGCTAAAAAGCGCGGTTGCCAACGCCGTTTTTTGGGTTGTTTTTTGGGTTAAAGTTTTCATTATGTCTCCTTGATTTTATCGCATTTTTTACATATTTTCGCTTGAGCTTGGTAAATGTTGTACCGGCTGTGACGGAATCTCTAGCGCTCTTAGCATGCCCTGTTGTTGGATAAATTTGATAATGTCATCCAAACCGTCTTGAGTTTTCATGTTGCTAAACACAAACGGCTTATCGCCGCGCATTTTTTTGGCGTCTTTGTCCATAATCGACAAATCCGCGCCCACGAGTGGCGCAAGGTCGGTTTTATTGATAATCAGCAAATCTGATTTGGTAATCCCGGGTCCACCTTTGCGGGGGATTTTGTCGCCTGCACTCACATCAATCACATAAATGGTCAAATCCGACAACTCTGGGCTAAAGGTCGCCGCCAAGTTATCACCGCCCGACTCAATGATAATCAGCTCAAGACCGTCAAAGCGATTTTGCAAGGTGGCCACGGCATTAAGATTAATCGACGCATCTTCACGAATCGCTGTGTGCGGACAGCCGCCCGTTTCCACGCCGATAATCCGCTCAGCGGGCATGGCATCGTGGCGGGTCAAAAACTCCGAATCTTCTTTGGTATAAATATCGTTGGTAATCACCGCCATGTTGTACACATCTTTGAGACGGCGACACAGACTTAAGGTCAAAGCGGTTTTGCCAGAGCCAACAGGCCCGCCAATGCCAAGGCGTAACGGGGATAAGCGAGGCTCTTGGGTTGGGGTTTTTTGGGTAAAGCCAGTCATGGGGTTTCCTTGTGATTGATGTTAAAGACGGGTTGTTAAAGACAGGGGTTTTAGGAACGAAACAGACGACTATATTGTTGTTCATGATGACAGGATAATTCTGCCAACGACGGTACAGACGCTGATAGTTGCAAGTGGTTGATTAAAATCAGTAATGTTTGGGCATGCTGCTGTGCCTGTAAAAATTGTGGCGCAATGTTTTGTAGCTTAGCCACAACCGCTTGCCGATGATGGATGGCTGTCAATGCCGTTTTGACTTTGCTGGCTTGCGTTTGGCAAAGCTTGGCAATCGGTTCATCCATCGCTTGCCCCAATTGCCAAATAATACGCTGCCCTGCCATTTGTCCCAGCGGCAAGGTTTTGACAATCGCTAAGGTCAGATTTTCCATTTGAGCAAACGCATAGGTCGTCAAGCTATCGGCTATCGGCAGTTGCCAAAAATACGCCAAGCGAGCGAATAACGGTAAATAGCCTTGCGCTATCCAATCTTGTGGCATCGCAAGGTCGAGCACGCCATCGAGCCAGGCACAAAATGCCTGCGCCAATTGTTGACTCTCTAATAAAAACTCATGGCTATCACGGCTTGCCCCATAAAAATTGGCTAGACTATCCACCAAGCTGTGGTGAGTTGTTTGCGCTGATAGCTGCATCATACTTGCCATCAGCGGCAATTCAAAATTGAGTAAGACCTCTTGTTGATACGCCTGCAAAAACGCCAAACTACTGGCTTCATCATGGATAAAGCCTTGCTCAATGGCAGACTCCACGCCTTGGGAATAGGTATAACTACCAATCGGCAAATTGCTCGACGCCAGCATCATCAGCTTAAGCAATTGTTGTGGCGGCGCCTTCTGCGTGAGGTGCGATGTTGTTGTCATCGTTTTCATGAAAAAAACGTGGCTTTGGTTAAATCACCGACGATTGCGCTTTGCGTGTCGGCATGGCTTAACCGATTATCATGCCCATGTGAATGCCCGCCATGCCCATATGCCCCTGTTTCGGGTTCAAAAGCATGTTCCACTTCGCTCACGGTTAAGCCTAATTTCACCAGCATATCGGCAAGCACATAATCGGGCTCAAAGTACAAGGCATGCTGCGCTTGACCCTGCTCAACGAGCATCAGTGGGACATGACGATTGCCCAAATGGTACGCCCCCCGCATCAGTTCAAAGGCATTGTCGGCGGTGACTTTGGTGAGGGTTTGCGGTTTGGCAAAAATTTGCACTAGGTCGCCTGTGTCGTTTTGCACCACATCACCATCTTTGAGCGTACCTGTGCGTGGCAGGTCGATACCGACCGCTTCACCATTTTGCAGGGTGGCACGAAAGCGTGACCGCTGGCGTGTGTCAAAATCGAGCTGCAAAAACTGCCCGTTTGCTTGTTGGTTGACCAAATCTGCTTGCTGTTGGTCAGTTAACTGTTGCACCCGCTGATTATAAATTTTCATTACTATCCTTTGTTAAATTTTCTACCTACTCAGAAGTTTGCCCATGACAACCGCATTGTTGACAGCGATCCTATTTAAATATGTTCACAGTTGTTAAGCCCATACAGTAAATGCGAACAGTTTGGGCAAAGATTTTGCATTGGCGATACACTGTTAAAAAACTCACTGCCACATTCATCACAGATGAGATTGTTCGGTTCTAGTCATCACATTGGCATTCATAGCTAAAATCACTTTTAAAACAAGAAATACCGCTGTGCCATTGGCAACACAGCCGACGGCTCGCAAGTGAGAAGCTGACCATCGGCACGTACTTCATAGGTTTCTGGGTTGATCGACATCTCAGGGCAATAGCTATTAAACCGCATATCTTTTTTGCGAATGTTACGAATACCCTGCACAGGGCGAATCACTTTTTGCAAGCCAAGTTTGTGTTGGATATTGTTGTCAAAGGCGATTTTGGATACAAAGGTGATACTGGTTTGGTGGGTGGCTTTGCCAAGGCTTGCAAACATCGGACGATAATGCACCGGCTGCGGGGTTGGAATGGAGGCATTGATATCACCCATCGGGTAAGCGGCGATGCTACCACCTTTTAAAATCGTGTCAGGTTTGACCCCAAAGAATTTGGGCGACCATAGCACCAAATCCGCCCATTTACCGACTTCTACCGAACCGACTTCCTCGGCAATACCGTGGGTAATGGCAGGATTAATGGTGTATTTGGCGATATAGCGTTTGATGCGAAAATTGTCGTTGCTCTTGATGTCATCTACATCAGTGAGCGTGATACCTTGCTCGCTGTGGCTAGATACATCGGGTGCTAAAAATCCGCGTTGGCGCTTCATTTTATCCGCCGTTTGCCAAGTGCGGATAATCACCTCGCCCACCCGTCCCATCGCTTGCGAGTCGCTACTCATCATCGAGATTGCCCCCAAATCGTGCAAAATATCTTCAGCGGCGATGGTTTCTTGGCGGATACGGCTCTCAGCAAAGGCGATATCTTCGGCAATCGCAGGGCTCAAATGGTGACAGACCATCAGCATGTCGAGATGCTCATCAATGGTGTTGATGGTAAACGGACGCGTGGGGTTGGTCGAAGACGGCAACACATGCGGCTCGCCAATCGCCCGCAAAATATCAGGGGCGTGCCCGCCGCCTGCGCCTTCGGTGTGAAAGGTGTGAATACAGCGGTCTTTAAAGGCATTTAGCGTGCTTTCTAGATAGCCACTTTCGTTGAGCGTATCGGTGTGAATCGCCACTTGCACATCATACTCTTCGGCAACGCTCAAGCAGTTATCAATCGCTTGCGGCGTGGTGCCCCAGTCTTCATGCAGTTTTAGCCCGACCACGCCCGCTTCGATTTGCTCGACAATCGGCTGCGGCAAGCTGACATTGCCTTTGCCCAGTAGCCCAATGTTCATGGGCATATCATCAAGGGCTTTGAGCATGGTTTCGATATGGTATTTGCCGTTGGTGCAGGTGGTGGCAAGCGTGCCTTGGGCAGGCCCTGAACCACCGCCAATCATGGTGGTTACCCCAGACATCAAGGCAACTTCCGCTTGCTGTGGCGCGATAAAGTGAATATGGGTGTCAATCCCGCCCGCGGTCAAAATTTTGCCTTCACCTGCAATAATCTCGGTGCTTGCGCCAATGGCGATGGTGACATTGGATTGAATATCGGGGTTGCCCGCCTTGCCAATCGCCCAAATTCGGCTGTCTTTTATCGCCACATCGGCTTTATAAATCCCGGTATAATCCAAAATAAGCGCGTTGGTAATCACGGTGTCAGCCACCTCAGCAAACGGGCGCTGCCCTTGCCCCATGCCATCACGAATCACTTTGCCACCGCCAAATTTGACCTCTTCACCATAGCTGGTAAAGTCTTTTTCCACTTCGAGCCACAGCTCGGTATCAGCAAGACGCAGTTTATCGCCCACGGTTAAGCCAAAATGCTCGGCATACATTTGGCGGGGTACGGTTTTTTGTGATTTTGCTAAACTTGCGGTATCCACAGATGTGGTGGCTTGCCCCATCACCCGCCCAGCAAACCCAAAAATCGCCTTATTGCCACCAAACTCGACCAGTTCAACTGATCGCGCTTGCCCGGGCTCAAAGCGCACTGCTGTACCCGATAAGATATTTAAGCGAAACCCAAGCGCCTTGTCACGGTCAAACGCCAGTGCGTCATTGGCTTCGGCAAAATGGTAGTGAGAGCCGATTTGAATCGGTCTGTCGCCGGTGTTTTTGACCAAAATAGTTTGGACGGCGCGCCCTTCATTCAGGATAATGGCTTGGTCTTTTAGCTTATATTCGCCAACTTTCATGGTTTACCCCTTATACTGTTTAAATTACACAATCGGTTGGTGAATGGTCACCAGTTTGGTACCATCGGGAAAGGTGGCTTCCACTTGCACATCGTCAATCATCTCAGCGATGCCATCCATCACATCCTCAACCCTAAGCCACGTGGTGCCTTCGCCCATCAACTGTGCCACTGTTTTGCCCTCTCTTGCCCCTTCGAGTACCAACATACTGATATAGGCTATTGCTTCTGGATAGTTAAGTTTTAAGCCACGTTGTTTGCGGCGCTCGGCAACCAGTCCTGCGGTAAAAATAAGTAATTTATCTTTTTCGGCGGGGGTTAAATGCATGGGTTACTCCAATTATTTTTTTAGTGTTAAAATTAGACCGTCACTGTCATTAGGTTGCCCAAATTCGGGGCAAATGACTGGCTTGTTGCCACATTAAAGTGCGAATTTCACCACGAACTGCACCAAAACTGTCAAAACATTGGCGGACATCATCCCCCAAATAGCGAATAATCATCACCTCCCCTGTTTGGGTGCAAGAGACAGGCAAGCTATGGTGGTCGATAAATAATCGTAATTGCTTGACCCATTCAATCAGCTGTTTTTGCGCATCAACACTTGGCACAACCCATAAGCTGGCAAAGACGCTATGGTTATTTAGTCCCACGGGTGAGGCATACCAATCGTGTTCAGCACAGTGATGTAAGGTATCAGCAAGCAGCAATTTGGGCTGCTCATCCACGCGCCAAAATAGATTTGATAACCGCATCTCGCCTGTACTATAGCGCTCGCCATGATGCTCTCGCCCTAACAGGTTAATTTCCCAAGCGATAACACTGGCAGCTGGGCTGATAAAAAACTGATTGGTGGCATGGGCAAAACTTGCGTTATAAAAACAGTTTTCTTGCGGTAGCCATTCAAAACGGCTGTCATCTTGCAGATAAACCGTGACATTTTGAACAGCATAACTATTTGAATTCTCTTGAGTTTCTTGGTTTTTTTTGGTTTCTTGGGTTTTTCTGGCTGATGGGCTATCATCGGTTTGCTTGTTAGCGGTGTAACTTGGTAAATTACCGTACCATTTATTTGCCCCGGGCGTGGTAATCACGGCGTGGGCGTGATGTTTTACGCCAATGTCAATATCGAGCTTATCGCCTAAGGCGATGCCCGCGGGCGGATACAGCATGATGACATGACAAATACCTTGCTGTTCACCGCTTTCAGGATACAAGGCTTTTTGTACCCGCAAGGCGCCTTGGTGATGGCGTTGTACCAAATTGGTGCGAGCATGCTCACCCGCATGTTGGGCGTCAAAAGCTAAAGTAAGGACTGAGTGCCAAGCCATATCTATCTAACTATATGAAAAATATATGGTTTTATAGAATGCAAGGGCTGTGCCACATTGCGGCAGTGAGCCTTGATACCAATATGGTGAGGCCCAAATCAGGGATGTTTACACGGTTTGGGCTGTTATTAGACTTGAGTATCGACTTCTGTCAGTTGCCGATGCCGCTGCATGGGCAATTTGATAGAGTTTAGGAGGGTGGCTAAAAGGATTAATATCATCCCTGAGTACTGCATGCCATTGAGCGATTGGTGCAGTAATACGATCGACAATACAATCGCGGTAAACGGTTCAAACACGGTGAATACCGAGGCTTTGGTTGCAGGGAGTTTGTGCAGGGCTGACATATACAAGAAAAACGGAATCACGGTACCCACTAGGCTGAGCCCCATCACCCACAACCAAGTGATGGCAGGCATGGTGAAGGCTTTGGCATAGGTTTGATAGGTCATCGGTAGCAATAATAAAGCCATGGCACTAATCACCACCGAACTAAAAAACACCAAGGTCGGCGGATAGTGTTTGTGTAAGGCTTTTTTTCCTAAAATGCCATACAGTGAATAGCACACCCCAGACAATAAACCAAACACAATCCCCCAACTCAATGTAAAATTTTCACTCAGCGTTGTCAGTGCCACGCCCAATACCGCGATGCAAGCTAAGGTAAATGATTTTTTTGTTATCGGTTCTTTTAATAAAAAAAATGCCAGTACCAAACTAAAAATCGGCGCCGTATATAGTAGCGATACCGCAATGCCCGCGCCCACAAAATTGACCGCGATAAAATAGCAAACCGTCATGCCTAGCACGCCAATCAACGATTGCAGGCTCAACTGTAATATCTCGCCGACTGATAACTGCCTAATAGACGTCCACAACGATGGCAATAACATCAGTAGCATCATAGCAGCCGTCACCACTCTTAAAATGGCAATTTGCACACTATCAAAACCCAGTTGATGTAGATAGGTAGTAAAGATACCCAGCGTGCCCCAACAGATAGCCGCCACAATGACTTGCAAGCCACCCATCGTCGCATGATTGCGCGTGTTAGGGGATTGGTTGGTAGCGAAAGCAGGTTTACGAGTCACTGGCAATTCCTAAAAAATGGGGGATAAAAAAAGTGATTCTAGCAAACAAGGTTGGCTAAAACCACTTTGGGAAAAAACTTAAATTAACTTCATGGGGTTATTGATAACCGTGGTTAATCAATTATTTTTCTAACATTTTTTTAACGTTTTTCTAACGTCTTTCTAACCTTTTTCTAAAATAGACACACTATCGGATTTTTTATACATCACCGTTGCTGCCAGTGCAATTACGCTTGCTATCACCAATAACCAAGCTGGCGCGATTTGACTGCCTGTTTTGCTCATTAACCAAGTTGCCATCAAGGGGGTTGTGCCACCGAGTAGCGCATTGGCTGAGTTAAAGGTGAAAGCAAAACCTGAATAACGCACCTCGACTGGGAAAATCTCACTTAAAAATGCCGGTAGTGTACCGTCATTGACGGATAATAACAGCGAGAACACCAGTTGAATCAACACAATGGTTAAAAACCCACCCAGGCTTAGCATATGAAACAAAGGCACTGTCAACGCGATAAACAACACAGATGCGATGATCAGCATGGTTTTGCGACCGTATTTGTCTGACAGTTTACCCATGGTAAAAATCATACCGATATAAGCAACTAATGAAATGGAGGCAGCTAGCAGCGACTGCGTTTCATTGATGTGCATTTGGGTCGATAAATAAGTCGGCATATAGCTTAGGATTAAGTAAAAAGCCACCGCATTCAAACTACATAACATAAACGCAATGCACAAGGTTTTTTTATGGTTGGCAAACAAATTTTTGATTGGCACCGGTTTTTCAATGGTGCTTTCTTCAAAAGCCTTAAAAGCCGGGGTTTTTTCAAGATTCAAGCGCATATATCGACCCACTAGACCCAGTGGTGCAGCCAATAAAAACGGAATACGCCAGCCCCAAGTTTGTACAAAGTCAGCATCCATAAAGGCGGTCATAGCTGCCGCAATCAGTGAGCCCAGTAATAGACCGGCCGATGTACTGGCAGGTACGATACTGGTATAAAACCCTTTTTTGTCGGGCGGCGCATACTCTGCCATAAATGCTGATGCCCCTGCATACTCTCCTGAAGCTGAAAAACCTTGAATCATGCGCAACAATAACAACAACACAGGCGCTAAGATACCGACGGTGGCATAACTTGGCAACAATCCGATTAAGAAAGTAGCACCCGACATAATCAAAATCGACCAAGATAAAGCCGCTTTTCGACCGTATTTATCGCCAATATGTCCCCAAAAAATACCCCCAAACGGACGGACAATAAAGGATAGCGCAAAAATTGCATAAGTTGACATCAATGCGACGGTTGCATCGGTTTTAGCAAAAAATACGCTAGCGATGACAGTGGCAAAATAGCCATACGATGCGTAATCAAACCACTCGACAAAGTTACCAATAAAACTGGCTTTGGCGGCTTTTTTGAGTAACACAGGATCTTTAACATACGGCTCGGCAGCTGGTTGTTGCATTGCTACGGCAGTGGGTGAAAGTGCAAAAGTTGTCATTTAGTTTCCCCTTGGTTGGTAGTAAGTCATGCTAAAGTAAGCTAACTGATAATGTTATGCGCAGGACCATAGGCGAAGCCTGTGATATTGTCAGCGCCTGTTTCAGTTAAAACCAAAATATCATGTTCACGATAACCGCCTGCCCCTGCCATACCTTCTGGAATCATAATCATCGGTTCCATTGAGATGACCATATTTGGCTCAAGTACCGTATCAATGTCTTCACGCAGTTCTAACCCTGCTTCACGGCCATAGTAGTGTGACAACACGCCAAATGAGTGCCCATACCCAAAGGTGCGGCGGTCTAAAATGCCATATTCGGCATAGATTTTGTTGAGCTCTAAGGCGATATCACAGCAACGAACGCCAGGTTTGATGAGTTTTATGCCTTCTTCATGCACTTTGCAGTTAATTTCCCAATATTTGAGCGTGGCCGCATCAGGTTCACCAAAATACAGCGTACGTTCCAGCGCCACATAATAGCCTGCAATCATCGAAAAGCAGTTTAAGCTTAAAATATCATTGCGCTGCACTTTGCGATTGGTCACAGGATTGTGCGCGCCATCGGTGTTGATACCTGATTGAAACCACGTCCAAGTATCCATGAGCTCGACATGCTCAAAGCGTTGCCCGATTTCTCGTACCATCGCTTGCGTAGAGGCTAACGCTACCTCATACTCAGGAACCCCTTCATGCACGGCGTTGACGAGCGCTGCACCGCCAATGTCACAAACCTGTGCACCTTGCTTGATAAGGGCGATTTCCTCGGCTGATTTCACCATCCGCATTTTCATACAAGCTTGGCTGATATCGACAAACTCGACATTGGGCAACGCGTCTTGTAGTTTTTTCAAACGTTCAATGGGTAAGTGATCGTATTCAATCCCTACTCTGCCTTTGTTGTTGATTTGACTTGCCACGGCTTTAAAGTAGTTATCGCGTTGCCAGTCGGTATAGACGATATTGTCATCGCCCATGGTACGTCGCCAAGGCTGTCCACCGTCGATATTGGCGGAGATAGTCACTACTTTGTCTTGGTCGATGACCAGACCATAGAAGCGTCCAAATGAGCAATATAAGAAGTCTGCATAGTAGTTGATATTGTGATAGGAGGTGAATAACACGCTATCAATGTCGCTTTTTGCCATATAGGCTTTAAGCTTTTGTTGGCGGTTTTGGTATTCTTGGGCGCTAAAAGTCGGCTTGACCTTCTCGCCATTTTTGATTTGGATTAAGCTTGGCATGCTAAGTGCAGTATCTAGGCTAGCCGCTTTATTTATCATATGTTCAACTGACTGATTCATTGTTTGCGCCTCACGAGGTTTAGGTTGATGTTAAGAAATTCTTTGCTCTCCACATCCCTCATCATACGTAAATTTAAAAAATCAGTTTTTCATAAGGCGACATTTTTTTGACTAATTACGACAACACGGCTTGTCCATTTATACTTTATTTATGACAGCGAATATTAAAAAAATTGGTTTTTTATTGATTGATGGCTTTACCATGATGGCTTTTAGCAATGTCATCGAGCCGTTACGAATGGCAAACTATGTCAGTAGTCAGCCCGTATATAGCTGGATTATTAGTGGTTTTGCAGGTCATCAGACCAGTGCCAGTAATGGGGTACAAGTCACTCATACCGCTGAAATCAAACATCTATTTGATTGTGAACTCGTGTTTATCTGCGGGGGCTATGAAGCCGAAAATTTAATGACAGACGCGCTAAAGGGGATTGTGGAGCGTTTAGCCGTTCGGGATATTGCGTTAGGGGGGCTTTGTACGGGGGCAATAGCGCTTGCGAATGCAGGGTTGTTAGCCAATCAATCAGCCTCGCTGCACTGGGAAAATGTTACGCTGGCTCAGGAACAATTTGGCAATGTAAAATTCTTAAACCATATTTTTACCATTGGTGATCGGCTCTACACCTGCTCTGGCGGGGTATGTGCGCTTGATATGACCCTGCACATCATCAAACAGCACTTTGGGCGAGAAATCGTTGAAAAAATTCAAGACATGTTTGTCATCACCGCTATCCGAGAGCCAGCGAGCATCCAACATCTACCTAAGCCAAAAACCCTCAGTCATAGCTACGCCCATGTCATCGATGCTATCACGTTAATGAAAACCAATATCGAAGAACCGCTCACGCTAGCGGACATTGCTAAATATGTTGGCATCTCTGAAAGACAACTACAGCGGCAATTTGCCAAACAGCTAGGGGTCTCACCCCAACAGTATTATCTTAATTTACGATTAGAGCATGCTAAAAACCTACTCCAACATACCACCATGCCAGTGACCACCATTTCAATGGCGACTGGCTTTTTTAATCTGGCATCTTTTTCCAGAGCCTTTCAACAGCAGTTTAATATGTCAGCCAGTGATTTTCGAAAAACGCTATAAGGGTTAATGCGTCTTGTACCATCGCTTAATCAAGTGGTTGCTTTGATCAGTTAAAAACCTATTCATCCCACTGCCAATGAATCGCCAATTGGTCTAACACGGTTTTGACTTGTGGTTGATGTGATGCATCGCCCTCTAGCTTGACTAGCACAATGAACCCATAAGTAGGGTCGTCTTTGCTGCTGACGGTAGCCTTGATATGATGTTGTAGTAGTAATTCACTGACAGCCATCACGGTCGCTTGACGTTTTAGTGCAGGTTTAAATACTTTACCCACGGCCGTTAAAGGCAATGCATCAATCACGTAGATGGCTTTAGGAATCGCCGCTTTTTCGCCAATGTTTTGTTGGCAAAATTGCATGAGTTTATCAGTATCTAAGCTAACACCCGGCTTAGGGGCAACGAATAAAACAGGTAACTCGCCTGTATAGCTATCAGGCTTACCAATGGCAGCACAGCCGGCTACCCCGTCATATTGATAAACCACCTCTTCGATCATTTTTGGGTCAATATTGTGTCCACCTCGGATAATTAACTCTTTTTTTCTACCCGTCAAGAAAAAGTAGCCGTCTGCATCTTGATAGCCCAAATCGCCTGAATTAAACCAAGTTTGATTGTCCGTGTCAGTTACCCAAATCCCTTGATTTTGCTGCGCCAAATAATAGCCGACAAACACATTATCGCCGCGAATACAAATATTACCCACCTCGCCTGTGTCGGCAACTCGCACAAACTTGCCATTATCATCAAGCATCATCACTTGCATAGGCTGATACGGGAAGCGTAGCCCTATTGAACCAATTTTCTTCTCCCCAAATCTTGGGTTGGCTGAACTACCACAATTACCTTCCGTCATACCGTACGCTTCAATGATTTGTACCCCTGTTTGTTTTTCAAATTGCTTAAATACTTCTATCGGCATCGGGGCTGCGCCACACAAACAGTGCTTTAAACTAGCAATATCATGGTCGCCAACTGGTAGATTTAATAATCCAGCAAACAGCGTGGGCACACCACTAAAAAAGTTCACGCGATAATGCGCAATAATCGCCCAAAAATTTGCCATAACCCCATCGCCGCGATAGCCCTCTGGCGAAACCAGCAAAATTTCACCACCCATCGATAACGGTAATAATCCTGTAACCATGACGGCATTGACGTGAAATAGGGGTAGTCCGCACAGCACGACATTGCCCTGATTTAGCATGTCATCACCAAACAATGCCCGTGCCTGTAAGACATTGGCGACTTCATTTTTATGATTACGCATAGCGATTTTGGGCATGCCAGTTGTACCACCGGTTCCAAAGAATGAAGACAGATCCTCAGGCACAATGGTACGGGGGTTAATTAATCTATCTTTGGGCTGGTTTGCAATCCCAGTGTAAAAATCATGATAGGTGATCGTCTGTGGTAATTGCTGTACAAATTCTTTACTTGCATCTGGCAAGGTTATATTAAGTTGATGGGCGAAATGATGAGCCATCGTCACCCCAATAATATGCTGCAAACTTGGGGTAAGCTTGGCAACCGCGACCGCCTTGTCCCAAAGCTGCGGCTTATTATCTTGATTGGGTAATGGCGCAAGCGTGATGAGTAGCGTGGCTTTGACTTCATTTAATAAGCCGGCAATCACAGAAGGTTCAAGCAATGGGTTAATCGGAAAAATAATACCCGTTGCCTCACCGCCCCAGATACAAAAATGGGTTTCGGGTAAATTTGGCAACAATATCGCAATGACCGTATCTTTATCCGCGCCCAACGAATAAAGCATATTGGCGGTTTGACGTATATAAGCCAATAAATCCCGATAGCTATAGCTTGTGCTGTTTTGATACTGCGTAGCATTTAACACAAAAGTAAGGGCTTTTTTATCGCCAAACTGAGCCTCGCTATCACATAGCATCTGATAGGTGCTGCTAGGCAGGTTTAAAGGAAAATTTTGTTCATACTGTTTAAGGTCGTGCTGATTTTTTATTTGATGGTTCATCATGTCAAAGTCCTTTTTACGGTTAAATCAAGTGTTACACTGGAGTGAAAGCGTCTGTCAAAATAATAA
>ERZ941671.220-NODE-220-length-25671-cov-6.751171_pt1 | contig 25671 bp, 21 predicted proteins | sample MGYA00521093_ERZ941671 | MGnify/ENA primary metagenome ERZ941671 (study PRJEB32759, sample SAMN07749878) | skin metagenome | biome: transportation; feature: city; material: polyester macromolecule | host: Homo sapiens | place: Hong Kong:MOS line | collected... | reverse complement strand
ACCTCGCGCACGCCCTGCTGCGAGCGGGTCATCGAGCCGCGATAGAGCGGATGCGAGGAGGGGAACGACGCGGTGTTCGGCACGAACTCGGTGTAGACCGGCGCACCGATCGCTTCGGCGAGCGCGGCGAGCTCCTTGTGGCCGCGGCTCTGCGCCACCGCGTCACCGGCGATGATCACCGGGCGCTCGGCTTTGGCCAGCAGCTCGGCCGCGGCGCTGACCGCGTCGAGATCGCCGCGCACCCTCGGCGCAACCCGCGTGGGCTCCAGCAGCTCGATATCGCCGTCGTTCTTCAGGATGTCGCCGGGCAGCGACAGGAACACCGGCCCGCAGGGCTGCGTCGAGGCGAACTTCATGCCGCGGCGGACCGTGGCCGGCACGGAGGCCGTGGTGAGCGCCTGCCAGTACCACTTGGTGATCGGCTGCGTCATGGTCTCGGAGTGGTCCGAGTCCTGGAACATGTCGCCGCCGAGTCCGTCCTGCTCGACGTGATCGCCCCCGTCCAGCGCCGCATCGGCACGGAGTGGGCCGCCAACAAGATCACCGTCGCGCAAGAACACGCCGCGACCGCCATCAACGACAGGGTGATCGCCACGCTGGCCCACCACCCTCGATGCCGGCGCGATGCGGACGCGGGCCGCGTCACCGTCGCCTGCGTGGACGGGGAGTGGCACGCGCTGCCGGCCCGGCTGCTGGCCGCCGCGCGCACCGCGTACGCGGCGGCCGCGGAGCAGCCGCTGCTGGTCGCCCCGGACGACGAGGGCCGCTTCGGCGGCGGCCCCTACGGCGACGACGACCCGGACGACGACCGCTACTGGGCCGCGGCCCAGCTCTGGCTGGCCACCGGAGAGCCCGGCGGAGCGGACGTCGGCCTTCTCCTCGAGGCCCACGGCGGCGATGACCTCGTCGAGCACGCTGCGCGCCAGCGTGAAGCTGGCGTGCGCATCGGCCGCCTGCGCGCCCTTGACATAGGTCAGCGCGGAATTCTCGAGATTGAGCACGAAGCTCTCGCCGGTGTCGGTGAAGCTCCAGTTCAACACGATGCGCTTGCCTTCGGCCTTGGGGCCGTTGAGGCGGATGCCGAGGACGTCCCAAAGCTGCTCGGTCCGCAGTGCAGCCAGCGTCTCGCGCGGCATCGGCGAGCGCGGCGGCGTCTTCGGCATGCCCTGCCGCAGCTCCTGGGCACCGAACAGATAGGCGTTGCGCCAGGTCGAGCTCTCGGCCGCATAACCGAGCTGCTCGAACGTATCGGCCAGCAGGGCGCGCGCCGCCGTGTTGTCGGGCTCGGCGAACACCAGATGGCTGACGGCCTGCGCGACGAAGCGGAATTCGCCCTTGGCGAAATCAGCCGTGGCGCGCTTCAGGATCGCATCGGCGCCGCCCATATACTCGACATATTTCTTGCCGGCCTCGACCGGCGGCAAGGGATCGAGATTGACCGGATTGGCGTCGTACCAGCCGAGATACTTCTGGTAGATCGCCTTCACATTGTGCCTGATATGGCCGTAATAGCCGCGGCCGTGCCAGGCGCCCTCTAAGCTCGCAGGCAGCCGGATCGTCTCGGCGATCTCGGCGGCATTGAGCCCATGGTTCATCAACCGGATGGTCTGGTCATGCGCGAACTTATAGAGGTCGCGCTGCTCGCGGATCATGGTGTCGATCCGCTCGCGCCCCCACACCGGCCAATGGTGCTGGCCGCACATCGCCTCGGCCTTGCCGCCCCACATCTGCAAGGCTTCGCCGAGATACTTCGACCACGCCAGCGCGTCGCGCACGTCGGCGCCGCGGAACGGCAGCAGATTGTGGAAATTGTGCGTGCAGTTCTCCGCGAGGTTCAACAGTTTGTAGCGCGGGATGAAGAAGTGCATCTCCGCGGGCGCCTCGCTGTTCGGCGCCATCTGGAATTCGAACTCGACGCCGTCGATCACCCGCTTGTCGCCAGTCGCAATGATCAGGTCGGTCGGCCGCAGCAGCGCCACGCCGCCCGCCGCCATGGTCTTGCCGAGCCCGCAATCGACCTGGCCACGCACGCCCTTGGCGAGGAACGGCCCGAACTGGTATTGCGCCCGGCGCAGCATCGCCGGCCCGGCGATGATGTTCTCGGAGACCGCGTGCTCCATGAAGAAGTTCGGCGCGATGATCGGCACGCCCGCCGCCAGCATGGCGTCGTCGAGCACGCCGCGCGCGCCGCCCCAATGGTCGGTGTGGGTGTGGGTGAAGATGACGGCGGCGACCGGCCGCTTGCCGCGATGCTGGAAGTACAATTCCATCGCGGCGCGCGCGCCCTCGATCGAGGTCAGGGTGTCGACCACGATGACGCCCTTGTCGCCCTCGATCAGCGTCATGTTGGCGATGTCGAGCCCGCGCACCTGGTAGACACCGGGCACCACCTCGAACAGGCCATGGTGCATGTTGAGCCGCGACTGCCGCCACAGGCTCGGATCAACGGTCGCGGGCGCCTTCTCCTCGGACAGGAAGCCGTAAGGCTCGAGGCTCCAGACCACCCGTCCCTGCGCCGAGGTGATTCGCGCGTTGTCGATGGTGCCGAGGAAGCCGCGCGCGGCATCGTCGAAATCCCTGGTGTCGGCGAATGGCAGCGCCTTCAGGGTCGCTTCGTGCTGCGCGATGACCGGCGCGGACGCCGCCTTCGGAGCCTCGTGCGATGGTTCACCTGCACTTGTCTGGGTCATACTCGAGCACTCCCTCGTTTGGCGGAAATCCGTCCCGTCCGCGCGTCACTCAGCGGAATTGCAGGCCTTCGAACTGACCGCTGCTGCGCCACTCATCGATGTATTTGAAATAGGCCAGTGCACCCGCCGGATATCCGACATTGAGCTTGGCCGCGGGCCCGGGCTCGCGTCCCTCATTGTTGTAATAGCCGGGCGTACAATCGGGGCCGCCGATCATGCGGCCGACCGCAGTCAGCAGCAGTTCGATCCAGCGGTCCTCGGCGTCCTTGCTGACTTCGATCTCCTTGAAACCATTGTCCCGCGCATGACCGACCATCAAGGCGATGGTGCGCGCCGCCTCGGTCAGGTTGTGCGGCACGTTGGAGATCAGATTGGCGCCCTGCGTCGGCTGCACGAAGAACAGGTTCGGGAAGCCATGGACGTGGATGCCGTGCTTGGTGCGCATGCCCTCGCCCCAATAGTCCGACAGCTTGATGCCGTCGCGGCCCGCCACGTCGAACCCCGCCCGCCGCTTGTACTCGGTGCCGACCTCGAAGCCCGACGCGTAGATGATGCAGTCGAGTGGATATTCCTTGCCGGCGACGACAATCCCGTTCTCGGTAATCTCCTCGACGCCCTTGCCGTCGGTATCGACCAGATGGGTGCCCGGGGTGTTGAACGCTTGCAGATAGGCGTCGTGGAAACACGGCCGCTTGCAGAGCTGACCGTACCAGGCCTTGAGGTTCTTCGCGGTGTCGGGATCGCCGACGATGGTGTCGATCCGGTTGCGGATTTCCTCCATCTTCTCAAAGTCAGAGTCCTCGAACGCCGCCCGCATGTTCTCCACGGTGCGCTGCTCGCGCGGCAGCAGCATGATCTTGGCGCGGATCCGCTTCGACAGGTCGGTCCAGCCATCCTGCACCAGGTCCTCCTCGGCCGATCCGCCGGCCTGATTGGCGGTGAAGTTCTCCAGCCAGCGCTGTTGCCAGCCCGGGGTCGCGATATCGGCAAACCAGATGGGATCGATCGGGCCGTTGCCGCGCACGTCGACCGAGGACGGCGTGCGCTGGAATACGTAGAGCTCCTTGCAGGCCCGCGCGAGGTGCGGAATGCACTGCACCGAGGTCGCGCCGGTGCCGATGATGCCGACGCGCTTGCCAGCAAGCTTGTCCATCAACGCGCCGCGGGGATCGCCGCCGGTGTAGTCGTAGTCCCAGCGGCTGGTGTGGAACGAGTGGCCCTTGAAGCGCTCGATGCCGGCAATGCCGGGCAGCTTCGGCACATGCAGCGGGCCGGTGCCGATGCCGACATATTGCGCGGTGAAGGCATCGCCCCGGGTGGTGCGGATGATCCAGCGCGATTGCGCCGCGTCCCAATCCAGGCCCGTCACCTCGGTGTGGAACAGCGCGTTGTCATAGAGATTGAACTGCCGCCCGATCCGCTGGCAATGCGCCAGGATCTCCGGTGCATGCGCGTATTTCTCCGACGGCATGTGGCCGGTCTCTTCCAAGAGCGGCATGTAGACCATCGAGGCGGTGTCGCATTGCGCGCCGGGATATCTGTTCCAGTACCAGGTGCCGCCGAAATCACCGCCCTTCTCGACGATGCGGACATCCTTGACGCCGGCCTCGGTCAGCCGCGCCGCGGTGGCGAGCCCGGCAAAGCCGCCGCCGATGAAGGCGAAGGTGACGTGATCGGTCTTCGGCGCGCGTTCTACCACCGGCGTGTAGGGATCCTCGAGATAATGCGCGAGCTGGCCCTTGATCTGGAGGTACTGGTCATTGCCGTCGGCACGCAGACGCTTGTCGCGCTCCTCGCGGTATTTCGAGCGCAGCCGCTCCTTGTCGATCGCAGCGGGCTTTGCATCTCGGGCTTGCTCGGTCATCGTCATCGGAAGGCGCCTCGTTCAGGGAATGTCGCTGGGCACTGTAGCGCCGCTCAGGCGGGATGTGCAGCAAGATAGGGCGAATTGGCGATCGACCAGTCCGGCGTCGGCTCCATCCGGAAGATCTGCCGCAGATGCACTTCGTCGGGCCCATCGCCGATCCGGAGTAGCCGTCCCCACGCCAGCGCCTGATGAATCGGGGTGTCGTCGGAGCCGCCCATCGCGCCGAACACCTGGATCGCGCGGTCGGCGATCTTCTGCAGCATCGCCGGCACCGCGACCTTGATCAGCGAGACGTCGCGCCAGGCACCGTGATGGCCGGCCTGATCCAGCCGCCAGGCGCAGCGATAGGCGAGCAGCCGCGCCTGCTCCAGCTCGACGCGGGATTCCGCGATCCAGCGCTGCACGGTGTCGTACTGGATCACGGTGCGGCCGAATGCGCTGCGTTCGGCGGCGCGCGCCATCATCAGCTCGATCAGGAGTTCACAAAGCCCGATCGAACGCATGCAGTGGTGGATGCGCGCCGGCCCGAGCCGGACCTGCGCGACCTTGAAGCCCTCACCCTCGGCGCCGAGCAGGTTTTCGGCGGGCACCCGGACATCGTCGAACACCAGCTCGCCGATCGGCGCGACATGATCCTCGCAGCCCATCCAGCGCAGCCGCCGCACCAGACGCACGCCGGGCGCATCCATCGGCACGATGATGCAGGAATGCCGGCTGGTGCGCTCGGCGCCGGCATCCGTCACCCCCATCACGATCAGGAAACTGCAGTCCGGATGCGCGGCTCCGGTGATGAACCATTTGCGGCCGTTGATCACGTAGTGATCGCCGTCGCGCACCATCCGGGTCGCGATGTTGGTGGCATCGGACGAGGCCACGTCGGGCTCGGTCATGCCGAAGGCCGAGCGTGTCTCGGCGTTGAGCAGCGGCGCCAGCCAGCGCGCCTTCTGCTCCGGCGTCGCGCAATTCTGCAACGCGATCATGTTCGGGACATCGGGCGCCTGGCAGTTGAACACCTCCGGCGCCCAGAACAGCCGTCCCATGATCTCCGCCAGCGGCGCGTAGTCGAGATTGGACAGCCGCGTGCCCGGTTCGTCAGCGGCAAGTTCGGGCAGGCCGAGATTCCACAGGCCTGCGGCGCGCGCCTTCCGTTGCAGCTCGGCCATGAAGGGCGGCGTGTCGTTGCGGGTACGGACGTGGTCGAGCCAGGCGCGATGCCGCGGCAGCACCTCCTGCTCGAAGAAGGCCATCAGATCGCCCCGCCAACGCTCCGATCGCTCGGACAGACCGAATTCCATGCCGCCTCCCATCTTTGCACGGGACATAAGCCGAAATCGAAACGATTTGCAAATTCATTCCGATATCTTGACAGATAAGCAAAGATACGACCATTATTTCGTATGGCGGCATTGTCCTCGCTCGAACCTCAGACCGATCCATCCTTTGCGACCACCCTGGCGCACGGGCTCGACCTGTTGGCCGCGTTCCGCAACCACGCAGGTCCGCTGTCGAATGCGGAGCTTGCCGAGCACACCGGCCTGTCGCGGCCGACCGTGTCGCGCCTGACCTACACGCTGGAGCAGCTCGGCTATCTCAGGCGCGACGCCAAGGGCCGCTTCGTGCTCGGTCTCGGCGTGCTCGCCGCCGCCTATCCGGTGCTGTCGCAGCTCAAGGTCCGTCAGCTCGCGCGTCCGCTGATGCGCGACTTCGCGGCCTACGCCGGCGGCACGGTGTCGATCGCGATGCCATTCGGGCTCGACTTCATCTATGTCGAGACGCTGCGCACCACGGATGCAGTGCCGCACGTGCCTGACGTCGGCTTCGTCTCCTCGCTGGCGCCGACCGCGGTCGGGCGCGCGCTGCTGTCGCTGTTCACCAAGGACGAGCGCGACGCCTATGTCGCCCGCGTCAAGGCCGAACGTCCCGAAGAGCTCGACTATGTCGAGCGGCGCACGCTGCCCGACGTCGAGCTCTGCAACGAGCGCGGCTTCGCCGTCTCGCTCGGCGAATGGCGGCGCGAGATCTTCGGCGTCGCCGCGCCGCTCTACCGCACGCCGACCGGCGAATGCCTCTCGGTGAATTGCGGCATTCCCTCGTTCCGCTTCAGCGCCGAGCAGATCGAGCGCGAATGCGGGCCGCGCATCCTCGGGCTCGCCCGCAGCATCCGCTCGCTGGTGGCCAACAGCTAGGGCATGATCCGGAGGCGCGCGAGGCGCCTTCCCAGAGATCATGCATCAATATCCGCATCGCACGAACGATGCGGCACATGGGGGAGGACGACATGCGTGGCATCACGACCGCGATGGCTTTGCTCGCGGCCATCGTCACGTCGCTCTGCGGCAGCACTGGCGCTCGGGCGCAGGACAATTATCCGAGCCGGCCGATCCACATCATCGTGCCCTACCCTGCCGGCGGCATCGTCGACATCGTTGCGCGCGCGGTGACCGAGCAGGTCGGCCGCGACTGGAAGCAGACCGTCGTGGTGGAGGCGCGTCCCGGCGGCAACAGCAATATCGGCACCGCGGCGGTCGCGCGCAGCGAACCGGACGGCTACACCTGGCTCGTCACCGGCCCGGCTTTGCTGGTCAACCCCGATCTCTACAAGGATGCCGGCTGGAACGCGGCCAAGGATTTCAGGTGCGTCGGCCTCGCGGTCTGGAATCAAAGCGTCGCGCTGGTGCATCCGTCGATGCCGGTAAAGACCATCGGCGAATTCGTCGAGCTGGCCCGCAAGCGGCCCGGAGAGTTCAACTTCGGCAATCCCGGCACCGGATCGTCGATCGACCTCAGCGCGCAGAAGCTGTTTCAGGTCGCCGGGATCAAGCTGACCAATGTCGGCTACAAGGGCCAGCCGCAGGCGCTGATCGACCTGATGACCAACCTGATGCATTTCGAGATCGTCTCGCTCGAGCTCGCTCTGCCGCACATCAAGGCCGGCAGCGTCAAGCCGCTCGCGGTGTTCACCGACAAGCGCGTCCCCGACCTGCCCGACGTCCCGACGATCGCGGAGGCCGGCTTTGCCGAGGCGGCCTACGTGCCCTGGTACGGGATCTACGTGCCGGCCGCGACGCCGGCCCCGCTGCTCGCCAGGATCAATGCGGCGATCAACAAGGCGTTGCAGAACCCCGACGTACAGCGCCAGCTCTCGCTCGCCAACATTCCCGGCAAGCCGATGTCGCTCGACGAACTCGCCGAGCTGATGAAGGTCGATCGGCAAAAGCTGACGACCGTGATCAAGACCTCTGGAATGGCGCTGCAGTAGATTCCAATTCAGCTGTCGAACAGCCTGTTCAGTGTCGTCGCCCGGCTCGGCCGGGCGATCCAGTATTCCAGAGACGTTTGCGCTTGAACCGAGAGGCCGCGGCGTACTGGATCGCCCGCCTCTGCTGAAGCGACCCCACAGCTGCCCTCAGGCGTCGTCCCGGCGAAGGCCGGGACCCATAACCACCGATGCTGCTTGTCGTGCAACGCCGGTACAACAAGTCCCGCTCGCAACGCCCGCCGCGGCGTATGGGTCCCGGCCTTCGCCGGGACGACACCGAGTTTGCTGCACCACTGCGCGCCCCTCACCGCAACCTGCCGGCGCACGCCCGGGCAAGGCCGCTTCGCATACGCATCATGCAGCGGTGCGGCTGGGGAACGGGATGCCGGCATAGTACACCACGGCCTGGAGACATTTTCAGGCATGCTCGAAAAGACCCCGACGTCAGGCTCCGCCACGGTGCCGATCAGCGATGGACTGCCTTGGGAGACACGGCGCTGGGCTGTGGCCGCGATCTTCACGGCGCTGGCGATGGCCTCGCTCGACACCGCGATCGCCAACATCGCGCTGCCCGCGATCGCCAACGATCTGCATGTCAGCCCCGCGGAGGTGGTCTGGGTCGTCAACGTCTACCAGATCGCCCTGGTCGCGACGCTGCTGCCGCTCGGCGCGCTCGGTGAGATCGTCGGCCACCAGCGGATCTATCTTGGCGGCCTGCTGCTGTTCACATTGGCGTCACTTGGCTGCGCGCTGGCCTGGTCGCTGCCGAGCCTGCTGGTCGCGCGCGCCTTGCAGGGCCTCGGCGCCAGCGGCCTGATGAGCGTCAACACCGCATTGGTGCGCTTCGTCTACCCGAGCAAGATGCTCGGCCGCGGCTTCGGCCACAATGCGCTCGTCGTCGCGACCGCCTTCACGTTGGGCCCGACCATCGCGTCAGGCATCCTGGCGCTCGGGACCTGGCCCTGGCTGTTCGCCGTCAACCTGCCGTTCGGCATCATCGCATTGCTGATCGGTTTCAAGACACTGCCGGCCACGCCGCGTGCCACCCACAGTTTCGACTTCACCGGCGCGGCGCTTGCCACTGCCTGCCTCGGCCTGTTCATCATCGGGATCGGGAGCGCGGCCCACAAGACGATGCCTGCACTGGTGATCGCGGAACTGATCGGCGCGCTGGTGTTCGGCTGGATCCTGACCCGGCGTCATGCCGATCATCCGGCGCCGATGCTGCCGATCGACCTGTTCCGGCGGCCGATCTTCGCGCTGTCGGCCGCGACCGCGGTCTGCTCATTCGCGGTGCAGGGCCTCGCCTTCGTCTCGCTGCCGTTTTACTTCGAGGACATCCTGCACCGCTCGCAGGTCGAGACCGGCTTCTTCATGACGCCGTGGCCGCTGGTGGTCGCCTTCATGGCGCCGATCGGCGGCCGGCTGTCCGACCGCTATCCGGCCGGCATCCTCGGCGGCATCGGCATGCTGCTGCTCGGCATCGGCATGGTGTTGCTCGCGACCCTGCCGGCGGAGCCGAGCGTTGCCAACATCGTCTGGCGCACCATGATCTGCGGCATCGGTTTCGGCTTCTTCCAGACCCCCAACATGAAGGCGATCATGTCGAGCGCCCCTTCGCATCGCAGCGGCAGCGCCAGCGGTATCGTTGCGACCGCACGGCTGACCGGGCAAACCACCGGTGCCGCGCTCGCCGCGCTCTGCTTCGCGCTGGCCGACCGCGAGGGCGCGACGGTGGCGCTGGCGCTGGGCGCGGGCTTCGCCGCGCTCGGCAGCGTCATGAGCTTCCTGCGTCTGGCCGTCGCCTCACCGCAAAAGTCATGACAGGCATGTGAGGCGCGCAGGGGCGCGACCAAACACCACAGCCTCAAGTTTCTTCCGCGCTGCAAGCGCATATTCTTGATTTGAACCGCTCCGGCTTCAAGGCCAACATCGCCCCGAAGTCCAATCGGAGGATTGGACCATTCAGGGGAACGCGATGGCAAACCTCAAGATCAACGGCAAGACGATCAACATAGACGTCGAGGACGACACGCCACTGCTGTGGGCGATCAGAGAGAATGTCGGACTGACGGGGACCAAATACGGCTGTGGCATTGCACAATGCGGCGCCTGCACCGTGCATGTCGACGGGGTCGCGATGCGCTCCTGCGGCGTCACGGTCAGCGAAATGGCTGGCAAGGAGATCACCACCATCGAAGGGCTCGCGGCGGGCGGCGTGATGCACAAGGTGCAGCTCGCCTGGATCGCCAGCGACGTGCCGCAATGCGGCTACTGCCAGAGCGGCATGATCATGGCCGTCGCGGCGCTGCTGAAGGACAACCCGAAGCCGTCCGACGACGACATCAACGACGCCATCACCAATATCTGCCGCTGCGGCACCTTCCAGCAGGTGCGCGAGGCGATCCATGCTGCCGCGAACGCGTGAGGAGGCAGTGATGAACCAGCACGTCATGCCGAAACTCAACCGCCGCGCCTTCGTGATCGGCACGGCCACCGCCGGCGCCGGTCTCGCGCTCGGCCTCGATCTGCCGTTCGGCGGCCCCGCCGTGGTGCGCGCCGCCGACGGCGCCCCCGAAGTGAATGCGTGGGTCGTGATCCGGCCCGACGACACCGTGGTGATCCGCATCGCCCGCTCCGAGATGGGCCAGGGCACGCTGACCGGCCTCGCCCAGCTTGTCGCCGAAGAACTGGAATGCGACTGGTCGAAGGTCACGACCGAATTCCCGACGCCCGGCCAGAGCGTCGCCCGCAAGCGCGTATGGGGTGATTTCTCCACTGGCGGCAGCCGCGGCATCCGCACCTCGCAGGACTATGTCCGCAAGGGCGGCGCCACCGCGCGCGTGATGCTGATCCAGGCCGCCGCCAACGAGTGGAAGGTGCCGGCCGCGGAGTGCAAGGTCTCCAACGGCGTCATCACCCATACCCCGTCGGGCAAGACGACGAGCTACGGCAAGGTCGCGGAAGCCGCCGCCAAGCTCGAGCCGCCGGCCGACGTCAAGCTGAAGGACCCGAAGGACTGGACCATCGCCGGCAAGGGCCTGAAGCGGCTCGACACCGTCGACAAGACCACCGGCAAGGTGACCTACGGCATCGACGTCAAGCTGCCGGGCATGCTGAACGCGGCGATCAAGGATTGCCCGGTGTTCGGCGGCAAGGTGAAGAGCTTCGACGAAGCCAAGATCGCCAACATGAAGGGCGTCAAGAAGGTGGTGCCGGTCGGCGACAGCGCGGTCGCCATCGTCGCCGACACCTGGTGGCACGCCAAGACCGCGCTGGATGCGCTGCCGATCGTCTGGGATGAAGGCGACAACGCAAAAGTCTCCAGCGAGACGATCGCGAAGTGGCTCGCCGAGGGTCTCGACAATGCGCAGCCGGCCTATGTCGGCAACCAGAACGGCGATGCCAAGGCAGCGATCGCGAGCGCAGCCAAGAAGGTCGAGGCGGTCTACAGCTATCCCTACCAGAACCACGCCACGATGGAGCCGATGAACGCCACCGTGCTCTACACGCCGGACAAATGCGAGGTGTGGTGCGGCACGCAGAACGGCGAAGCCGCATTCGCGGCGGCGCTCGAAGCTTCCGGGCTACCGGCGGACAAGGTCGACGTGCACAAGCTGATGCTCGGCGGCGGCTTCGGCCGGCGCGGCATGACCGACTATGTCCGGCAGGCGGTGGCGATCGCCAAGCAGATGCCGGGCACGCCGATCAAGCTGCTGTGGTCGCGCGAAGAGGACATGCAGCACGGCAAGTATCACCCGATCACGCAGTGCAAGCTGACCGGCGCATTCGATGCCGACAACAATCTGGTCGCGCTGCACTACCGGCTGTCGGGCCAATCGATCCTGTTCTCGGTGCGTCCGGAAGCATTGCAGAACGGCATGGACCCCGCCGCGTTCCAGGGCGTCGCCCAATCCGGCGAGGCTGCGATCGGCTATTCGGTGCCGAACCTGCTGGTCGAGCATGCCATGCGCAACCCGCACGTCCCGCCGGGCTTCTGGCGCGGCGTCAACGTCAATCACAACGCGATCTACATGGAATGCTTCATGGACGAGTTGGCCGAGGCCGTCGGCCAGGACCCGCTCGAATTCCGCCGCAAGCTGATGGGCAGGCACCCCAAGCATCTCGCCGTGCTCAACGCCGTGGCCGAGAAGATCGGCTGGGGCACGCCGGCACCAAAGGGCGTCTACCGCGGCATCGCGCAGGTGATGGGCTATGGCAGCTATGTTGCCGGCGCCGCCGAGATCTCGGTGACCGACGGCAGCAAGATCAAGGTGCATCGCATCGTCGCTTCCACCGATCCGGGTTACGTCGTCAATCCGGCGCAGGTCGAGCGGCAGATCGCGGGCTCGTTCGTCTACGGCCTCAGCGCGCTGTTCTACGGCGGCTGCACCGTGAAGGACGGCCGCATCGAGCAGACCAACTTCGACACCTACAACTCGATGCGCATCAACGAGATGCCGAAGGTGGAATCGGTGATGGTGCCGAGCGGCGGATTCTGGGGCGGCGTCGGCGAGCCGACCATCGGCGTCGCTGCGCCGGCGGTGCTCAACGCCTACTTCGCAGCGACCGGAAAACGCATCCGCTCCTTCCCGCTGCGCAACCAGAACATCTCCTTCGCCTGAGCAAACCGGAAGCGGCGGCCCAAGCGGCCGCCGCTTCCCTTTTCCGGATTGTCGCGCATGGCCGTCACGCGTCGTCAGACGCGCAGGGATGTGATCCGTGGCGCCGCTGCCGTCGCAGCGGCCGCGCTGGCGCGTCCGGCGCTGGCGCAAGCGGCAGCCCGCATCGCCGTGATCGGCGGCGGCTTCGGCGGCACCGCTTGCGCGCGCGCGCTGCGGCGACTCGATGCAAAACTCCAGGTCACGCTGATCGAGCCGAACACGATTTTCACTGCCTGCCCGCTCAGCAATGAGGTGATCGCTGGCCTGCGCGAACTCACCGCACAAGAGTTCACCTATGACAAGGTTGCGGCTGACGGCATCACGATCGCGGCGCAAGCGGCCACCAAGGTCGACGCGCAGGCGCGTAGCATCGCGCTCGCTGATGGCACGACGCTGTCCTACGACCGGCTCGTCCTCGCCCCGGGCATCGACCTGCACTTCGACGCCCTGCCCGGCTATGACGAAGCCGCCGCCGAGAAGATGCCGCACGCCTGGAAGGCCGGCGAGCAGACCATGCTGCTGCGCAGGCAGCTCGAAGCGATGGATGATGGCGGCCTCGTCGTGATCGCGGTGCCGGCCGCGCCGCTGCGCTGTCCACCCGCACCTTACGAGCGCGCCAGCCTGATCGCGCATTACCTGAAGGCGAGGAAGCCGAAATCGAAGATCCTGGTGCTCGACGCCAAGGACACTTACTCGCAGCAGAAGCTGTTCGAGAAGGCCTGGGCGGAACTCTATCCTGGCATGATCGAGCGCATCGCGCTGTCGCAAGGCGGACGGGTGACATCGGTCAATCCGGCGACCAACGAGATCGTCACCGATTTCGGCAATTACACCGCCGCGGTCGCCAACGTGCTCCCGCCGCAACGCGCCGGCCGCATCGCCGAAATCGCCGGCGCCGCCGATCACACCGGCTGGTGCCCGATCGATCCCGTCAGCTTTGCCTCGAAACTGGTGCCCAATATCCACGTCATCGGCGATGCCGCGATCGCGGGCGGGATTCCGAAATCCGCTTCCGCCGCGGCGGCGCAAGGCCGTGCCTGCGCGGCCGCGATCGTGAATTCACTCGCGGGCAAGGCGCCGGAAACGCCGCGGCTCGATGGCGCCTGCTACAACACGGTCGCGCCCGGCTACGCGTTCTCGCTGAAAGGCATCTATCAGCCGAAGCAAGATCAATACGCCGAGGTGGAGGTGACCACCAGCCCGGTCGACGCGCCCCGCACGATACGTCAACGCGAGGCCGATCAGGCGGCCGACTGGTTCAAGGCGATCACGGGAGACGCCTTTGGCTAGGCCTTCCCCCGTCGCATTGCTCGCAGCGGCTGCATTCGCAGCCTGTGCACCCGTCAGCGCCGAACAGCTACGGCCCTACACCGTGATCGGCGATGCCATTCCAGCCTCGCTGACGGGAACCAAGGGCGACGCGACCCGCGGCCGCTCGCTGATCGTCGAGCGTTCCAGCACTTGCATCCTCTGCCACAGCGGCCCATTTCCCGAGCAGGCGTTCCAGGGCGACCTCGCGCCGAACCTTTCCGGAAGCGGCGCGCGGTGGTCGGAGGGACAGTTGCGGCTCCGGCTCGTCGATGCATCGCGTCTCGATGCGGCAACGATCATGCCGTCCTATTATCGTGTCGACGGACTGACGCGCGTCGGCGCCGCATGGCGCGGCAAGCCGATCCTGTCGGCGGAGCAGATCGAGGATATCGTGGCCTATCTGGAAACACTACGGGACTGAGCGATGGCGCATTCGGACCACACCCGGCGAACGTTCCTCTGCCTCACGGGCGGTGCGGCCGTGCTGGTCATCGTGCGCCCCGCGGACGCGACGCTCGCCATGCAGTCGGCCGCGATCCGCAACGTCGTCGGCGAAGCCAATGTGCGGACCGGCAAGGTCAAGCTCGAGATCCCGCCGCTGGTCGAGAACGGCAACACGGTGCCGATGACGGTCAGCGTCGAAAGCCCGATGACCGCGGACGCATATGTGAAGAGCATTCATGTCTTCAACGAGAAGAACCCGCAGCCGAATATCGGCAATTTCTATCTTCGACCAGGCGCCGGGCGCGCCCAGGTGTCGACCCGGATCCGCCTCGCCGACAGCCAGAAGGTCACGGCGATCGCGCGGCTGTCCGACGACACCTTCTGGTCGGCGACCGCAGACGTCGTGGTGACGCTCGCTGCCTGCACCGAGGAGGCGATCTGATGCCGTCGGCCCTGATCAATGTGCCGAAGAAGGCCAGGCGCGGCGACGTCATCGAGATCAAGACGCTGATGTCGCACATCATGGAGACCGGCTATCGACACACCGCGTCGGGCGATGTGGTGCCGCGCGACATCATCACGAGCTTCACCTGCCGCTTCAACGGCACCGAAGTGTTCCGTGCCGATCTTTTTCCGGCGATCGCCGCCAATCCGTTCATCACCTTCTTCACCACCGTGACCGAGAGCGGCACGTTCGAGTTCGAGTGGATCGGCGACAAGGGGTTTTCGGAGACCGCGCAGGCTTCGATCACGGTCGAATGAGGATTGCGGCCTGCATCGCAGTTCTGACGGCGATGGCGGGCGCGGCGCTCGCCACCGAGATTCCGCTGGACCAGCGCCGCTCCGGCTACAGCTTCATGAGCGCCGACACCAAGGCGATGCAGGACGAGGACACCGCCAATCCCGGCATGCTCTTCGTGCTCGACGGCGAGGCGCTGTGGAAACGCAAGGCCGGCACCGCGGACAAGGCGTGTGCCGACTGCCATAGCGATGCGCGGGTCAGCATGAAAGGGGTCGCGGCGCACTATCCCGCTTTCGAGAAGACGCTGGAACGGCCGGTCGACCTCGAGGGCCGGATCAACCTCTGTCGTGCCAATCACCAGCGGGCCTCGCCGTACGCCTATGAGAGCCGCGAGTTGTTGGCGCTGACCGCATTCGTCGCGCAACAATCGCGGGGAATGCCGATCGCTGCCGGCGACGATCCGGAGCTCGCGCCTTTCGTCGAGAAGGGCCACGCGCTGTTCATGCAGCGGCAGGGCCAGCTCAATCTCGGCTGCGCCAACTGCCACGACGACAATTGGAACAAGAAGCTTGCGGGCAGCGCGATCACGCAAGGACAGCCGACCGGCTATCCGCTGTATCGGCTGGAATGGCAGTCGCTGGGATCGTTGCAGCGCCGGCTGCGCGCCTGCATCACCGGCATCCGGGCGCAGGCCTATGACTACGGCTCGCCCGAGCTGGTCGAGCTCGAACTCTATCTGATGACGCGGGCGCGCGGCATGCCGATCGAGACGCCGGCGGTCAGGCCTTAGCTCAATCCACGTGATCGCAAACGACGCGAAGCAATCCATTGCTCCCGGCTGTACCGGAAGATGGACTGCTTCGTCGCTTCGGCGGCAGAATTGCGTTCGCTATTCTGCCGCGAACGCTTCGCAATGACGGGGCTGGTTGCCACCGCGAAGATCAGCGCTCGGCGAACGCCTTCTCGACCACGAACTGGGCGGGTTCACCGTGATTGCCCTCGACGAAGCCGCGGCCGTTCAGCAGCGTGCGGGTGTCGGCGACCAGCGCCGGCGAGCCGCAGATCATGACCCGGTCATGCGCGGCATCGAGCGCCGGCAGGCCGATATCGGCGAACAGCTTGCCCGAGGTGATGAGGTCGGTGATGCGGCCGCGGTTGCGGAACGGATCGCGCGTCACGGTCGGGTAATAGATCAGCTGGTCGCGCACCAGATCGCCGATCAGTTCGTCCTGCGGCAGATGCTCGGTGATCATCTCGCCATAGGCGAGCTCCTTGACGTGGCGGCAGCCATGCAGCAGCACGACCTTCTCGAAGCGGTCGTAGGTCTCGGGGTCCTTGATCACGCTGAGGAACGGCGCAAGGCCGGTGCCGGTGCCGACCAGATAGAGGTTGCGGCCGTCCTCGAGGTTGTCGATGACCAGCGTGCCGGTGGCCTTGCGGCTGACGATGATCTCGTCGCCTTGCTTGAGGTGCTGGAGCCGCGAGGTCAGCGGGCCGTCCGGAACCTTGATCGAGAAGAATTCGAGGGTGTCCTCGTAGTTCGCGCTGGCGACGCTGTAGGCGCGCAGCAGCGGCTTCTCGCCGACCTTGAGCCCGATCATGGTGAACTCGCCGTTGCGGAAGCGGAACGACGGATTGCGCGTGGTCTTGAAGGAGAACAGCGTGTCGGTCCAATGGTGGACGCTGAGGACGCTTTCCTGGTTGAAATTGCTCATCGCACCAACCCTTGATGTGTGCCGCGGCGGAGGACTCGAACCCCGTTGACCGGCTCGACCGTTTGTATACGATCATTCGTATACAAACGAATAATCCGGCTTGATCCAGAAGTCAAGCCGCGCTCAAATTCCCGGGCAATTTCGGAAGAAACGGAAGGAAAACACCCATGGCTCACGACGCGCCCCAGGCCACCGGCCCCAGCAAGCTGGTGATCCGCAATATCGGGCTCTTGCTGTCGGGGGCTTTGGAGAAGCCGATCCTGGACGCCGATACCATCGTCGCCGAGAACGGCAAGATATCAGCGATCGGCCGTCTCAAGGATGTCGACACCGAAGGCGCCACCACGATCGTCGATGCCATGGGAACGACAGTCGCGCCCGGCCTGATCGACAGCCACGTCCATCCGGTCGCCGGCGACTGGACGCCGCGGCAGAACCAGATCAACTGGATCGACAGCTATCTGCATGGCGGCGTCACCACCATGATCTCCGCCGGCGAGGTGCACATGCCCGGCCGGCCGCGCGACGTGGTCGGCGTGAAGGCGATGGCGATCTTCGCGCAGCGCGCATTCTGGACGCTGCGGCCCGGTGGCGTAAAGGTGCATGCCGGCGCGCCGGTGATCGAGTGCGAGATGGTGGAGGACGATTTCAAGGAAATGGCCGCCGCCGGCGTCAAGCTGCTCGGCGAGGTCGGGCTCGGCGGCGTCAAGGACGGGCCGACGGCGCGCAAGATGGTCGGCTGGGCGCGCAAATACGGCATCCAGAGCACGATCCACACCGGTGGCCCGTCGATCCCGGGCTCCGGCCTGATCGACAAGGACGTGGTGCTGGAAGCGGACACCGACGTGGTCGGCCACATCAATGGCGGTCACACCGCTCTGCCCGACGACCAGATCCGCTGCATCTGCGAGGGTTGCAAGCGCGGGCTGGAGCTGGTGCACAACGGCAATGAGCGCTCGGCGCTGTTCACTCTGCGCACCGCGCGCGAGATGGGCGATCTGCATCGCGTCATCCTCGGCACCGACGCCCCGGCCGGCTCCGGCGTGCAGCCGCTCGGCATCCTGCGCATGGTCTCGATGCTGTCCTCGCTCGGCGAGCTGCCGGCCGAGCTGGCCTTCTGCATGGCGACCGGCAACACCGCACGGATGCGCGAGCTCGATTGCGGCCTGATCGAGGTCGGCCGCGCCGCCGATTTCGTGCTGATGGACAAGGCACAACACTCGCCGGGCAAGAACATCCTGGAGAGCGTTCAGCTCGGCGACCTCCCGGGCATCGGCATGACCATTATCGACGGCATCGTCCGCACCCAGCGCAGCCGCAACACCCCGCCGGCGGGCAAGGTACCGGAGATCGTGGCGAAGTAGGCGGGCGATGGACGACCCGTCAGCCCGAGGTGCACGCGCAAGCGTGCCTCGAAGGATGCACGGCCCTTGACGGGCAGCGAAGCCGCCGCCCTTCGAGACGGTCGCTTCGCGACCTCCTCAGGGTGACGGTGAGAAGTTCCTCGTCACCGCAGCCTGCCCAGCAGCGCGATCAACGTCTCGCGCTCCTTGGCGTCAAGCGGCGCCAGCGTTTCCCTGGAGATGACGAGCGCGTTCGGCGCGGCCTTGTCGGCCATCTGCTGGCCGGCGCGCGTCAGACTCACCAGCAGCCGGCGGCCGTCATTGGGATCGGGCGCGGTCTCGGTCAGGCCGCGCGCGGTCAGGCGGTCGATCACGCCCTTGATGGTCGCGACATCCATCGAGGTCAGCCGCCCGAGCTGGTTCTGCGAGCACGCGCCGACTTCCGACAGCTTCGACAGCGCGGCCCATTGCGTCGGCGTCAGGCTGATGCCGATCTCGCGGGCGAAGATCACGGCATGGCGCTGCGACACCTGGCGCAGGATGAAGCCGATCTGTTCGTCCAGCACATAGCCCGGCTTCGCGGCCTTCACGCTTCGCTTCGGTGCAGCACTGCGCGCCATCGTCTCAACCTCCGCCCTTAAAGCGACAGATGTGCGTCGCGGATGTCCGGACGCGCATCAAGCTCGGCCATGGTGCCGCCAAAACAAATCCGGCCACGCTCGATGATGTAGGCGCGATCGGAGATCAGCCGGGCGAAATGCAGGTTTTGCTCCGAGACGACGATGCTGACGCCCTCTTGCTTCATCGCCAGGATCGCGTCGACCATCTGCTCGACGATCTTGGGCGACAGGCCCTCCGACGGTTCATCGAGCAGCACCAGCGACGGATTGCCCATCAGGGTGCGCGCGATCGTCAGCATCTGCTGCTCGCCGCCGCTCATGCGCCCGCCGGGCCGGCCGCGCATCTCGCCGAGATTGGGAAACAGCTTGAACAGTTTCTCGCGGTCCCATTGCGGCGCGCCCGGCCGCTTCGGTTGGCGGCCGACCTCGAGATTCTCCTCGACCGTCAGATCGGTGAAGATGCGCCGCTCCTCCGGCACGTAGCCGAGCCCGCCGCGTACGATCGCATGCGTCGGCAGATCGGAGACGTCCCTGCCCTCGAACATGACGCGGCCGGAGCGGTTCTCGACCAGGCCGACGATGGAGCGAAACGTAGTCGACTTGCCGGCGCCGTTGCGGCCGAGCAACGCGACCACCTCGCCCTCGCCGACCTCGAGCGCGATATCGAACAGGATATGCGCCGGGCCGTAGAAGCTGTTGAGGTCCTTCACCGTGAGCTTCATGCCGATGCTCCCTCGCGGTGCCTTGCGTCGTAGACCAGGCCTTCGCCGAGATAGATCGCGCGCACCTGGGCATTGCCGCGAACCTCCTCGGGCGAGCCTTCGGCGATCAGGCTGCCGCGGTTCAGCACCAGGATGCGGTCGGCATGCTCGAACACCACGTCCATGTCGTGCTCGGTGAACAGCACGCCGATCGACTGCTCGCGCGCGATCCGGGCGGTGAGCCGCATCAGCTCGACGCGCTCGCGCGGCGCCATGCCGGCAGTCGGCTCGTCCATCAGCAGCAGCTTCGGCTGGTTGGCGAGCGCGATCGCAAGCTCCAGCCGCTTGACGTCGCCATAGGCGAGCTCGCCGCAGGGCCGCTCCGCATAGGCGCCCATGCCGACCAGATCGAGCAGCCGCCCGGCTTCGTCGCGGGCGTGACGCGCGGTCGCGGCCCACAGATTGAACAGCTCTCCACCATGCGAGACCAACGCAACCTGCACGTTCTCACGCACCGTCATGGTCGGGAACGTCGCGGCGATCTGGAAGGTACGCCCGACGCCCATGCGCCAGACCACGCGCGGCTTCTTGCCGGTGGTCTCGGCGCCCAGCACGCGGATGCGGCCGCTGTCGGGAACGTTCTGGCCGTTGAGCATGTCGAAGCAGGTGCTCTTGCCGGCACCGTTCGGTCCGATCAGCGCCAGGATCTCGCCGGCGCGCAGCTCGAACGATACGCCGCGCACGGCGTGCACGCCGCCATAGGATTTGGTCAGGCCTTCGACCGACAGCAATGTGGGGACCATGCTCATTCGGCGGTCTCGATGCGGGAGGTGAGCAAAGGCGACGCCGACGAAGACGATTTGCGCCGGCGGTACAAGAAAGCTTCCAGCGTGCCGACGATGCCCTTCGGGAACGCAACCACGATCATCACGACGAAGCCGCCGAGCACGAGCTTCGACCAGTCGGTCTGGCTGACCAGCCAGATGTTGAGCGCCTTGTAGACGATGGCGCCGACCACCGCGCCCGACACCGTCTCGACGCCGCCGAGCAGCACCATGACCAGCGCGTCGACCGACAGCGAGATGCCCATATTGTCCGGGAAGACGCTGCCCTTGAGATAGGCGAACAGCGCGCCGGCGAGGCCTGCGACCGTGCCGGCGATCACGAAGGCGGTCCACTGGATCCGCTTGACATTGATGCCGATCGCTTCGCTGCGCAGCGGAGAATCGCGTGTCGCGCGTAGCGCGAAGCCGAACGGCGAGAACACGATGATGCGCAGGATGACGACCGCGAGTGCGGCGATGCCGAGCGACAGCCAGTAGAAATGCGACGGGCTCGCGGCCCATTTCTCCGGCCAGACCCCGAGGATACCGTTGTCGCCTCCGGTGACCGACACCCACTGGAACGCGATCGACCAGACGATCTGGGCAAAGGCCAAGGTCAGCATCGCGAAATAGACGCCCGAGAGCTGCACCGCGAAGAAGCCGAACACGGCGGCCCCCATCAGGCCCAACAGCGGCCCGAGCAACAGGCATGCGATCATCGGCAAGCCCGCCATCTTGGCGAGCAGCGCCACGCCGTAGGCGCCGAGGCCGAAATAGGCGGCGTGGCCGAACGAGGCGAGCCCGCCGACCGACATCAGGAAGTGCAGGCTGATCGCGAAGATCACGAAGATCGCGATCTCGGAGCCGACGGTGAGCACGTAATTGCCGGCGACGAACGGTAGCGCGGCGGCGACGATCAGCACGGCGATCGCGGCAAGCCGTTCATTCGTGGTCAGCGGTCGCCACGGATTGACGGTGAGGCCCGGTGTGCGCCGCGCCGGCGCCTCGGGCTTGCCGAACAGGCCCCAGGGACGAACGATCAGCACCACCGCCATCACCAGGAACACCAGGATGATGGAGATCTTGGGGAAGATCAGGATGCCGAAAGCATTGAGCTCCGACACCAGCACCGCCGCGACGAAGGCGCCGATGATGCTGCCGAGCCCGCCGATCACCACCACGACGAAAACCTCGACGATCACGCGCAGGTCCATCGCGTGGTTGACCGCGTCGCGCGGAATCTGCAACGCGCCGCCGAGCGCGGCGAGGAAGACACCGAGCGCGAATACGCTGGTGAACAGCCATTTCTGATTGACGCCGAGCGCGGCGACCATGTCGCGGTCCTGCGTCGCCGCGCGCACCAGCACGCCCCAGCGGGTGCGCTGGAACAACAGCCAGAGCACGCCGAGCACGACCGGCCCGAGCACGATCAGGAACAGGTCATAGCTCGGGATATTCTGGCCGAAGAAATCGATCGCGCCCTTGAAGCCGGGCGCGCGGCGGCCGACCAGGTCATCAGGCCCCCAGATCAGCACCACGAGGTCCTCGACCATCAGCGTGAGGCCGAAGGTCGCCAGCAACTGGAACAGCTCCGGCGAATGGTAGATCCGGCGCAGCAGCACCATCTCCACCAGCACGCCGATCGCGGCGACGACGAGTGCCGCAACAACGATGCTACCCCAGAAGCCGAACGCGCCCGCGAAGCGCTCGGTCAGCGTGAACGCGACATAGGCACCGAGCATGTAGAACGCGCCATGCGCGAAATTCACGATCCGCGTCACGCCGAAGATGATCGACAGGCCCGAAGCGACCAGGAACAGCGACGCCGCGCTGGCAAGACCGGTCAGGAACTGGACGACATAGAAAGCCATGGGCGGTCCGCGTTGGAGATCATGTGCGTCACTCGTAGGGCGGGTTAGCGCAAGCGTAACCCGCCGTCAGTCCGCGTAAGCAAGGTGGTGGGTTACGCCTTCGGCTAACCCACCCTACGCAGGCAGAGCAGCCTCAATCCTTCGGCCGCATCTTTTCGATCTCGGCATCGCTGGGCAGATAGTCCGAGCCCTTGCGATAGGCGGTATCGACCATGATGCCCTTGCCGTCCTTCAGCGCGGTCTTGCCAGTGAAGGCGCCGAGTGTCGACTGGTGATCGATCTTGCGGAAGGTGATCTCGCCGAACGGCGACGACATCGAGATGCCTTCCGCTGCCGCGATCAGCTTCTCCGGATCGGTGGAGCCGGCCTTGGCGAGGATTGCCGCCGCCGCCTTGATGGTCTGGTAGCCGACGATCGAGCCGAGCCGCGGATAGTCGTTGTACTTGGTCTGGTAGGCCTTCAGGAACGCCTCATGCTCCGGCGTCTTGATCGAGTACCAGGGATAGCCGGTGACGATCCAGCCCTCGGGCGTTTCGTCCTTCAGCGGATCGAGATACTCGGGCTCGCCGGTCAGGAAGCTCACCACCGTGCGGCCCTTGAACAGGCCACGGGTGTTGCCCTCGCGCACGAGCTTGACGAGGTCGGCGCCGAAGGTGACGTTGAGGATTGCCTCCGGGTTCGCGGCGGCAACCGCCTGCACCACCGGGCCGGCGTCGATCTTGCCCTGCGGCGGCCACTGCTCGTCGACCCACTGGATGTCGGGCCGCTTCTCCGACATCAGCTTCTTGAACACCGCGACCGCCGACTGGCCGTACTCATAGTTCGGCGCGATCGTCGCCCAGCGCTTTGCCGGAAGCTTTGCGGCTTCCTCCACCAGCATTGCCGCCTGCATGTAGTTCGACGGACGCAGGCGGAAGGTATAGCGATTGCCCTTCGACCACGTGATCGCGTCGGTCAAAGGCTCGGCCGCGAGGAAAAACACCTTCTTCTGGTTGGCGAAGTCGCTGACGGCGAGGCCGATGTTCGACAGGAACGTCCCCGTCAGCATCGCAACGTTCTCGCTCGACACCAGTTCGTTGGCCGCGGTCTGCGCATCCGCGGGCTTGCCGCCGTCATCCTTGGAAATGACGACGAGCTTCTTGCCGTTGATGCCGCCGGCCGCGTTGATCTCCTCCACCGCGAGCTGCCAGCCCTTGCGATAGGGCTCGGTGAACGCCGGCAGCAGCGAATAGGAGTTGATCTCGCCGATCTTGATCTCGCTCTGCGCCACCGCCTGCGTCGTCATGGCGCTCGTTGCCATGGTCGCGACCGCGATCGCCAATCCCGCCCCTACGAAATAACCACGCATCCCATCCTCCAGTTTTTCTTCAAAGAGATTATCGCAATCCGTCTTCGCCCTTTATCTCATCAACCGTCAAGCCGCCGACGCGCGGCAGCGGCCGGCCGCTGTCGGTCACCGCGACCGCGACCATGATCTCGTTGGCGCGCGGCGCGTCGTTGATCTGCACTTCCATGCCGTCGAAATGGCTGCGCACGAAGGCTGCGTCCTTGTGCCCAAGCGGAATGTCGAGCGTGGTGCCGGGGCCGGAGCGCTTCTTCGACGACGGTATCAGCGCCGCCCCCTTCGAGAGCACCTTGCGCACCGGTGCGCCCATCTTGGGATGCAGGATCGCGGCCGCGTGCTCGAGCTCGCCATTCTCGCCGACCGCCGCGGCCTTGCCGTAGCTGTGCGCCTTGGCGCCGTCGATGCCGAGCGCGGCGACCGCCCGCTTCGAGAGCAAGTCGCCCAGTTCCTCGCCAATCGCGATCAATGGCGTGAGGTCTTCGACATAGCGGCCGGCAAACGGATTCTCGATCACGGCGATGGCGGCGGCACGCCGGGTCGGCGGTGCAATGGTCTTGCCCATCTCCAGATGGGTCTCCTCGACCACGGTGACGATCTTGCGAATGACGGCGCTCATCTTGCCTCGCTCCCGGTCATGCCCGCGGCATGTGTTCTATCGTTCGTTCCTGAAACCCGTGCGACGCCGGCGCCCCGTTCCCAGTTGCACCAACAAGCCGCGTCTCGCCCAGTAGACGCAATGCCGCGCCCTCGATCAATCCCGACGTCAGGAGCATCCGCGCCCGCGCCGCCCCCACCTCGAGCGCCTGCTCGATTTCGTGGTCCGTCAGCGGCCCGACGTCGCGCGTCACCAGCCGTTCGCCGAGGTCGCTGTCGGGCTGCAATTCGTTGGCCGGAACGCGCCGGATCGCAGGATGCCCGGGTAAATCGACCGCATTGGCGATCACGGTCGCGGCTGCATCGGCCTGCGACGCCGTCCGCGCCAGCACGGTGACGGCATCGGCAATGCCGAGCGAGAAGCTGCGGCCGTGGCGGCCGCTGGTCGCGATCCCGCGGGCCGGCCTGTCTGCATCAATGGTCATGGTCTGCATCACGCCGTGACGGTCCGGGCGGTCCATCAAGCCGACGGTGAACTGTTCGCCGTCTGCGAGATGCAGCGCGATATCGCCGCCATTGTTGACAAAGGCGCGGTCGAGCATCGCTGTGCGCAGCATCGTACCGAGGATTTCCTCGGCAACCGAGCCCGCGACCGCCGCCATCGGCGTGATGAAGCAGTCGGCGGCAAACGGCGCGACCGCCGCATGCATGCGCCGTGCGACCACGCCCTTCAGCGAGCAGCGATCGGGATTGGCGGCGGTGCGCAGTTCGGCGAGTTCCGTGCAGAGCTCGTCGAGCAGTCCGGTGAAGCGATCCGCCGCCGCCAGATAGGCGGATCGAACATCCGCATCCCCGCCCTTGGCTTCGATGACCAGATCAATCGGGCCATCCTGCAAATGCAGCCGCTTGCCGTCAGGAAGAAGCGCGATTTGCGGGAGCCGCGTCATGCACGCCGCCCGGGCAGATAGGGCATCGGCTTGATCTCGGCGCTGTCGCGCAGCGACGACAGCGGCCGGACATAATCCATATGGCCGCCCAGCGCCGCGTAATCCGACAGCTTCATCGTGAACTCGATCGGCGCCACCAGCGCCGGCGTCGGCACGTAGCCGAAGGCGCCGGCGGGCATCTGCGTGACGTCGACCATGAAGGTGATGCCGCCGCCGGGCCAGACATAGACCGGCGCGCCGCCGCTGGTGACGCGCGTCAGCGCATCCTTGACCGAGCGCGTCAGCCGCACCGGATTATCGGTGACGCCGGCGCGCAGCGATCCGCCCGCGCCGCCCATGAACAGCACGGTGCACAGCGCCGGCTCGCAATTCTCCTGGATGCGTTCGACGGAAAACCTGAGGTCGGCCGGCATCGCCGTCTCGATCGGCTTCAACGCCTCGTCGAGCACGTAGTACGACGCGTGCTCGCCGGTGGTCGAAACCATCAGCATGGTCAGCCCGGGCCGCGCCTCCCTGGCATTGAACGGGCCGAGGATCGACAGCGGATCGGAGATATTGGTGCCGCCCCATCCGGTGCCGGGATCGGCGACCTGGAAATAGCGGCCGGGCGTCGAGCGCCTGCCCTTCATCTTGATGCCGGTATCGGCGATGTCGAGCAGCTTGCCGGCCTGGTGCTCACTGAGCACGCCGGTGATGTGGTCGTCGACCACCACGACCTCATCGACCTTGCCGTG
>ERZ941671.218-NODE-218-length-25996-cov-6.579276_pt1 | contig 25996 bp, 30 predicted proteins | sample MGYA00521093_ERZ941671 | MGnify/ENA primary metagenome ERZ941671 (study PRJEB32759, sample SAMN07749878) | skin metagenome | biome: transportation; feature: city; material: polyester macromolecule | host: Homo sapiens | place: Hong Kong:MOS line | collected... | reverse complement strand
AGTATTACCTGAACGAGCAGATGAAGGCGATCCAGAAGGAGCTCGGCGACGACGAAGGTCGCGACGAGTTGGCCGATCTGGAGGAGAAGATCTCCAAGACCAAGCTCTCCAAGGAAGCCCGCGAGAAGGCGCAGCACGAGCTGAAGAAGCTGCGCCAGATGTCGCCGATGTCCGCGGAAGCGACCGTCGTGCGCAACTATCTGGATTGGCTGCTGTCGATTCCGTGGGGCAAGAAGTCCAAGGTCAAGAAGGACCTCGAGGCCGCCCAGGCGGTGCTGGACTCCGATCACTACGGGCTCGAGAAGGTCAAGGACCGCATCGTCGAGTATCTCGCGGTGCAGTCGCGCGCTAACAAGCTGACCGGACCGATCCTGTGCCTGGTCGGGCCTCCCGGCGTCGGCAAGACTTCGCTCGGCAAGTCGATCGCGAAAGCGACCGGCCGTGAGTTCGTGCGCGTGTCGCTCGGCGGCGTGCGTGACGAGGCCGAGATCCGCGGTCATCGCCGCACCTATATCGGCTCGATGCCCGGCAAGATCATCCAGTCGATGCGGAAGGCGAAGACCTCGAATCCGCTGTTCCTGCTGGACGAGATCGACAAGATGGGCGCCGATTTCCGCGGCGATCCATCGTCGGCGCTGCTCGAGGTGCTTGACCCTGAGCAGAACTCGACCTTCAACGACCACTATCTTGAGGTCGACTACGACCTGTCCAACGTGATGTTCATCACGACCGCGAATACGCTGAATATTCCGGGCCCGCTGATGGACCGCATGGAGATCATCCGGATCGCCGGCTACACCGAGAACGAGAAGGTCGAGATCGCGCGCAAGCATCTGATCCCGAGCGCGCTCTCCAAGCACGGTCTGGACTCCAAGGAATGGTCGATCGACGACGCGGCCCTGCTGCTGATGATCCGCCGCTACACCCGCGAAGCGGGCGTGCGTAACCTGGAGCGTGAGCTCTCCACACTGGCTCGCAAGGCGGTGAAGGAGCTGATGATCTCCAAGAAGAAATCGGTGAAGGTCACCGAGGCGAACATCGAGGAGTTCCTCGGCGTGCCGAAGTATCGCTTCGGAGAGATCGACAGCGAGGATCAGGTCGGTATCGTCACCGGTCTGGCCTGGACCGATGTCGGCGGCGAGTTGCTCACCATCGAAGGCGTCATGATGCCCGGCAAGGGCAAGATGACGGTGACGGGCAACCTGCGCGACGTGATGAAGGAGTCGATCTCGGCTGCGGCGTCCTACGTGCGCTCGCGGGCGATCAACTACGGAATCGAGCCGCCGTTGTTCGACCGCCGCGACATCCACGTTCACGTGCCGGAGGGTGCGACCCCGAAGGACGGTCCGTCCGCCGGTGTCGCGATGGCCACCGCGATCATCTCGGTCATGACCGGCATCCCGGTCCGCCACGATGTCGCGATGACCGGCGAGATCACGCTGCGCGGCCGTGTGCTGCCGATCGGCGGTCTGAAGGAGAAGCTCCTGGCTGCCGCGCGCGGTGGCATCAAGACGGTGCTGATCCCGGAGGACAACGCCAAGGATCTCACGGAGATTTCCGATGCGATCAAGGGCGGCATGGACATCATCCCGGTCTCGCGGCTGGATGAGGTCATCGCCAAGGCGCTGGTCCGCGTGCCGGCGCCGATCGCCTGGGAAGAGGAGGCCAGCAAGGTCGACGTCAAGCCCGACGCTTCGGATGAAGCCTCCGGCGGCCTGACGGCGCACTGAGCCAACCTCCGATCTGAAAAATCAAACGGCGCCTTCGGGCGCCGTTTTTGTTTTGGCAAACGAAGCTGCCTGGCTGGTCAGAATCGCCATGGCGCGGACGAATTCGCTTGCTTCATTGAGGACTTCGACACCGAGCGTTTCTGAAGCCGATCCCAGATCAGAAGGAAGCGATCAGATGACCACCCAATCCGGAGTGCCGCTGCCCCCTGACGATATCAGTCGGAAACTTACGCTATCCCACTCGGACGATCCGATGCTCCGCCATGTCTCGATCGTCGGCGGCACCTACACCGTCCTCGTATCCGGCGAGCAGACCGGTGGGCGCTACTGCCTCATCGACATGCTGATCCCGCCCGGAGGCGGACCGCCGCCGCACCGTCACGACTTCGAGGAGATGTTCACCGTCATCGACGGCGAAATCGAGTTGATGTTCCGTGGGCAACCATATCGGGCTGCCGCGGGCTCGACGGTGAACATACCTGCGAACGCGCCGCACGCGTTCAGGAACGACTCCAACAGGCCGGCGCGTATGCTCTGCATGTGCACGCCGGCAGGCCAGGAAGAATTGTTTTTGGCGGTCGGCGATCTCGTCGCAAGTCGTACCGCGCCGCCGCCCAGCCTAAGTCAGGCCGAGCAGGCCGAGCGCATGGCAAGAGCAAAGGCGCTGTCCGCCAAATACCGGACCGAACTATTGGCGTGAAGAGCGCTTGGTCTCCCTGCTGCCGGCCATGCGACCAGGCCAACGAAGATCAAGCCAACGAGGTGCCCCGCCCCGACGGAGCGCGATCCGGTTGGCGTGTGCTTTGGCGACGGGGGCGGGCCGACCCGGTCGTGCCTCAGTCCTTCACCAGGAGCGCCCGTGTCCGGGTGAATTCGCGACAGCGGGCGAGGCCGGGCCAGACCACCAGCGAGGCCTTCTTGTGGGCTCCGAAGCCGGGCGCCAGCGCCAGCACTTCGGCATGCAGGCCGGGATAGGGGCCGGGACCCGGGCGGAGCAGCGCATCGAGGCGGCCGGCGAGAAGATCGGCGACGTCGTCGGTCGCCACCGCCCGCACATAATCGGGCGGCCGCTTCGTGCCGGCGAGATCGGCGAGCAGTCGGTCGGGCTTGTCGCTCAGGGCCGGCGAGATGCCAAGGCGAAGCGGCTTCGTCTTCAGCGCCTTCGCGACCGTGTCGCCGGCCTCCGACAGGCGTTTGAAGGCGTCCGCTACTTGCGGCAGCAGCGCCTCGCCCTGCGCGGTGAGGAGCAGGCTGCGGTGCAGCCGCTGGAACAGCGGCACGCCGAGGGCCTGTTCCAGGTGCTTCACCTGTTGGCTGACGGCACCGGGCGTGACCGCGAGTTCGGTCGCGGCCGTCTTGAAGCTGAGGTGGCGGCCGGCGGCCTCGAAGGCGCGTAGTCCGTTCAGGGGAGGCAAGCGATAGCTCATGGGCGCGGGTCCAGGTGTGAAGGTGACGGCTTCAGAATAGAAAAACTCTTCCAGGCAGTCAGAAACAATCGGTTGAGCGGAGCGCGTGCACGCGGGACAAGACGTGCACCGATCGCGCCTTCGGCAAGATCGTCGTGTCGCAGGGTAACATGGCTGAGATCATCCATCCCTTCTACGAGAAGCATCGAGGTGCGATGGAGGCCGCCATGCGCCATCGCCTCGACCTTGCCGAAACGATGTTACGCGAACGCACGCATCTGTCCGATCTCGACGCGATCAGGCAGCAGGTGATGGATGAATTCGAGATCGTGCTGACCCAAATGCCCTATGTCGGCGGCGCGGCAAGTCGCATGAGCGATTTCTTCATGCGTCTGATCGGCTTCATGGCGATAAGCCGTGTGCTGCGGCGGCACGGCGTCTCGCTGTCCGTGATCGGCGAGATCGAACGGGAAACCTACAAGGCGCAATTGCTCACCGAGCCCGCAGCCGAACGGCTCGCCGCGGGGCGTCAGTTCATGTCGTCGGAGAACCAGGCCTTGCTGCGCGAGCAGGCTGCAAGAAGCCTTCAGAACGAGTACCCCGAGGATTTCGTCTACGATTTCGTCGAGCCGGGCCCGGGTGATAGCTTTGAATTCGGCATCGACTACAAGGCTTGCGGATTCTGCAAATTCGCGGCTCGCCATGGCGACAAGGAAATCCTGCCGAACATCTGCGGGCTTGATTTCGACGCCTATGCAACGCGCGGCATCCACCTGGAGAGGACGCAAACATTGGCCGGTGGCGCGAGCCACTGCAACTTCCGTTTCTCGCGATTGCCGCCGGACTAGTTCTTCTTCTCGACCATGAAATTGCCGAGCGCGCCGAGCGCCATCAGCACGCTGGTGCCGAGGAACACCGCGCGCATGCCGATATGGCCGCCGATGAATCCGCCGGCGAGCGGGCCGATCACCTGGCCGGCATATTGCGCCGAGATCGAGTAGCCCAGCATGCTGCCGGTGACCGCGTCGGGCACGTTGTGCCGAATCACGCTCGCGATGCAGGGCAGCAGGCCGCCGAGCGCGAGCCCCATCAGGAAACGCAGCAGGATCAGCTGCCAGCCGTTGACCACGAAGGCCTGCGGAATCAGCAGCACCGCCGAGGCCGCAAGGCAGACGATGATGATCCGCCAGTGGCCGACGCGATCGGCGAGCTTGCCGAGATGCGACGACGACAGCAGGCTGCCGAAGGCCGCCGCCGACATCACGAGGCCGGCCACGAACGTCACCTGCGGCGCCTCGACCAATTGCGCGACATAGACCGTGATGATCGGCTCGATCGACATGTTGGCGATCATCAGCAGCAGGCCGGTGCCCCACATCGCGATGACCGGCCGCTTGTCCGGAACCAGCGACCAGCCGCCACGCGACTTGCCGCCTGCCACGGTCTTCGGACGCGCGTCCTCGCGGATCAGGAAGGTGGTGCCGAGGAAGGTGATGAAGATGACGCCGCCGATCAGGAAGAAGGTCTTGCGGATGCCGATCAGGCCCGGCAGCACGCCACCGATCAAGGGACCGACCAGGCTGCCGGCCATGATGCCGGCGGACAGCACGCCGATCGCCCAACCGGAGCGCGCTTTCGGCGTCTGCGCTGCGACCAGCACGGTCGAACCCGACGCGTAACCGCCGAGCAAGCCGGTCAACAGCCGCAGGCCGACCAGCTCATAGACGTTGTGCGCCATGCCGATCAGCGACATCGCGACCGCCATGCCGAGGCTGGCGCGGATCAGCATCAGTTTGCGGCCATAACGGTCCGCCAGCCGTCCCCACAGCGGCGCCGTCAGCGCCGCGCTCAGGAAGGCGGCGCCATAGGCCACGCCCGACCATTGCACGATGGCGGCATGATCGCTCACGCCGAGCTGCTCGACATAGAGCGGCAGGAACGGCAGCAGCAGCGTCATCCCCACGATGGTCGTGAAGGAGCCGAACACGCAGACGATGAGGTTGCGCTTCCAGGGGCCGGCGTCCAGGACTGCTTCGCGATCGACGTCCACGTTCATGTCAGCGCAACCCGATCACGGCGAAGCCGCGCGCCCGCAGGCCACGGCGGTCCTCGTTGAGCGAGCGCAGCAGGCGGTCGCGGGTGTCGGTGATGTGGTCGGCGGCCTCGCGCGCGGCCGCCTCCGGATCGTTGGCCTTGATGAAGCCGAGGATGCGGCGGTGCTCGCGCCAGGCCTGCTCGCGCGAGGGTTCGGTCCACACTTCAAGCCAGCGCGCCCGCGACAGCTGGGTCATGGCGCCCTTGATTGCCTTGACGACGAACGGGTTGCCGGAGAGGCGCGCGATCTCGACATGGAAATCGGTGCCGACGCGGTGCCATTCCTCGCGCGGCGCGCCGGACTGGCAGGCATCCAGCATCTCCTCGACGCCGGCGACGTCGGCTTCGTTCGCCCGCGCGCACGCGAGGCGGACGGCGGTCGTCTCCAGCGGAATCCGGAACTCGGCCAGCGCCTCCAGTTCGCCGAGGTCGATCGGCGCGACGATCCAGTTGCGGCCGTCGCGGCGCACCAGCTCTTCGCCTTCGAGCCGCACCAGCGCGGCGCGGATCGGAGTACGCGACCCCTCGAACCGGCTCTCCAGCCAGCGCTCGGTCAGCCGCTCGCCCGGCCCGAGATCGAGCGACAGGATCATTTCCCTGAGTTGGTCATGGATCTGAAGCATCTGCGACATGGCTGTCTCTGGGCTGCGTCCCGGTGGGGAGAAAGTTTGGGCTTGGATCGACGCCGTATCCCGATTTGGTATCCCAAACAAGGCGATTTCGGGATACCGGGGTTGCGCCGTTGCAGCGCCGCGCGCACGAGCGCGTTACAATGGCTCCGAGCGGTGTGCTCGAGCGGCGTGGGCGGGTGCGCTCTGTTTGACAGGGGAGAACCCAGGATGCGGATCGACGGGCAGTGCCATTGCGGGGCGGTGACGTACCAGGCCGAGATCGATCCCGAGCGGGTATCGATCTGTCACTGCACCGACTGTCAGGCGCTCACGGGCTCGCCCTACCGAGTTACGGTGATCTGCACCGCCGAGCAGGTCCAACTGACCGGAGGCGCGCCGAGGGTTTACGGCAAGAGGGGCGACAACGGCCGGATCCGCTTCCAGCATTTTTGCGGCGACTGCGGTTCCCCCTTGTTCACGGCCGGCGAGGACGGCGGCCCCGACGACTGGGGCATCCGCTGGGGCAGCATCCGCCAGCGCGGCCAATTGACCCCGCGGCGTCAGGTCTGGTGTCGCTCGGCCGCGCCGTGGATCAATGATCTCGCGGCATTGCCGGCGCGGCCCATGGAGTGAAGACGATCGATTGAGGGTTTGCGACCTTGCGCCTCGGGGGCAGGCGAGGCTAAAGAGGCGCGCAGGTAAGGGCGGCTAGCTCAGCTGGTTAGAGCATCTCGTTTACACCGAGAGGGTCGGGAGTTCGAATCTCTCGCCGCCTACCAGCCTTCGCGGTTCACGGCTACGGACGCAGTGGTTCACGCTGCGTACCGATAGCGGCAGCGCGAACCGCGAAATTGCTGCCAAATTCAGTCCGGTGTCAGGCTCCCTGACTAGCATCGATCGACGGTTGCGCGCCCGAGATGCGCGCGGCAACGGGACCATCGATGCGCCGGGTTTTGAACGCCATAGCGGTGACCGCCACCTTGCTCGCCGGATCGGCGCACGCTGCACGGCTGACCGGTGACAATGCGGCGTTCGTGGCCAAATTGGCCGGAGGGCTCTACGCGACGATCTATTGCGGTGACACCTATGAGATGGACAGCAATGGTCTGGTCGAATGGGCTGACGGGCGGGGCGTCGATGTCGTCTACCTCCTGCCGAAGTTCGTCGCCGGCGCCAGCGCCTTTGTCGGCAGGCCGTACGATCGCAAGGACATCAATCCGAAAGTTACGCGGCTGATCCGGAAAGTCTTCGACAACCTCGATGATCTGTCACGGCGCAACGGAAAGGACGAAAGCTGCCGCTCGCTGCTTGGCGAGGAAATGTTCGAGCACTTCATCAGGAAGAAGGGAAGCGCGCTCTGAGACCCGATGCTCGCTGAAGCATTGGACGCCACCCGAGCGGGGCTAGCTTGTCGACCGGGATTGCTCCAGGCGTACCTTTCGGAATCTCGCTTCGATCGCAGCCTGGCTCCGCCCCAGCAGCAGTGAAATCTCGCGCGGGGTCTTTCCCGTGTCCCTCAGGAGGAGGATTTTTCGCTCCTCGTCGGCGGTCCACGGTTTCATTCGATAGCCAATGGTTCGGGTATCCGTGTCGTCCATCGTCAGACCGTGCGAACGGGAGAGGTCTTGGAGAGCTAGCCTCCAGTTCTCGCTCCCGTTCAACGCGCGAAATGACGCGGGGCAGCCGGAGCTCCAGCCTTGGGCGGCAGTGACGGACGCGGCGTGCGCGGCGGCGCCATGACCGGGTTGGTCATCGCGTTGGGGCCGCCGATCTGCTCCGTTCGCTTGCCAGGGCCACCCACACTGGTTTGGGCCGCTGCGACACCGGCCGACAGCACCACGGCAAGTCCAGCCAAGATCACCAATTTCATCGGTAACGCCTCCACACCGCGCAGGAGAGCGGATTAAACGGATCAGTTTCGCCTGCCAAGGCTATCGTGGGGCAAAACGGATAGCGCTGTTTGGTGTCCGCGGGCCAGCGTAAGGCTGGTCATGGCGCATGGCGAAGCCAAAGCATGCGCGATTACCAAAACATGAGCAATTTCAGATGTTAGGGTCTTGATCTTGTCGTTTTGCACCGAGACGATCAGACGCTAGATTATCTCGTCTCGGTGATGGCTGTTGCCTGCGCTCAATTGGCACCGACATCGCCGCAATCAGATGGTATTGTTCGCCGCATAACCGGGAACTCGATTCATGCGCATCATCGCTGCCGCTCTTCTTCTGACGGCCTTCATTGCCGGACCTGCATTCGCGCAGGCCGACCACGTTCCGAAATACCGTGAGGAGGTCGAGAAGTCGCCGGCGGATGAAGCCAACGAGCAGAGGCAGCAGCGCGCCTATCAGCGTGCGCTCAACGCCGTGCCGAACCAGAAGCCGGTCGACCCATGGGGCATGGCACGCCCCAATGACGGGCAGGGCACACCGAAGGCGAATGCCGCGAAGACGAAGCCGGCCAAGCCGACGAGCGCGGCCGCCAAATAATCCCGAGCGCGGACCAGGTCGATGACGTACTACCTCTGCAAGCTGACCGGTCCACGCCCGACTCTTCCGCAAGACACGACGCCGCAGGAAGCCGCGATGATGCAGGCGCACGTCGCCTATTGCGGCGAAAGGTTTTGATCACATGGACGCAGGTCACCCGCAAAACGCCGATCAGATTGCCTACTGGAACGGGCCGGGCGGCCAGCGCTGGGCCACACGGCAGGCCGCGCAGGACGTCGTGCTGCGGCCGGTGCTCGACCTCCTGATCGATCGCGCCGCGCCGAAGGCCGGCGAGCGCGTTGTCGATGTCGGCTGTGGCAGCGGTGCCTCGACGTTTGCGCTGGCGGCGAAGGTCGCGCCTGATGGCCGGGTGCTCGGCGTCGACGTCTCAGAACCGATGCTGACACAGGCGCGGCAGAGCGCCCCGCAGGGCCTGCCGGTCGAGTTCGCACTTGCCGACGCAACCGTCTATCCGTTCGCGCCCGAGAGCTTCGACCTGCTGGCCTCGCGCTTCGGCGTGATGTTCTTCGCCGATCCCGCGCTGTCGTTCGCCAATCTGCGCAAGGCGATGCGCAACAGCGGACGGCTGGCCTTCGCCTGCTGGCAGGAGCCGCGCGAAAATCCGTTCTTCATGGCGCCGCTGCAGGCCGTCTACAAGCACGTGCCGAAGCTGCCGCCGCTCGGCCCCGAGGATCCCGGCCCGTTCGCGTTCGCCTCCGAAGCGCGGGTGAAGCGGATTCTGGGCGAGGCCGGCTTCTCCGGCATTGCCATGGAGCCGTGCAAGGTCGAGCTCGATATCGCGACCGGGCGCGGCATCGATGCGGCGATCCAGAGCGCGCTCGAGATCGGGCCCGCCAGCCGCGCGCTGGAAGGCCATCCGGATCAGGTGCGCGCCGCCGCCATCGCGTCGATGCGCGAGGCGCTGGCGCCGTTCGCGAAGGGGGATTCCGTGCCGCTGCCTGGCGCGATCTGGATCGTGACCGCGCGGGCTTCCTAAAGCATGATCCGGAAAAGTGCCAAGCGGCTTTCCGAAAAGATCATGCTTGGACAACAAGCCAAAGCGCGATGATGATTCAATCCAATTTCATCGCGCTTGAGCAAGGGAAGGCTGGGTCGGCTAGTTGAATTGAGCGCGGCACGCCGGGCTGAGGTGGCGCTTGTTCCGCTCCATGCACGCCGTGATATTCTTGACGTTCGGCACGAATTCACGGCAGAGCTTCATGGCGTCCGCCCGGCAGGCCCTGCGTTGTTCCGCAGTGCCTGAATTCGCATGCGCTCCGCCAGCGACAGCCGCAAAGGCGAGCGTTGCGAGCAGCGTGATCGCGGCGCCTCTGGGCCGACGGATTGCTTGGTTCGTCTCGCAGGCAGGTTGCATGACTGTCGTATCCTCTGTTGTCGCCTCGCCGAAGGTTCTTGATCGCGCTTGATGCGCCGTGCCGGGGGCCGCAGGATCTACGCCCGCTCTTCCCAAATCATGGCCAGATGCACGATGGTCTGCACGGCCTTTTCCATGTCCTGCCGGCTGACCCATTCGAGTCGCGAATGGAAAGCGTGCTCGCCGGCGAAAATGTTCGGGCAGGGCAGCCCCATGAAGGACAGCCGCGAGCCGTCGGTGCCGCCGCGGATCGAGGTCCTCACCGGCGTCAGTCCAGCGCGCTCGATCGCCTCGATCGCGTAGGCGACGATCTGGGGGTGGCGATCGATCACCTCTTTCATGTTGCGGTACTGCTGCTTGACCTCGATGCGGTAGGTCGAGCGTGGATAGCCGGTCATGACGTCCTTCACGATCCCTTCCAGCAGCGCTTCCTTCTGCTTCAGACCCGGCTCGGTGAAGTCGCGCACGATGAAGTCGATCCGCGCATTCTCCAGCGCGCCGGAGATCGCCACCGGGTGCAGGAAGCCGTCCTTGCCTTCAGTGGTCTCGGGCGAGCAGGTGTCCTTGGGCAGCCGGTCGACGATCGCGGCGGCGATCTTGATCGCGTGCTCCATCTTGCCCTTGGCGAAGCCCGGATGGGTCGCGACGCCTTCGATGATGACGCTGGCGCCGTCAGCCGAGAAGGTCTCGTCCTCGATGTGACCTGCGGTCTCGCCGTCCATGGTGTAGCCGAAATCGGCGCCGAGCTTCTTGATGTCGACCTTGTCGACGCCGCGGCCGATCTCCTCGTCCGGCGTGAACAGGATCTTGATCGTGCCGTGCTTGACCTGTGGATTGCTGACCAGGAAATGCGCCGCATCCATGATCTCGGCGAGCCCGGCCTTGTTGTCGGCGCCGAGCAGGGTGGTGCCGTCGGTGGTGATGATGTCGTTGCCGATCTGGTCGGCGAGTGCCTCGTGCTCGGCGGCGCGGATCACCTGCGAGGCGTCGGCCGGGAGCATGATGTCGCCGCCGCGATAATTCTTCACGATCTGCGGCCTGACGTTCCTGCCGGTGCAGTCGGGCGAGGTGTCCATGTGCGAGCAGAAGCAGATCACCGGCACCGTCTTGTCGGTGTTGGCCGGGATCGTCGCGTAGACATAGCCGCAGGAATCGAGATGCGCGTCTGAGATGCCCATCGCCTGCAGTTCGGCGACCAGGAGGCGGCCGAGATTCTTCTGCTTCTCGGTGGAGGGCGTGGTGGGTGAATCCGGATCGGACTGGGTGTCGATCACGACATAGCGCAGGAAACGCTCGGTGACGGTGTGCTTGAAGTCGAGGGCCGGTGCCAGCATGAAGACCACGCAGAGGTACGGGACAGGGATAAGGCGCTCAGGCGAAATTGGTTCGCGCAAGCAAAGCGCATCAGGCGCCAGCTCTACAACAGAAAAGCGCCATTCCGGGGCCGCGTCACGTGCCGGAATGGCGCCTGATATCGACCGGGAGAGTTGGAAGCACTAGACGGCTTCCTTGAGCTCCTTGGCGGCGCGGAAGGCGACCTTCTTGCTTGCCTTGATCTGGATCTGCTCGCCGGTCGCCGGGTTGCGGCCCATGCGGGCGGCGCGCTTGCGAACCTGGAGGATGCCGAGGCCGACGATGCGGACGCGCTCGCCCTTCTTGAGGTGCTTGGTGATCCGGCTAACCATGTCGGTCAGGATCGTCTCGGCCTGCTTCTTGGACAGCTCCTGCTCTTCGGCGATGGCCGCTGCCAGGTGCTTCAGCGTGATTGTCGCCGGGGTCGCTGCTTTCTTCGCCATGTGTGGCCCTCCTCGTTGCTGAATGGCTGGATTGCTGCTTTCACGCGAATGGTAAAGCCGTTCGCGTCGGGAAAAGTGTCCGGAAAGGTCCTGAAACGGCCGGTCTGGGAAACGGGCAGCGCCGGGCCGGCCACAGGAACCCAGACCTATCAGGCCTTATTTGATTCGGGGCTTTGCTGACTACGCCGTTTCCCCCGAAAACAGCCGGCAACCCGCGTCCACGGCGCAGGGGACAGCCTGCGTTGCGGTTGACGCTCGCAACACCCTCGAAATTCGGAACTGGTGGTAAGTGCTTGATAAGACTGGCGCGAGAGACGGGACTCGAACCCGCGGCCTCCGCCGTGACAGGGCGGCGCTCTAACCAACTGAGCTACTCCCGCGGATGCTGATCATCAAATTGATCCGCGCAGGACCGAGGGCATAAAGGCCCGCATCCCGTTAGTCAAGGACGTTACGGACCCCTGCACAAGCGATGTGCCCGGCCGCATTTTCAGCCGGCGCGAGGTGCTTTGCCGCTGATCGATCGCACTCGGTTCAATGCGGGCGCCTGCCGACCTCGCTCATGAACCGGCCATGTCGCATCGTGGCCGGTAAATGTCAGGCCGCGGCACCGACAGCATTGATGGGCTGCCCTGATGGCTGGGAACTGCGTGAGGTTTCCTCCCGCTGCTCGGGGGTCAGCCACCACAGCAGGAACAGCAGCGCGATGCCGTTCGACACCAGGGCTGTCGTCAACGGCACGTTCATGATCGCTTGAACGGCGATGCCGGATGAGACTGCGATGAAGCGCGGCGAGAGATGGCGCGAGACCATCGATCCCAGTGACAGGATCAGGCCGCAGGCGAACGCCGAAACCGGGGTGAGCGCAAGGCCGACCGATGCAATCCCCTCGGTGGCGAGGAAGGAGGCGTTGAAATTGCCGTCGCGATAGATGGCTCCGAGCGCCGGGCCGAGTTCGCCGTAGGGACAGGCAATCAGCTGGCGCAGGACAGATACCTGGCAGAAGCGGGTCAGTTCACGATGTGCAAAGAAGTCGGCGTAGTGATCGAGCGCGAGGGAGGGGATCGCGACGAAGCGCAGATTGATGGCGCTGAAGATCACGTAGTCCTTGTCCGCGACGAGGACGAAGAACGCGGCCAGACCGACGATCATCGGGACGACATAGGCCAGCACCGTGGCGAGCCGCGGGTCGAACCGGCCGAACAGGAAGAACAGAAATGGCAGCCAGAGCGGCAGCAGCAGAATCGTTTTGTTGTTGACGACCGGGTAGAAGCAGAGTGCGAACAGCAACGTGCCGGCGGCCGGCATCCATTCCCGGCGCGATGCGAAATGCGCGAACAGATAGGGCAGAATAGCACCGATGATGATTCCGGTGAGATAGTTCAGCAGCGCCGGCCGCGCGACGGCGTTGCGGGCCGTGCCATAGGGGTTGCCAAGGCTGGCGCCGAAATACACGTCGGCAATCAGCACGGCGAACGACGCCCCGAGCAGTAGGAACGCGACGCGCTTGATGGCTGTCTCCGACAGGCTGGGTCGCCAAAGCGGGATATTCTGGAACATTAGCGGGATGATCGCCGCGGCCAGCGCGGCGATCATGGCCCAGCGGGCGATGGTGTGCGGATAATCGAACGCGCTGAAGAAGCTCAGCCAGACGAAGCCGAACACGGCTGACAGCAGCGAGAAGCCGACCAGATAGCCGAAGCTGAATCGGCTCACGATGAACGCCGGGATGAAGACCGCCATGATGGCGGTGCCGAGGATCGCGTGCGCGCTGACGTCCGATCGCCAGAAATGCATGGCGGGGAATGCATGCCCGCAGGCGATCATCGAGCCGATGCTGAGGATGAAGAATCCGAAGATCGAGACCCCGACAAACAGGTCATCGCGCGTCAATTTCATCGGCCGGCCCGAATCTGAAAGCTGCTTGACAGCTAGCCGGTCGGCCTCGGACAACGCAAGTCAAGCTAAGTTAACCGGGGCGGGCGATCCACGTCGTCATGTTTCCACTCTGCGACTTGTCACAGTGACGCCATATTGAATCGGCCGCGGCAAGACGCCGACGCGATCACGCGAAGAATGCGGCGACCGCGACCAGATCGGCTTGTCCTGGCGCCTCGCCGCGCAGATTGGCGTCGATGACGCGGCGGCAAGCCTCGACGGTATGGGTATCGCCCAATTCATTGGCGGCCTCGAGGATCGACCAGACCGTATCCATCGGAACGTCGCTTTGCGCGGTGGTTTTCGGGTCTGATAGCATCGGGTGGGGCCGGGCTAGAATTCGAACAGGTCGCGGCCGCGCCGCGCCAGGATGTGCAGGTCTGCCACAGTGCCGCGCACGGCGTTGCAGCGCCGGCATTCGATGACGGTGTCGCCGGACGCGTGCGCCGGATCGGCGACTTTGATCGCGAGGCTTCCGCAATCCGTGCAGATGATCTTGAAGCCGGTTGTAATGACTTGCTGTTGTAAATGCATTGTGGGCCTGCGCCTCTGTTGACACCTACCGTACGGAACAATTTTTAAAACTGGGGTCGCGGAGCAGATCGCAATCGAACGATCGTGTTAGGAGCAGCTTAAGGTTTCGCCGCCGCCACGCTGCCCGGCTGATGCTTGGCGGAAGCAATAATTGGCGGAAGCAATAAAAAGGCCGCCGGGCGGCGGCCGTTCTCCCGGTGAAGCGCTCGATGGCCTCAGCGAACGGTCGACGTCTCCGACGACGTGATCGCGACGGGCTTGCCGGCCTTGATCACCTGATTGGTCTGGGCGGTCTGGGTGAAATCCGCGTTGTGCCGCGCCGAAATGCCGAACGCCGCAACCCCGATGGCCGCAGCAAGGGCAACCACCACAATCTTGAGGTGGGTCGCGCGGTCAGCTGAATGGATCGAGTGGTTCATGGTCGCCTCCGGGCGTCTATGCGCCGTCTATGGCAGCTACTGGTAAGCCCGATCTGTTTCCGGATCGTTTCGTGAGTTCCGCGAAATGGTTTCGTGCCACGAAGCGATTGGTTTCACCGTGTCTTGCGTCACACAGGCGGAGAGCTGAAACTGGCGCCAGGCGCGTGAATGCGCCTGGGAGAAAAACAATAATGAAAACAAAGATCATGACCCGCAGAAGCGTGCTCGGGGCTGGCTCCGGCGCGGTCGCCGCCACGATGTTTGGCAAACGAGCTATTGCCGCGGCCGAGTTCGACTTTAAGCTTGGCGTTGACACCCCGGAAACCCATCCGCTGACGATCCGTCTCGCCGAAGCGGCCGAGGCGGTCGCGGAGCGTTCGTCCGGCCGGCTCAACATCACGGTGTTTCCGAACAGCCAACTCGGCGGCGATCCCGAGATGCTGTCGCAGGTCCGGGCCGGCGGGATCGAGCTGATGGCCGCGCCGAGCCTGACCCTGTCGATCCTGGTGCCCTTGTCGGGCCTGCCCAGCATCGGCTTTGCCTTCCAGTCCTACGACCAGGTCTGGGCCGCGATGGACGGCGGCGTCGGCGATCTCGTGCGCGAAGCGATCACCAGGAGCGGCGTGGTGCCGCTCCGGAAGGTCTGGGACAATGGCTTCCGCCAGATCACCTCGTCGTCGAGCCGGCAACTCAATGGCGTCGACGATCTCAAGGGTTTCAAGATCCGCGTGCCGGTGACCGCGCTTCTGACCTCGCTGTTCTCCGGTCTCGGCGCGTTGCCGTCGAGCATCTCCTACAGCGAGCTCTATTCGGCGCTGCAAACCCATATCGTCGAAGGGCAGGAAAACCCGCTGGCGCAGGTCTCGACCGGCAAGCTCTACGAGGTGCAGAAGTACTGCGCGCTGTCGAACCATTGCTGGAGCGGCTACTGGATCATCGGCAACCGCCGCGCGATGGCGGGCCTGCCGCCTGATCTCGTCGAGGTCATCAATGCCGCGTTCGATGCGGCAGCAGTGAAGGAGCGCACCGACCTGGTCGAGATGGACCGCTCGTTGCAGGCTGAACTGACTGGGAAGGGCATGACCTTCAACAAGCCAGATCATGTACAGTTCAGGGCCGCGCTGGTGAAGGCCGGGTTCTACACGCAGTGGCAGAAGACCTATGGCGCGGATGCGTGGGCGGCGCTGGAGAAATACACCGGCAAGCTGACGTGACGAGATCGACGCGACCCGAACCAATCACCCGCGGATCCGGGTGCCCCGGCGTGACGAGGCCTTTCGGTCGCTTTTCGCGGGCCGTGCCGCCGGTAACGACAGAAATTCTCCGACGCTGGCCTGGCAGAAATCGAGATAGGCCCGGACGATGCTGGAGGGGTGGCGATGCGACGGATAGAGCAGGCTGACTTCCTGCTCCGGCATCGGGTGATCTGCGAGCACCGCGCAAAGCTTGCCGCTTTGGAGGTGCGCGGTCGCGAGAAAGGGGGGCAGTTCGGTCAATACCTCGCCTGCCAGAGCCCGGTTGCGTAGATGCAGGTAGGAGTTCGTGGACAGAATCGCTTGCGGCCGGACGACGTGCTCGCCGAGGCGCCAGGAGGCGCCACTGTTGGTGTCTCGACACCAGACCGCGCAGGGGCGGTGGGTTATCTGATCCGGCGTGTCCGGGGTGCCAAACCGCTTCATGAATTGCGGGCTGGCAACGAGGACGTGTCGATAGACCAGGAGCCTTCGCGCCACCATGGCTTCGTGGACGAGAACGCCGACGCGGAGTGCAACGTCAATTCCTTCTTCCACGAGATCAACTCGGCGATCGGTGGTGTAGGCACTGACCTGGACGTCGGGATAGCGTCGCTGGAATGCGCCGATGAGCTCCCACCACGGCTCAAATTCCGTCGGCAGTGAAACCCGCAGACGCCCCCGCAAACGCGCTTGATCGCTCTTCGCGGCCTCTTCCGCTTCGGCCAGCGCGTCAATTCCGAGGGTAGCGCGGTCGTAGAGCCGGGTGCCGATGTCGGTCAGCTTCGTGCCGCGCGCCGATCGCTCCAGCAGGGCGACCTTGAGCTCCTTCTCAAGCTCGCGGATTCGCCGGCTCAATGTCGGCAGCGGGATCCCCATCCGCAGCGCGGCGGCCGACAGGCTCCCCGCCTGGACGACGCTGACGAACATCTTGACGGCGTTGAGATCCATTCGGAATACCTATCATAAATGAGAGGCTAGTTGCCAGATCAATCAGTACCGGATCGATTTTGAGTAGCCTAGGTATCGACCGTCGCGCTTGCGATGCCACATCGAACCCAAGGAATCTGTGCGATGCCAATCGAAAACCTCCTCGAGACCTACGAAACCGCTCTCAACGCAGGTGATGTCGACGCAATCATGAAGCTCTATGGGCGGGAGCCCGCTTTCATGCCGCAGCATTCTCCTGCGCTGATGGGGCGAGAAGCTGTCCGGGCTGGCTACGAGCAGGTGTTCAGGACGATCAAACTCGACGTCAAATTCCAGATCCACGAAGTCGAGACGTTCGGGGATTGGCAATGGGTGCGCACGAGCTCGACCGGCCGTACCAGGATTCTGGCGGCGGGGCTCGAGATCGACGAGGGCAACAACGAACTGTTCATCTTCCGACGTGAGGACAGCGTGTGGAAGATTCATCGTTATCTCTTCGCAACTACGCAGCCACGGGCTTAACTTGGCGGCTCAGATCGGCGGTGGCGCTTCTTGCGGAAGCGTCGCCCGAGCGACCGCATTGGTGAAGGCGCAGCGAAGGGGTCTCGGGTTGCAGCGCCACCTTCACTGATGTGTCGTGAGCCGCGTAAATCCGTCGTCGCTCCAGTCGTTGCTGCCCACGCCGTGCCGCACGAAGAACACGCCCGCCGGATCGTACTTCTGCTTGATCTGCAGGAGCCGCGGATAGTTCGCGCCCCAATAGGCTCGCTGCCAGTCCCGCTCGAAGAAACTGCTTTCCGCGAGATAGGCGCCGCTATCCGGCGCGACCTTTCTGAGTTCGCCCACCGCGTTGGCAATGGCTGCGGCATGCTTGCGCGCGTCAGCCAGGTCCGGCTCGTGACCTCTCAAGGCCGGATAGGCCGGCGGGCCCTCGCTCGCGATGATGGCGAGCGCGAAGGCATCGATCACGGCCGGGTTCGTCGCAGTCTGCTTCGCGGTGGCGATCGCGGTCTCCGATCCGCCGGCCAGCCCTTTCTGGAAATGCAATTCGACCGTTGAGTGCTGCGCCGCCGCGAGCAGGGCATCGACGAGCCGCTCGCGATCCGCGCCGTCCAGCAGCGAAGCTGCCAGCCACAGCGATTCGAAGCCGTGAATGAAATGTCCAGCCTCGCTCAGATTTGCGGTCCAGAACGCGTTGTCCGCCGGAGCGCCGGGACGATCGTCGAACTGGATCGCCTGCGGCGCACGTTGCCTGATATAGTCGAGGTCCCAGCGCCGCGCCGCCGGACCGGTGCGGATCGACGGCGCGCGAACGAAGGTGAATTCGTCGCGCGCCTCGGTGACGAAACCAATGAAGGGCTGCCACAGCTCGTCGGCCTGCGGCTTGGCAAGGCCCTGAAACGAGAGCTGGATGTCGAGCACGTTGCCCGGCTTGACGTTGACGATCTCGCCCCAATGCGGATTGTGCAGGCGCGCAGCGTAGAGATCGATGAACGCCCCGATCAGCTTGCGGAATGACGCGCTTGACGCGGCGCGGACCGTCATGTTGGCGAAGCCGAAGAGGTCGGGAAGTGGATGGGTCCGCAAAGTCATGCGGGCGACGACACCAAAAGTGCCTCCGCCGCCGCCACGCAAGGCCCAGAACAAATCGGCATTGTTGCGGGCATTTGCGATCCGCGCGACGCCGTCCGCTGTCACGATTTCGGCTTCCAGCAGGCTCGCTGCGGCGATGCCGTAGTTCTTCGAGTAGCTGCCGAACCCGCCGCCCTGCACCAGACCCGCGACGCCGACCGTGCCGCAGCCACCGCCTTGCACGTAGCGGCCACCTTTGGTGGTCACCTCGTTGTAGACGTGCATCCAGATCGCGCCGGCGCCCACGGTGACGGCCGGCTGTGGCGGATCCTCGCAGCCCCGCGCGACGAAGCCGTCATGCAGCGTGATGTCGTTCATCGCGCGCGTCCAGATCATCAGCGAATCCGGTGCGCTCGATGTGCCGAGATAGCTGTGGCCACCGCCCCTGACGACCAGCCGGAGATTGTTGTCACGGGCAAAATTGACGGCAGCGACGATGTCGGCGGTGTCTCGCGCCGCGACAGCATAGACGCTCGGCTCCGACGTCCAGGCGTCGAGATAGCCCGTGGTCTGGGTCAGGGCCGGGTCGTCGCCGATGGAGTAGGGATTCTTCAGCTCCCTGAATACGTCGCGGCAGGCAGCACCGGAAGGATTGTCGCGACATGCCTCCAGCGGCGATCTCACGGCGGTGAGGCGCCCCTTCGTCTGCTCGTTGAGTCTGCTCCAGCTGGCGGCCGACGGCCATTCGGGATCCGAAGGACGTGCTCGCCGGAGTGGGCGCGAGGCGGACCCGCCTGCGCTTTCCGCAGCCGGCGCGGGCCTCGGTCCGATCCATCGCGCCAGCGGGGCGAGGGCGGCGCAAGTCAGCAGGTCGCGACGATTCATGGGCTGATCGCCTGTCCGTGGACGAGAACGCGCGGCAGAATAGCAGCGCCATGCATGACTACAATCCCAACCGCGCGATCGCCGCGACCTTCAGGCGCTGCCCGGCACCAGCTTCATCGCCAACGGCGCCGCGCAGGCCAGCGACGCTGCGCTGACCACGGCATCGCTCGCGATGAACTGGCGCAATGGTTGGTCGGCATCGGCGACGTTCGAGGGCGAGTTCTCCAACGTCACCTCGAGCTACGCCGGCAAGGGCGTGGTGCGGTATCACTGGTGAGGCACGCCGATTACCTCAGGCGTAATCGCGCGCGCGACGTCTCCTTGCGATGATCGGTTGATGGCTGGCGACAAAGTCGCCACACGATCCGCAAGGGAGTTCTATCATGGCTAGCCGACCGCTTTTCGCGACCGCCAGGGATGGCACATCGCTGTTCGTGCAGGATTGGGGCACGGGCAAGGCGGTGCTCCTGCTCGCCGCCTGGACCTTCAACTCCAGCGTCTGGGGCAGCCAGATCGTGGCGTTGAACGCGAAGGGCTATCGCTGTGTCGCGCCGGACCGGCGCGGCCACGGCCGCTCCGACCTGCCGGCGACCGGATATGATCTCGACACGCTGACCAATGACGTCGCCGCCGTGATCGAGCAGCGCGATCTGCGCGACCTCACCGTCGTCGCGCATTCGATGGGATCGATCGAGGCGGTGAACTATCTGGCGCGTCATGGCTCCGAGCGCGTCGCACGGCTGGTGCTGGTGGCGCCGACCACGCCGTTCATCGTCCAGACCGAGGACAATCCGGACGCGGTGCCGCGCGCGATGGTCGACGCGCAGAACGCTGCGATCGCGCAGGACTTCCCGAAATGGATGGGCGAGAACGAGGCGCCGTTCTTCATGCCCGACACGCCGGAGGCGACGCGGGCCTGGATCAGGGAGATGATGCTGAGTGTGCCGCTGCCGGTGGCGCTGGCCTGCCGCAAGACCATCTCGTCGGCCGACCTGCGCGCCGCGGCGAGGGCGATCGATCGTCCGACCCTGATCGTGCACGGCGACAAGGATGCCAGCGCGCCGCTGGAACTGACCGGCGGCAAGACAGCAAGGCTGATCAAGGGCAGCAGGCTCGCCGTCTATCAAGGCGCGCCTCACGCACTGCCGCTGACGCACAGCGCGCGCTTGATGGCCGACCTGCTGGCCTTCATGGATAGCTAGATCATGCTGCGATGCGCATCATGATCTCTTCGGAAAACCGGCTCCCACTTTTCCGGATCATGCTCTAACTGGCGCGCGCGATATCGGCACGGATCCAGCGCGCTGCCCAGACGAACAGCAGCGCGCCGAGCGTCGTCGTCACCGCCGCCGACAGCAGCGAGTAGCGGACCGCATCGACGCCGTAGCTGCCCTTCAAGGCATCGTTGATTATACCGACGGCGAGCGGGCCGACACCCTGGCCGAAGCAGGTGGCGGTGAGCAGCACGAGCGCGGAGGCCAGCGCGCGCATGCTGGGTCTAGCCACCGTCTGAGCGATCGCAAAGATCGGGCCGAGATGGAAGCCGACCATGAACGAGGTCAGCGCCAGCGTTGCGACCATCAGCGTGAAGCTTGGCGTCAGCATGCACAGCGCGAACACCGGGCCGGCGAGGCCGGACATGATCGCCGGCGCCCATAGCTTCCAGCGGTCGTCGCGACGGCCGATCTGCGCCACCACGAGGCCGCCGATCAGCGTGCCCGCCATGCCGGCGAGCCCTTTGAAGGTGCCGGCATAGGTGCCGATCTCGGCGCTCGTGAGATGATGGATGCGCGCCAGGAACGGCGGGATCCACACCGCCGTTGCGTAGTTGGTGTAGGTCGTCAGGCAAAACCCGACCAGCACGATCACGAAGCTCGGCTGCGAGATCAGGAAGCGCAATGTCGGCCCGATCGGCTCGGCCTTGAAGGTCTCGGCCATCGCGCCGCGTTTCGGTTCTGATATCGTCAGCCACAGCACGGCGGCAAGCGCGATGCCGGGCAGGCCGGCGGTGAAGAAGGCCATCCGCCAGCCATAGTGCTGGTTGACGTAGCCGCCGATGAAATAGCCGAGGAAGACGCCGAGATAGGTGCCGATCGCGTAGATGCCGAGCGCGCGCGGCCGCTCGTTCTTGTCGAACAGATCGGCGATCATCGATTGCGACGCCGGCGTGCCCGCGGATTCCCCGATGCCGACGCCGATCCGCGCCAGCGCCAGCGTCGTGACGCTGGAGGCGAGGCCGCAGAGATAGGTCATCGCACTCCAGAACGCGAAGGCGAGGGCCACGATGTTGCGGCGGTTGAGGCGGTCGGCCATCCGCGCGATGGGAATGCCGAGCAGCGAGTAGAACAGCACGAAGCCGAACCCGGCGAGCAGGCCCATCGTGGTGTCGCTGAGTGCGAACTCCTTCTTGATCGGCTCGATCAGCACGTTGAAGATGGTGCGGTCGAGGAAATTGAGGGCGTAGATGATGGTGAGCAGCGCGAGCACGTAGTAGCGGCGCGTGGAAGGCGTTGCCGCGGCTTGCGTTGGTGCCGCCGCCTGCGGTGCGACATCGACCATGACTTCCTCCCCCGGATTTGTCTTTTCTTGCCGGCCCGCGTGCGAGCGCCTTACGCCTCGCGGATGTAATTCCCCGCTTCGAATTCGACCTGGCCGGCATCGGCATCGAACGACACGCCGATCGGGTCGCGGCCGGCAGCCATGGCCTCGAGCTGGTCGGCGAGCATCCGGCGGATCATCAGGATGCCGCGGTCGCTCTGGCCGAAATGCTCCTCGGAATGAACAGTCACCGGACCCTGGCCGACCTGGGCCTCATAGTCGCCGGGGAATTGCTGGTGCTCTTGCTCGGTCATGTCCCACCAGAACTTGCCGTTGAACTTCGAGCGCATGCGGCCGATGTCGCCAGCATTCTTGACCCGGCCGGCGACATAGATGCGGAACGAGGTGTCGTCGATCGGGAGGGTCCAACCGATCGATTCGACGCGGGCGAACTGCGCGACCCGCGGATTGGGCACGACGCGGAGTGTGGGCAGGGCGGCCTCGGTGACGCGGTAGAACACCTTGCCGTCGTCCTGCCGGCGGATCGAGCGCACCGCGACGCCGCGCGGCGTCATCTCGAACTTCACCTCGGGCATCGAGGCCATCATGTTGGTGAATTGCGGGCCGGAGAACGAGCCGTGCAGCACCGGCACGTGATAGGGGTCGGCGACGTTCTCGAAATGCTGTAGCCAGTTGCAGGGGATCACGGCCGGACCGCCACCGCCGATCGAGGAATCGTCGGCCTCGACGAACTCGCCGTCGTCCATCGTCTCCAGGCACTCGTAGCGGGGGAGCACCGGCTTTCTATCGGCCGGACCCATATAGGCGAAGATCAGGCCGTAGCGTTCCTGCACCGGATACCAGGGCTGGCGCACCTTGTCCTTGAACAGTCCGCCTTCGGGCTCGCAGGGTTGCTCGAGGCAGCGGCCTTCGGTGTCGAACTTCCAGCCGTGGTAGCAGCAGCGGATGCCGTCCTCCTCGACCTTGCCGTAATAGAGTGTGGTGCCGCGATGGCAGCACCGGGCGTGCAGCAGGCCGATCCGGCCGTGCCGGTCGCGAAAGAGGATCAGGTCTTCGCCGAGCGCGCGGACTTTTCTGGGGATATCGGTGGCGTCGCCGGCGAGCCCGATCGGGTGCCAATAGCGCCGCAACAGCTCGCCCATCGGCGTGCCGCGGACCACCGAGGTGAGCTCGGTCCGGGTGGTGGACGGCTTCATCGCATAGGCCGTGCCGAGATCGCGGTCCCGCTGGGTGATCGTCATGTATCTCCTCCGGCCGCCGGTCAGTCGCCCGCGGCTGCGTTGTCGTTGACCAAGTCAACGATATATCGATGACAATGTCAACGATCTCGATTAGCTTGGCAGCGGCAGGCTTTGTTGGCAGAGGTTGGCAATGACCGAGAAGCTCAGGACCGAGAGGGTGCTGCCGCCGGAGGCGGTGGTCGATGCCGAACTCGCGCCGATCACCGCGATGATGTCCTCGCGGCTGATGGTGCTGGCGAATCTGCTCAGGCGAGGGGCGCTGCTGCGCTACAAGCGGCTGACCGGCCTGTCTTCCGTCGAGTTCGGCCTGGTCGCCTCGCTCGGCCGCCGGCCGCCGATGAGCGTGGTGCGGCTGGCCGAAGCCGTCGGCATGGACAAGGGGCAGATCAGCCGGGCGCTCGCCGAGCTGGTGGCGCGCAAGCTGGTAGCGAAGGCGGCCAATCCGCGTGACAATCGGGAAACACTTGTCTCCCTCACCAAGGCCGGGCTCGCCGCCCATGACGCCATTGTGGCCGGCGCGCAGGAGCGAAACCGGCGTCTGCTGGAACAGCTCGGTCCACAGGATCTCGAACTGCTGCTTGGACATATTGACCGCCTCACCCTGACCGCGGCCGAGATGCTCGCTGCCGAGCGGGAGCTGGGCTGATATGGGGAGAGCGCAGGGCACCGGATGGCCGCCGCTGCGTTGGCCATTGAGGCACGTGCATCCGCCCGACGAGGCCAAGAGCCGCGGGAAGGGACCGTAAAAGCGTCAAAATAGCTTGTCTTGCGCCCCCTGTTGCGCTGCGCTAAAGCCTCAAGAACAATTCCAATCAACGAATCTGCGGCACGTCCGAAACCGCAGCAAGAAGGCCTCGCCGATGACCGGCATCCTGCAGAATTACCTCCCACTTGTGGTCTTTATCGGAGTGGCGAGCCTGATCGGGCTGGCGCTCCTGATCGCGCCGTTCCTGGTCGCGTTCCAATCGCCGGACCCGGAAAAGCTGTCCGCCTATGAATGCGGATTCAACGCTTTTGACGACGCCCGCATGAAGTTCGACGTCCGCTTCTATCTGGTGGCGATCCTCTTCATCATCTTCGATCTCGAAGTGGCGTTCCTGTTCCCGTGGGCCGTGGCGTTCGGCAAGCTCGGCGCCACCGGCTTCTGGTCGATGATGGTTTTCCTGGCCGTGCTGACGGTCGGATTCGCATATGAATGGAAGAAAGGCGCGCTCGAATGGGATTGAGCCCCACCGCCGCAACCTCGCAGCCGGCGATCGCCAAACCTGATATCGCGATGGCTCCGAAGGGCATTCTCGATCCGTCAACCGGCAGGCCGGTCGGCGCCAATGATCCGTTTTTCCTCGAGGTCAATCACGAGCTGTCCGACAAGGGCTTCTTCGTCGCCGCGGCCGATGACCTGATCACCTGGGCGCGCACCGGCTCGCTGATGTGGATGACCTTCGGTCTCGCCTGCTGTGCGGTCGAGATGATGCAGGTCTCGATGCCGCGCTACGACGTCGAGCGCTTCGGCTTCGCGCCACGTGCCTCGCCGCGGCAGTCCGACGTGATGATCGTCGCGGGCACGCTGACCAACAAGATGGCGCCGGCGCTGCGCAAGGTCTACGACCAGATGCCGGAGCCGCGCTACGTCATCTCGATGGGCTCCTGCGCCAACGGCGGCGGCTACTACCACTACTCCTACTCGGTGGTGCGTGGCTGCGACCGCATCGTGCCGATCGACATCTACGTGCCGGGCTGCCCGCCCACGGCGGAAGCGCTGCTTTACGGCGTGCTGCTGTTGCAGAAGAAGATCCGCCGTATCGGCACCATCGAACGCTAAGGTTTCAGGCATGGACGACGGCAAGCTCGACGCCCTTGGGCAGACGATCGTGAGCGCGCTTCCGGGCGCGGCCACTTCGCACTCGGTCGCGTTCAATCAACTCACTATCGATGTCGAGATTGGCAGAATCGTGGACGTCGTGACGTTTTTGCGTGACGATCCCAATTGCCGCTTCGTCAACTTCACCGATGCGACCGCGGTCGATCACCCGAGCCGCGAGAAGCGCTTCGACGTCGTCTACCACCTGCTGTCGCCGACACTGAACGCGCGCATCCGGCTGCGCGGACAGGCCGACGAGACCACGCAGGTGCCGTCGATCATCGGCGTGTTCCCGGGTGCCGACTGGTTCGAACGCGAGACCTACGATCTCTACGGCGTGATCTTCACCGGCCATCCCGACATGCGCCGCCTGCTGACGGATTACGGCTTCGACGGCCATCCGCTGCGCAAGGATTTCCCGCTGACCGGCTTCGTCGAGGTTCGCTACGACGACCAGGAGAAGCGGGTGCTGTACGAGCCGGTCCGGCTCAACCAGGAATTCCGCAAGTTCGATTTCCTTTCGCCCTGGGAAGGCGCGGACTATCCGCTTCCCGGTGACGAGAAGGCCAAGGCGGAGCCGAAGCCATGAATGAACAGCCGCAAAATCTGCGCAACTTCACGATCAATTTCGGTCCGCAGCATCCGGCCGCGCACGGCGTGCTGCGTTTGGTGCTCGAATTGGACGGCGAAGTCGTCGAGCGCGTCGATCCGCATATCGGCCTGCTGCACCGCGGCACCGAGAAGCTGATCGAGCACAAGACCTATCTCCAGGCGATTCCCTATTTCGACCGGCTCGACTACGTCGCGCCGATGAACCAGGAGCATGCATTCTGCCTCGCGGCGGAAAAGCTGCTCGGCATCACGGTGCCGCGCCGCGGCCAGTTGATCCGCGTACTGTATTGCGAGATCGGCCGCATCCTCTCCCATCTGCTCAACGTCACCACGCAGGCGATGGACGTCGGCGCGCTGACCCCGCCGCTGTGGGGCTTCGAAGAGCGCGAGAAGCTGATGGTGTTCTACGAGCGCGCCTCGGGCTCGCGCATGCACGCGGCGTTCTTCCGCGTCGGCGGCGTGCACCAGGACCTGCCGCCGAAGCTGATCGACGACATCGAGGCGTGGTGCGATCCGTTCCTCAAGGTGGTCGACGACCTCGATCGGCTGCTGACCGGCAACCGCATCTTCAAGCAGCGCAACGTCGATATCGGCATCGTGCCGTTGAAGGAGGCCTGGGAATGGGGCTTCTCCGGCGTGATGGTGCGCGGCTCCGGCGCGGCCTGGGACCTGCGCAAGTCGCAGCCCTATGAGTGCTACGCCGAGATGGATTTCGACA
>ERZ941671.212-NODE-212-length-26308-cov-6.764979_pt1 | contig 26308 bp, 20 predicted proteins | sample MGYA00521093_ERZ941671 | MGnify/ENA primary metagenome ERZ941671 (study PRJEB32759, sample SAMN07749878) | skin metagenome | biome: transportation; feature: city; material: polyester macromolecule | host: Homo sapiens | place: Hong Kong:MOS line | collected... | reverse complement strand
CTACGATCTGATGAACGACGCCATGTCCGGGGGCATGCACCGGCTGTGGAAGGATCGCTTCGTCCGCCGCGTGAAGCCGCGCGAGGGCGAACAGATTCTCGACATGGCGGGCGGCACCGGCGACATCGCCTTCAGGCTCGCCGACAGCGGGGCGTCGGTCACGGTGGCGGACATCAATCCGGAGATGCTGGCCGTCGGCATGGAGCGCGCCGCGAAGCGCGGGTACGACGGGCTGGTGTGGACAGAGGCGAATGCCGAGACGCTCGTCTTCCCGGACCGCTTCTTCGATGCGTATACGATCGCCTTCGGCATCCGCAACGTCACCGACATTCCGGCGGCACTGCGCGAGGCGCATCGCGTGCTGCGGCGCGGCGGGCGGTTCTTCTGCCTGGAATTCTCGACAACGCAATGGCCCGGCTTCGGCGAAGTCTATGACGCCTATTCGCACAAGATGGTGCCGAAGCTGGGCAAGCTGCTCGCCGATGACGAGGACAGCTATCGCTACCTGATCGAATCGATCCGCCGCTTCCCCGACATGCCCACCTTCCGGCGCATGATCGGTGACGCGGGCTTCGTGCAGACGAAGGTCGAGCCGCTGCTGGGCGGGCTGGTGGCGATTCACAGCGGCTGGAAGATTTGACCTCCTCCATCGTCCACACATGGCGGCTGCTAAAATGGGGCCGCACGCTGGCGCGTCACGGCGCGCTGCGCGGGCTGGAGCGCGATCCCAACACGCCGCCGCGCCTGCGGCGGCTGCTGCGCGTCGCCCGGTTCGGCGCGCGCGTGCCGGCGGTGCCGCGCTATGCCGATGCGTTCGAGGCGATCGGCCCGGCGGCGATCAAGCTGGGCCAGACGCTCGCCACGCGCCCCGACATCGTCGGCGAGGAAGCGGCGATGGGCCTGCTGCGGTTGCAGGACGCGGTGCCACCGGTCCCGTTCGCCGCGATCAAGGCGCAGATCGTGGCGAGCTTCGGCCGCGATCCGGTCGATCTGTTCGCCGAGATCGAGGAGGTGCCCGTCGGCGCCGCCTCGATCGCGCAGGTGCATCGCGCCGAGGTCGAGCGCGACGGCGTACGGCAGCAGGTTGCGGTCAAGGTGCTCCGGCCCAACGTCGCGGCGCGCTTCCGCCGCGACCTCAGCGACTTCTTCTTCGTCGCGCACAAGGCCGAGGCGCATTCCGCCGAAGCGCGGCGCCTGCGGCTGATCGAGGTCATCAACACGATGTCGCGCTCGGTCGCGATGGAGATGGACCTGCGGCTCGAGGCGGCGGCGCTGTCCGAGATGGCCGAGAACACAAGCGACGATCCGGACTTCCGCGTGCCGACGGTGGATTGGGATCGCACCGCGCACAGCGTGCTGACGATGGAATGGATCGACGGCATCGCGCTGAACGACCACGCCCGCCTGGCAGCGGCCCAGGTCGACCTGCCCGATCTCGGCCGCAAGGTGATCCAGAGCTTCCTGCGCCACGCGCTGCGCGACGGCTTCTTCCACGCCGACATGCATCCGGGCAATCTGTTCCTCGACGACGCCGGCCGCCTCGTCGCGGTGGATTTCGGCATCATGGGACGGCTCGGGCTGAAGGAGCGGCGCTTCCTGGCCGAGATCCTGCTCGGCTTCATCACCCGCGACTATCGCCGGGTCGCCGAGGTGCATTTCGAGGCCGGCTATGTGCCGGGCCACCATTCGGTGGAGAATTTCGCGCAAGCGATCCGCGCCATCGGCGAGCCGATCCACAATCGGACCGCCGAGGAAATCTCGATGGCGAAGCTGCTGTCGCTGCTGCTCGAGGTCACCGGCCTGTTCGACATGCAGACGCGGCCCGAGCTGATCCTGCTGCAAAAGACCATGGTGGTGGTCGAGGGCGTGGCGCGCGGCTTCGATCCCAAGCTCGACATCTGGAAGATCGCCGATCCCGTGGTGCGCGAATGGATCACGCAGAATCTCGGCCCGGCCGGGCGCATCCAGGGCGCGCTGTCGGGCGCGGGCGAACTCGGCCGCGTCATCGCCAATCTGCCGTCGATCGCCAGCCGCGCCGTGACGGTGCTGGAGCAGCTCGAGACCATGACCCGGGAAGGCCACATGCTGTCGTCGGACTCGATCGACGAAATGGCCCGCGCCGAGGCCAAGAAGGCACGCATCCAGACCGTCGGCCTCTGGGTCATTGCCGCAGCCCTGATCGGAATCTTCTTCGCCATCCGCGCGCATTGATTGCAATGCATGCATCATGTGATAGCATCGCTATCATTGTTTGAGCATGATGCCTGGGGCACGCCATGGCCAGCCTGACCATCCGCAAACTCGACGACACGCTGAAGGCCTATCTGCGGCTGCGCTCCGCCAAGAACGGCCGCTCGGTCGAGGAGGAGGTCCGGGTCATCCTCCGCGAGCTCGCCGACGGCGGTACGGAGCCCACCGAGGCGCCGCCCGCCGGTTCCCTGACGGTTGCAGCCCCCGCCCCACGGGTCGCCAGCGCGGCTGGCGAGCCCCGGGTGACCCTGATCATTGGCGGCGGAATCGCGGCCTACAAGGCGCTGGACCTGATCCGGCGGCTCAAGGAGCGGCACGTCCGGGTCCGCTGCGTGCTGACCAAGGCGGCCCAGCAATTCGTGACCCCGCTGGCCGCCAGCGCGCTGTCGCATGAGCGGGTCTACACCGACCTGTTCGACGCCGAGAGCGAGTTCGACGCCGGCCATATCCGGCTGGCGCGGGACTGCGACCTGATCGTGGTGGCGCCGGCGACCGCCGACCTGATGGCCAAGATGGCGCAGGGCCATGCCGACGACCTCGCCACCGCGACGCTGCTGGCGGCCAACCGGCCGATCCTGCTGGCGCCGGCGATGAACCCGCTGATGTGGAACAACCCCGCCACCCGCCGCAATTTGCTGCAACTCCGCCGCGACGGCGTCCACACCGTCGGCCCCAATGCCGGCGAGATGGCGGAGGCCGGCGAAGCCGGGGTCGGGCGGATGGCCGAGCCTGTCGAGATCGCCGCCGCCGCCGATCGCATGTTGCGGCCGCCGCAGCCGCGCCCGCTCGCCGGCAAGCGCGTGCTGATCACCGCCGGCCCGACCCATGAGGCGATCGACCCGGTCCGCTACATCGCCAACCGCTCATCCGGCAAGCAGGGCTTTGCGATTGCCGCCGCGGCGCGCGCGGCCGGCGCCGAGGTCGTGCTGGTGACCGGTCCGGTCGAGCTCGACGACCCCCAGGGCATCGCCGTGATGCGCGTCGAGTCCGCGCGCGACATGCTGCACCGGGTCGAGGCCGCGCTGCCGGTCGACGTCGCGATCTTCGCGGCTGCGGTCGCCGACTGGCGGGTCGCCAGCGAAGGCAGCCAGAAATTGAAGAAGACCGCGGCCGGCATGCCGCCGCTGCAACTGGTCGAGAACCCCGACATCCTCGCGACAATCTCCAAGTTGAAGGACAAGCGGCCGCCGCTGGTGATCGGCTTCGCCGCCGAGACCGAGCACCTGATCGAGAACGCCAAGGCCAAGTTCGCGCGCAAGGGCTGCGACTGGATCGTCGCCAACGACGTGTCGCCGGCGACCGGCGTGATGGGCGGCGACCGCAACACCGTCCATCTGCTCTCGCGCGAGGGCAAGGAGGTCACCGTCGACTCCTGGCCCGTCATGACCAAGGACGAAGTCGCGACTGCGCTGGTGTCGCGCATCGCAAGAGAAGTGGGAACCACATCGTGAGCGCCACCATCAAGGTCGAAGTCCACCAATTGCCGCATGGCGCGGATCTGCTGCTGCCGATCTACCAGACCGACGGCGCGGCCGGGCTCGACCTGCTGGCCGCGGTGCCGCGGTCGGCGCCGCTGCTGCTGCTGCCGGGCCGCTACGAGATGGTTCCGACCGGGCTGACGATCGCGCTGCCGCCGGGCTATGAGGCCCAGGTGCGGCCGCGCTCCGGCCTCGCCGCCAAATACGGCATCACGGTGCTGAACTCGCCCGGCACCGTTGATGCCGACTATCGCGGCGAGATCAACGTGCTGCTGATCAATCACGGCCAGGAGGTGTTCTCGATCCGGCGCGGCGAGCGCATCGCGCAGATGGTGATCGCGCCGGTCACGCGGGCCGAGCTGGTTCCGGTCGACGTGCTGTCGGCGACCGAGCGCGGCAGCGGCGGCTTCGGCTCGACCGGACGCTAGCACGCGAACTGTGCTGATAGCTCCGGGAGATCACGCTTCGCGCTCTCTCTCCGAAGGACGACGGCGTCAATTCGCGTCAAATCCACATCACCTGGCCGCATTTTTTCACAGCGGATTCAGCGTTCACGGTCTGGACTCTTACTCGCCGAGTCCCGTTGGGATTATTCTGGTTTGATTCGAGCACGACGGGGGGTCTTCGTCGGGCTGTTAGGTCCTGCTTGGGCATGATCCCCGGACAGACGTCATACGTCTGCCGTGAGGGAACACCGGTCTCCTCTTTTCCGGATCATGCCTGGGGTTTGTGCGTTCTGGGGCAACATATGTCGGGCGTAGTCGCGGCAATGCGTCGAACCCTGCTGTCATGCACCTCACTGGCGCGCGACGGCATGCTTGGGCTCGCCATGTCAGCATTGCTGCCGGCCCGGACCTCGTTCGCCGCCGAAAGCCTGCTGGCCCAGGCGATGTCGGACCATTTCGGCTTCAACCATCAGGAGGTCGCGGTCCTCGCGACGTCGTTCGCGCTGGTCGGCTTCTCCGCCGTCGCCGCGATCCTTCTGATGCGCACCCGCCAGCGCGCGACCCGCAACGAGGAGCAGCTGCAATCCGAGATCACGGATTTGCAGGCGCAATCGGACCGGCTGCGCGCCTTGCTGTTCGTCGAGCCGCAGGTGCTGATCTCCTGGGCCGCCGGCGACAACCGGCCGCAGATATCGGGCGACATCTCGCTGGTCATGTCGCAGGAGGGCTCGCCGCAACGCGTCCTCGCCTTCGGAACCTGGCTGCCGCCCGAGCCGGCGTTGCAGATGGACCACGCCGTCGACGCGCTGCGCGAGAAGGGCGAGGCGTTCCTGCTCAACCTCTCGACCTCGGCCGGCCGCGCCATCGAGGCGATGGGCCGCGCCATCGGCGGCCAGGCCATCGTACGGATCCGCGAGCTCGGCGGGCTGCGCCGCGAGCTCGCCGAATCCAACCTGCGCTACAAGACGTTGCAGGAGGAGACCGAGCTGCTGCGCGATTTCGCCGCCGCAGCACCTTGGCCGATCTGGGCCAAGAGCCTCGAAGGCAATCTGCGCTATGCCAACGCGGCTTACGTCCGCGCCACCGAGGGCAAGAGCGTGTCGGATACGCTGCAACGCAATCTCGAACTGCTGGAAAGCGACCAGCGCGGCGAACTGACCCGCGCGCTCAATGACAATGCAAGCTATGCCGCGCGGCTGCCGATCGTGGTCAGCGGCGAGCGGCGGATCTACGACGTCCAGGCGCTGAAGCTCAACGGCGGCAGCGCCGGGATCGCGATCGACGCCAGCGAGGCCGCGGCGCTGCGCGCGGCGATCGCACGGATGGTCGAAGCGCACCGCCGCACCCTCGACCAATTGTCCTCCGGCGTCGCGGTGTTCGACGCCGGCCGCCGGCTGACGTTCTACAATGAGTCGTATCGGCGGCTGTGGGGCCTCGACCAGGCCTTCCTCGACAGCAACCCCGACGATTCCAGCGTCCTCGACCGGCTGCGCGCCAACCGCAAGCTGCCGGAGCAGCCGGACTTCCGGGCCTGGAAGGCCAAGCTGCACGAGGCCTATCGCGCGGTCGAATCCGAGACCTACACCTGGTTCCTGCCCGACGGCCGTGCCATCAGCGTCGTCACCACGCCGAACCTCGAAGGCGGCGTCACCTATCTGTTCGACAACGTCACCGAGAGCCTCGACCTCGCGCGCCGCTACGACCGGCTGACCCGGGTGCAGCGCGAGACGCTCGACAATCTCGGCGAAGCGGTCGCGGTGTTCGGCAGCAATGGCCGCGCCGAACTGTTCAACCCGCCATTCGCCAAGATGTGGAAGCTGCCGGCCGACGCGCTGCAAGGCGAGCCGCATATCGAGCAGGTGGAAGCGCTGTGCCGGCCGCTGTTCGACGACGCGCTGACCTGGCGCACCCTGCGCGAGCAGATCACCGCGATCGAGAACCGCGCCCAGGTCGCGCTGAAGCTCGAGCGCAAGGACGGCAGCGTGCTGAACTGCATGACCATCCCGCTGCCCGACGGCAAGACCCTGCTCGCCTTCCAGGACATCACCGACACCGAGAACGTCGAGCGGGCGCTGCGCGAACGCAACGAGGCGCTGGAAACTGCCGACCAGATGAAGGTGGATTTCGTCCACCATGTCTCCTACGAGCTGCGCGCGCCGCTCACCACGATCATCGGCTTCGCGCATTTCCTCAGCGATCCCTCGACCGGGCCGCTGACGCCGAAGCAGGCCGAATATCTCGACTACGTCACCAAATCGACCAACGCGCTGCTGGCGCTGACCAACAACATCCTCGATCTCGCCACCATCGACGCCGGCGCGATGAAGCTCGAGCTCGGCCCGGTCAATATCGGCCAGGCGATCGAGGCCGCGGCCGAAGGCATCCAGGATCGTCTCGCCACCGACCGCATCACCCTCAAGGTCGATATCGAGCCCAACATCGGCGTCTTCGTCGGCGACGAGCGGCGCGTGGTGCAGGTGCTGTACAATCTGCTCGCCAACGCCGTCGGCTTCTCGCCGCATGACGCCACCGTCACGATCAGCGCGCGCCGCACCGAGCACAGCGTGGTGTTCGCGGTCACCGACGCCGGTCCGGGGATTCCGGCCGAGATGCGCGACAAGGTGTTCAACTGGTTCGAGAGCCATTCCCATGGCTCGCGGCATCGCGGCGCCGGGCTCGGCCTGTCGCTGGTCCGCTCCTTTGTCGAACTGCATGGCGGACGGGTGCGGGTCGATTCGACCGTCGGCCGGGGCACGACCGTGACCTGCGACTTCCCGATCGACCAGACCGCACATCGCAACGCCGCGGAATGACGGCGACCTCGACATTCTCGGTGGCGCTCGCGAACGAAACCGCGACGTCGGAGCTGATGGCCGACCTCGCGCTGTTGATCGGCGCCGGCGACGTCATCACGCTGTCGGGCGACCTCGGCGCCGGCAAGACCGCGGCCGCCCGCGCGCTGATCCGCTACCTCGCCACCGACGATACGCTGGAAGTGCCGAGCCCGACCTTCACGCTGGCGCAAAGCTACGAACTGCCGTCGTTTGCGCTGGTCCACGCCGACCTCTATCGCATCAATGATGCGAGCGAGCTCGAGGAGATCGGGCTGTCGCCGCTGCCCGACGACATCGTGGCGCTGATCGAGTGGCCGGAACGCGCGCCGGGCGCGATGCCTGCCGATCGCATCGACATTGCACTCAGCCACCGTCCGGCACTCGGCTCGGCGGCGCGCGCCGCCGAGATCACCGGCTATGGCAAGGCCGCGGCCAAGGTCGCGCGGCTTCACGCACTGCGCCAATTCCTCGAGCGCGCGGGCTTCCTCGCCGCCCGGCGCGAGCGTATGCCGGGCGACGCCTCGACGCGTTCCTATGCGCGGCTGCGCAATGACGACGGCAGCGTCATCCTGATGAATTCGCCGCGCCGTCCCGACGGCCCGGCGATCTACAACGGCAGGTCCTACAGCGCGGCAGTGCATCTCGCCGAGGACGTCCGGCCGTTCGTCGCGATCGGCAACGGCCTGCGCAAGCAGGGCTTCTCGGCGCCTGCGATCCGGCACATCGATCTCGAATCCGGCTTCCTCATCACCGAGGATCTCGGCGCGGAGGGCGTGATCGAGGGTGATCCGCCGTACCCGATCGCCGAGCGCTATGAGGCCGCCGTCGACATGCTGGCGGCGTTGCATCGCGAGGCGCTGCCGCCGCGGCTGCCGGTGACAGCGGACGAGAGCTACGACATCCCAGTGTTCGATATCGACGCCTGGCTGATCGAGATCGGGCTGATGCTGGAATGGTACCTGCCCGACCGCGGCGTACAGCCGAGCGAGGAGCTGCGCGGCGAATTCCTCGGAATGTGGCGCGGCCTGCTGGAAAAGCCCGCCGCGGCGCCGCAGACCTGGGTGATCCGGGACTTCCATTCGCCGAACATCATCTGGCTTGCCGAGCGCACCGGCACCCTGCGTGTCGGCATCATCGATTTCCAGGACGCGTTGCTCGGCCCCGCGGCCTACGACGTGGTGTCGCTGTTGCAGGATGCGCGGATCGACGTCCCCGAACAGCTCGAGCTCTCGCTGCTGACCCGCTACATCAAGGCACGACGGGCGACCGACGAGAATTTCGATCCGGCCGCCTTCGCCGAGCTCTACGCGATCATGTCGGCGCAGCGAAACACCCGGCTGCTCGGCACCTTCGCGCGGCTCAACCGCCGCGACGGCAAACCGCAATATCTGAAGCACCAGCCGCGGATCTGGACCTATCTCGAGCGATCGCTGGCGCATCCGGCGCTGGCCGCCTTCAGCGACTGGTACACCGCCAACGTCCCTCCCCCAGTACCTTAGTTTACGGGTTGTTAGCCGTTTATTAGCCTTGGGCCCCCTAAGGTTGCAGAGGTCGCGCCTGATCCATGGCGCGGCCGGATCGGGAGCTGGACCACACGATGGCGACGGAACGACGCAGGGGCGATCGTGTCACGTTTGAGCGCGGCATAGCCGCGCACATGATGGGCATTGACGGCACCTGGCGGCGCGACTGCACCATGGAAGACGTGTCGGAGACGGGGGCCAAGCTCACCGTCGACGGCTCGGTCGAGGGTCTCGCCCTGAAAGAATTTTTCCTCCTGCTGTCGTCCACAGGATTGGCCTATCGCCGCTGCGAGCTGGCGTGGGTCAATGGCGACCAGATCGGCGTCAACTTCCTCAAACAAGGCGACAAGAAGAAGAAAACTGCCAGGCGCGGCACGCAGGCTGCCGACGTCTAGGCCAGGGTCGTCATTGCCGTCTTACGGCCGTCATGTCCGATGACTATGGCGTCTGATTGATGTGCTTGCCGAATCGCCGTGATAGGATCGGCGCATGAGAGATGATGACCGAGAATATCCGGAAGATGCCCGTCACTCCCCATAAGGCCATGGTGCTCGCCGCGGGACTCGGCGTGCGCATGCGTCCCCTGACCCTCACGATGCCGAAGCCGCTGGTCAGCGTGGCCGGTCAGCCGCTGCTCGACCACGTGCTCGACAAGCTCGCCGGCGCCGGCGTCACCGAGGCCGTCGTCAACGTGCATTATCTGCCCGACCAGATCATCGAGCACGTCAAGACCCGCAGCCGTCCGCGCGTGATCATCTCCGACGAACGCGACCAGGTGCTCGGCACCGGCGGCGCGGTCGTGAAGGCGCTGCCGCTGCTCGGCGATGCGCCGTTCTATCATCTCAACGCCGACACGATGTGGATCGACGGCGTGCGCGCCAACCTGACCCGGCTGGCGGAAGCGTTCGATCCCGCGCGGATGGATATCCTGCTGTTGATGGCGCCGACCGCTTCGAGCATCGGCTACAGCGGGCGCGGCGATTACTCGATGCTGCCCGACGGCGCGCTGCGCAAGCGCCGCGAGAACCAGGTGGTGCCGTTCGTCTATGCCGGCGCCGCGATCATGCAGCCTTCGCTGTTCGCCGATGCGCCAGCCGGTGAATTCTCGCTGACGAAGATGTTCGATCGCGCCAACGAGCAGGAGCGGCTGTTCGGGCTGCGCCTCGACGGCGTCTGGATGCATGTCGGGACTCCCGACGCGATCCAGGCCGCGGAGGAAGCCTATCTGGAAAGCGTCGCTTAAGGCGGAATGGTTGAATCGGCTTAACGCGGCCTCGGTTCACCTCTCCCAGTTGGGGAGAGGTCGGATTGCGCTTGGCGATGCGAAGCATCGTCTAGTGCAAGCCGGGTGAGAGCTCTTGCTCTCTCGATAGACCGTAACCCCTCACCCGATTTGCTACGCAAATCGACCTCTCCCAAGGGAGAGGTGAATCGTGATCCTGGCCGAACCGATTCATTCTGACTTGATCCCGATCTGGCTCTGACGGCGCCGCGGATTTACGGCCGTCATTATTCCTAAACGGCTTCTTAACGCGCCGGCCCCTATGATTCCAGGCGGACGGGCTGCGGCGTTTGCCGGGCACCAAGCTTTCACGACCGGGCGTATGGGCCAGAAATCGACCGAGCGGCTGAGGGATTATCTCGCGCAGCTTCCGCCGCAATCGCAGGCGCTGCTGATGCGCGAGCTGGAGCGCGCCGTCGAACGTGGCGACGACGTCGCCATCGCCAATCTGGTGCTAGAGCAGCTGCGCAAGATCGTGCGCGGCGTCGAGCAGGACGAACAGACCGAACCGCGCAGCGACGATCCCGCGCGGCTTTTGTTCCGGCCGCTCGAGCCGTTCCTCGCCGAGACCAATTTCCCGACCCGGCCGGGCCAGCTGCGGCGCGCGTCGCTGCTGCCGATCTGGCAGTGGCTGGCCCGCGAGGGCGCGCCTGAGGCTGTCAGCGAATTCGAGGCGGCGCTGGCTGTGGCCTCGGAGAGTGGTCCGATGGAAGTCGCCGCGCGCAAGTTCCAGCTGGCGGCCGCGGAGGCCATCCTCAAGATCGCCGGGCCCACCCAGGACGATCGCCAGCGCGCGCTGGCGCGGGTCGGCCCGGCGAGCGTTGTCGAGGATCTGTTGCCGATCGGCCTGGTGCTGCAAGCCCGTGAAGCGCTGGAAACCCTGGGAAGCCGGTTGCCGAGCCAGATCCGCGTCTTCGCGGATGCCCAGATCGCCTCCGCGACGGAGGCGCTCAAGCTGCCGTCGTTGCAGACGCCGCAAATGCTGCCGTTCGCGCTGTCATTGATCGCGCAGCGGCTCGCCGCGCCATGGCAGATCATCCGCCTCGCGGTCAAGATGGCGGCCTCGGACGACGAATTGCGGGTCGCGGCGACACCGTATGGGATTGCCGTCACCATCGCGTTGCACGACCTGTCGTTCGTCGCAGCCTGTCTGCGCACCGACATCAAGCGCGGGCATTTCGAATATGTCGGCGAGCAGCTCAAGACCCTGCATGACGGCGTTCGCGGCCTGCGCACCGAGCTCGACCTGCGCAACGATTCCACCTGGGGCCGCCAGCTCACATCGGTCCGCGCCGATACCTCCAACGCGCTGCAATCGGAGATCGACAGCGTGCCCGGTCGGGTCCGCCGCATCCTGCGCCAGCGCGCCGACAAGGACATCGTGGCTGGCGCCAAGATCGATGCATCCGAGGTCGAGGACGCCGCCGCCCTGATCGATTTCGTCGCAGTGTGCCGCACCTATGCCAGCGAGCTTGCGATCAACGAGGTGACGCTGCGGACCTTCTCCGACCTGCAACATTACGTCGAGCAGTCGACCGAGGGGCTGGTGCAGTCGCTGCGCGGCGGCGATGCCCGGGTCCGGACATTCCGCCAGCAACAGGTCAAGGCCGCGATCCGGTTCTGCGAAGTGCTGTTTGGCCACGACTACGCCTCGCTGATGAATCGGGCGGCCGAGAACGCCATGACCGGCGAGCGGAAGTCGACGCGCGCGGGGTAGCGAGACCGCGGACAATGACGGGAAATTACGATGACAAACCCACTGTAAGATGAAATGGTCGTGTCTCAGGGCGGGCGGCCCTGCATGCGCCGCTGGCACGGGATCGCGATTGCTTCTACGTCGGACAGGGCACTCGGCAATGCCGCTACATCCGTTATTGCGTAGTGTCCCAATATGGCGAAGGCCGACATTGTATGGCATCGCATTCGCGTTGGTAACAGTCATTCCAGGACTCGCACTGGGAAGTCTAAGGAATGCGGAAGTTCTCTTGCTGCCTCGCTGGTTCGTCGAAGTCGTTTTCCCTTACTCGATCCTTCCGCTGGAACGGTGGCTATTGCTGCTGCTGCCTGTGGGGAATGCCCGGTTCGGGAAGCTGGATATAAGTAGTTTTCAACCAGATGTTTTCACCCAACAGATATTTGTTGCCGCGTTCCTCTCGTTCTTTGCCGTGCAGCTGATCTTGACGTTGCAGGCACTCGCTGGCGCGACCGATTCCAGGCTCTTAGAACAGAGGCCCTCGGCGATTTTCCGATCATTGATCGTATGCGGAGTAGCCCGTCAGATGTCGGCATTCGCTTTGCTGCTTCGTGTCCCGAGTCCGAAGTTGCCGACTGAATACGTCGTATTGCCGTTCGTCTACTTCACGGCTCCGCTGGGCTTGATCCTCTTTACGAGCATGGCTGGCATCGGGCTGTGGCTGCTCGTCGCAGCCATCGCGCGCTATGCGTTTCAACCTAGGTAAGCAGCCGTCATTCGAGTGCCGGCGGCGGGCTACTTTTGCATGGGGTCGTTTTCGCAATTTTTGTAGCGCGGTGCGGGCGCGTCTGGCGGCGAGGGCGCAGGATTGGCGCTGGTCGAGCGTGCGAGCACATCTGCGCGGCAAGGACGACGGCGTCACGGCGTTGGCGCCGGTGCGCGATCGCTTCCCGGATTTCGCCGATCTGCTCGCATCCGAACCGGAGGCCGACCTGTTCGCTTCGCTCCGCGCCGCCGAGAGCGTCGGCAGGCCGCTCGGCGACGAGCGCTTTCTCAGCCGCCTCGAACGCAAGACCGGGCGCGTTCTCAAACCCGGCAAACGCGGGCCCAAGCCGTCGGCCGAGGACGAAGATTGATCGTCGAGGGAATTAAATGCACTGTCACCGTAATGTCGCGCCCTGATCGATTTCGTCGCAGTGTGCCGCACCTATGCCAGCGAGCTTGCGATCAACGAGGTGACGCTGCGGACCTTCTCCGACCTGCAACATTACGTCGAGCAGTCGACCGAGGGGCTGGTGCAGTCGCTGCGCGGCGGCGATGCCCGGGTCCGGACATTCCGCCAGCAACAGGTCAAGGCCGCGATCCGGTTCTGCGAAGTGCTGTTTGGCCACGACTACGCCTCGCTGATGAATCGGGCGGCCGAGAACGCCATGACCGGCGAGCGGAAGTCGACGCGCGCGGGGTAGCGAGACCGCGCATTTCGCGAGCATGTGCGACGGTAACCGAAGGGGCCGCCAGGTGGGGCAACAAAAGCATTCGCACAATTTCGGAATAATGGAAGTGTGGGGCTGATTTGCCCGACAGGTCAAGTCATCATTTCGCCTGTCAGCGGCCGTAGGCTGCTTTGCATGGGGTTGTTTTCGATATTTTGGCAGCGCGCGTCTTCGTCCCGACAGCGTCGCTGCAATACCGTCCGAACGCCCCCAAGCCGGCCTGATTCCGACCTTCGGTCGATCCAGCAATTGTCAATTGCCGGGCTCGCTGCCGGTAGTGTAAAGCGATTCTAAGGCGGCTTGCCGGAAGCCGCCGTTCCATCCGGGAACCGCTTGATGACGCTGTGGTTTGTGTTCGCGCTGATGACGGTCGCGGCGATCTTTGCCGTGCTGTGGCCGCTCAGCCGGCGCGGGCGGGCGGATACCGGCGGTAGCGAGGTCGTGGTCTACCGGGATCAGCTCGCGGAAATCGACCGCGACCTGGCCTCGGGGATCATCGGCGCCGCCGAGGCCGATGCCGCGCGGATCGAGATCAGCCGCCGGCTGCTTGCCGCCGCCGACCAGGGCGGGAACGATACCCCGGTGCAGGGCAGCCTCAGCCTGCGACGCGCGGCCGCGATCGTGGCGTTGGTCGGGCTGCCGGTGATTGCTGCGAGCTTCTATCTCGCGCTCGGCTCGCCGCGGCTGGGCGACTTTCCACTCGCCGAGCGCAGCAAGGTCGCCGATGTCAACCAGCCGCTCGCCAATCTGGTCGCGCAGGTCGAGGCCCATCTGGAGAAGAACCCGACCGACGGCCGCGGCTGGACGGTGCTGGCGCCGGTGCTGTCGCGCCTCGGCCGCCATGACGACGCCGTCCGCGCCTATCGCAATGCCATCACCTATTCTGGCGACAATGCCGATCGCCGCGCCGATCTGGGTGAGGCGCTGATGGGCACCTCCGGCGGTGTGGTCACCGCGGAGGCCAAGGCGGAATTCGAGCGCGCGGTCGCGCTGAATAGCGACGATGCCAAGGCCAGCTACTTCCTCGGCCTCGCCGCCGAGCAGGACGGCCGCAAGGCCGATGCCGCGGCGCTCTGGCAGAAGATGCTGGCGAAGGCGCCGTCCGATGCGCCGTGGCGGCCGATGGTGCAGGCCGCGCTGCTGCGGGTCGGCGGCACGGTGCCCGCCGGCGTCAGCGCGCCGGCGCTGCCCGATGGCGCGGTGGCTGCCGCCAAGGACATGAGCGAGGCCGATCGCGGCGCCATGATCCACGGCATGGTCGACCGGCTGGCGACCCGGCTGAAGACCAACGGCGACGATGTCGAGGGCTGGCTGCGGCTGGTGCGGGCCTATCTGGTGATGGGCGAGCGCGACAAGGCGATGAGCGCGCTGGCGGATGCCCGCCAGGCGGTAGCCAACAATGCGGATCGGTTGCGTCAGCTCAATGAAGGGCTGAAGAATCTCGGGCTCGATGGATAGATCATGACGCCGAAAAATGCGCAGCGGTTTTCGGACTACGTCGTGAGCAAGGATGCACCATGACCAGGAAGCAACGGCGTTTGACACTGATCGGCTGCGCACTCGTCGTGCTTGCGATCGCCGCGGGCCTGGTGCTGAACGCGTTGCGCGATTCCATCGTGTTCTTCTCGACGCCGTCGATGGTCGCCGAGAAGCATCTCGGTCCGGGCAAGCGTTTCCGCCTCGGCGGGCTGGTGGAGCAGGGCTCGCTGAAGCGCGGCGACAACCTCGCGGTGACCTTCACCGTCGCCGACGGCAGCGCCACGTTGCCGGTCGCCTACAAGGGCATCCTGCCGGATCTGTTCCGCGAGGGGCAGGGCGTGGTGGCGGAAGGCGCGCTCGATGCGTCAGGTGTGTTCCGCGCCGACACCGTGCTCGCCAAGCATGACGAGACCTATATGCCGAAGGACGTCGCCGATGCCCTGAAGAAGCAGGGCCACTGGAAGGACGATTACGGCAAGCAAGGCATGCCGAGCGCCTCCGCGGCGCCGACCCAGGGAGCCATGCGGTGATCGCCGAAAGTGGACATTATGCGCTGGTGCTGGCGCTTGGGCTCGCGCTGATCCAGTCGATCGTGCCGATCATCGGCGCGCGCTGGCGCGATGCAGCGTTGATGAACGTCGCGCGTTCGACCGCGCTCGCGCAATTGCTGTTCGTCGCGGCGTCGTTCGCGGCGCTGGTGACCTTGCACGTCACCTCGGATTTCTCGGTCGCCAACGTCTACGAGAATTCGCATTCGCTGAAGCCGCTGCTCTACAAGATCACCGGCGTGTGGGGAAACCATGAAGGCTCGATGCTGCTGTGGGTGTCGATCCTGGCGCTGTTCGGCGGCCTGGTCGCGGCGTTCGGCAACAATCTGCCGCTGTCGCTGCGTGCCCATGTGCTGGCGGTGCAGGCCTGGGTCGCCAGCGCGTTCTATCTGTTCATCCTGATCACCTCGAACCCGTTCCTGCGCATCGCCAACCCGCCGCTCGAGGGCCGCGACCTCAACCCGGTGTTGCAGGACATCGGCCTCGCGGTGCATCCGCCGATGCTCTATCTCGGCTATGTCGGGTTCTCGATCTCGTTCTCGTTCGCGGTGGCGGCGCTGCTGGAGGGGCGGATCGACGCCGCCTGGGCGCGCTGGGTGCGGCCGTGGACGCTGGTAGCGTGGATCTTCCTGACGCTCGGCATCGCGATGGGCTCGTACTGGGCCTATTACGAGCTCGGCTGGGGCGGCTGGTGGTTCTGGGATCCGGTCGAGAACGCCTCGCTGATGCCGTGGCTGGCCGGCACCGCGCTGTTGCATTCGGCGCTGGTGATGGAGAAGCGCAACGCGCTGAAGGTCTGGACCATCCTGCTCTCGATCCTGACCTTCTCGCTGTCGCTGCTCGGCACCTTCCTGGTGCGCTCCGGCGTGCTGACATCGGTCCACGCCTTCGCCACCGATCCGACGCGGGGCGTGTTCATCCTGCTGATCCTGGTCGTGTTCATCGGTGGCAGCCTCTCGCTCTATGCCTGGCGCGCGCCGGCGCTGAAGCAGGGCGGCCTGTTCGCGCCGATCTCGCGCGAGGGCGCGCTGGTGCTCAACAACCTGCTGCTCACCACCGCATGCGCGACCGTGTTCATCGGCACGCTGTATCCGCTGGCGCTCGAGGTGCTCACCGGCGAGAAGATCTCGGTCGGCGCGCCGTTCTTCAACTACACCTTCGCACCGCTGTTCGTGCCGCTGCTGATCGCGGTGCCGTTCGGGCCGCTGCTAGCCTGGAAGCGCGGCGACCTGCTCGGCGCAGCGCAGCGGCTGATGGTGGCAGGCATCGTTGCGCTGGTCGCAATGGCGTTGGTGCTTGCCTGGACCTATGGCGGCGCGACGCTGGCGCCGCTGGCGATCGGGCTTGCGGTGTTCGTCATCATCGGCGCGCTGTGCGATCTTGCCGAACGCATCGCGCTGTTCCGGATTCCGTTCTCGCTGACGCTGCGCCGCGCCCGCGGCCTGCCGCGCGCGACCTGGGGCACGGCATTCGCGCATGCCGGGCTCGGCGTCGCGCTGATCGGGATCGTCTGCGAGACCACCTGGAACAGCGAATATATCGGCGCGATGAAGCCGGACGACGTCGCGCCCGTCGCCGGCTACCAGTTGCGGCTCGACGGCCTCAACCAGCGGCAGGGGCCGAACTACCGCGAGATGGTCGCGCAATTCACCGTGACGCGCGACGGCGAGAAGATCAGCGTGATGACCCCGTCGAAGCGCAATTTCACCACGCGCGGCGCCTCGACCACCGAGGCCGCGCTGCTGAGCCGCGGCGCCAGCCAGCTCTACATCTCGCTCGGGGACACCTCGGCCGACGGATCGATCGCGGTGCGCATCTATCACAAGCCGCTGGTGCTCCTGATCTGGTGGGGGCCGGTGCTGATGGCGTTCGGCGGCCTGCTGTCGCTGTCGGACCGTCGCCTGCGGGTCGGTGCGCCGAAGCCGGCGAAAGCCGCGGCCCGCGCGTTGCAGGCGGCCGAGTGATGCGGCGCCACGGTGTTGCAGCCGCCATGCTGGCGGCGACCCTGGTGCTCGGCGCGATGCCCGCACGCGCCGTGCTGCCCGACGAGATCATGGCCGATCCGGCGAAGGAGGCGAGGGCGCGAGAGCTCTCCAAAGAGCTGCGCTGCATGGTCTGCCAGAACCAGTCGATCGACGATTCCGAGGCACCGCTGGCGCGCGACCTCCGCCTGCTGGTGCGCGAACGCATCTCGGCCGGTGACAGCGACCGCCAGGTGATCGATTTCCTGGTCGCCCGCTACGGCGAATTCGTGCTGCTGAAGCCGCGGCTCAACGAGCATACGCTGGTGCTGTGGCTGACCCCGCCGCTGGCGCTCCTGCTCGGCGCTTTCGCGCTCTGGCGCCTCGGCCGGCGCAAGGCAAATCCGGCCGCGAGCGGGGAGGATTCCGGCTCCCGATTGAGCTCCGACGAGCAGGCCCGCCTCGACCGCCTGCTGGGCGCCGAATCCGCGCCGGACAAGCCGATTTAGTTCCTTCCTAAGTCCTTTATTTGGCTGCGCTATTCTGCCGCAGCGCTGACCTGCTCAATTACCAAAGTTTAATTCCGCAGCCAGCGCGCCGTAAGGCTGATGATCCCATGTTCAGACGCATCAGGTGCTCGCCCCCGCACCGACTGATTCTGGCCCTGGAGATCCCTGCACATGACCGACCGTCCCGACCTCTCGTCCCTTCCGTCCTATAAGGCGCCGAAGCGCTCGCTGTTTTCCGCCCGCAAGTTTGCGCTGATGGCGTCGGTCGTGGCCGGCCTCGGCGCCGCCACCTATGCCTTCAGCCCCTCGCACAATCCCGCCGACCTGTTCACCACGCCTGCCCATGCGCAGGTCAACAACGAGGTCAAGAAGGTCCAGCAACCGGTCGGGTTTGCCGACATCGTCGAGCGGGTCAAGCCGTCGGTGATCTCGGTCAAGGTCAACATTCGCGAGAAGGTCGCGAAGGACGACAGCGGCAACGACGATTCGCCGTTCCAGCCGGGTTCGCCGATGGAGCGCTTCTTCCGCCGCTTCGGCGGTCCGGATGGTCTGCCCCCGGGCCTGCGCGGTGGACCGCGTGGCGGTGGCGTGGTGACGGGCCAGGGCTCCGGCTTCTTCATCTCGGCTGACGGCTATGCCGTGACCAACAATCACGTGGTCGATGGCGCCGACAAGGTCGAGGTCACCACCGACGACGGCAAGACCTATTCCGCCAAGGTGATCGGCACCGATCCGCGCACCGATCTCGCGCTGATCAAGGTCGAGGGCGGCTCCAACTTCCAGTTCGCCAAGCTGTCCGACACCAAGCCGCGGATCGGCGACTGGGTGCTGGCGGTCGGCAACCCGTTCGGCCTCGGCGGCACCGTGACCGCCGGCATCGTTTCGGCCTCCGGCCGCGACATCGGCAACGGCCCGTATGACGACTTCATCCAGATCGATGCGCCCGTGAACAAGGGCAATTCGGGTGGCCCGGCGTTCGACGTCTCGGGCGAGGTGATGGGCGTCAACACCGCGATCTACTCGCCGTCCGGCGGCAGCGTCGGCATCGCGTTCTCGATTCCCGCCGCCACCGTCAAGAGCGTTGTCGCCCAGCTGAAGGACAAGGGCTCGGTCAGCCGCGGCTGGATCGGCGTCCAGATCCAGCCGGTGACCTCCGACATCGCCGACAGCCTCGGCATGAAGAAGGCCGAAGGCGCGCTGGTTGCCGAACCGCAGGCCAATGGCCCCGCGGCCAAGGCCGGCATCGAGTCCGGTGACGTCATCACCGCGGTCAACGGCGAGCCGGTGAAGGATGCGCGCGAACTCGCCCGCACCATCGGCGGCCTCGCGCCCGGCAATGCCGTGAAGCTCAACGTGCTGCACAAGGGCCAGGACAAGACCGTCAACATCACGCTCGGTCAGTTGCCGAACAGCCTGGAAGCCAAGGCAGACACCGACAACAGCGACAAGGGCAACTCGTCCCGTGGCACCGACGTGCCGAAACTGGGCCTCACCGTGGCGCCCGCCAACAGTGTGGCCGGTGCCGGCAAGGAAGGCGTGGTCGTGACCGAAGTCGATCCCAAGAGTGCTGCCGCTGAGCGGGGCTTCAAGGAAGGCGACGTGATTCTCGAGGTCGCCGGCAAGTCGGTCGGCACTGCCGGTGAGGTGCGCGATGCAATCACCGCGGCGCGCAATGACAACAAGAACAGCGTTCTCATGCGCGTGAAGAGCGGCGGTTCGTCGCGCTTTGTGGCAGTGCCGCTGGCCAAGGGATAACTATCTATGAGTTGGGAAGCGTCGCCGGCATCAGTCGCCCCCGCCGACGGCGCTTTCCGGGGGGCGGGCCCCTTGCTCGCTCCCTATGTTGCCTTTCGATGGAATATGCCCCCCTCCGTCGGAAGGTCTCAGGGCGGTGAGGTCCCCCAGCTTCACCGCCCACTTTTTTCCTCCCCGCATGATCCGGAAGAGTGGCGACCGCTGTTCCGGTCGGATCATGCAGCCACAAGATTTCGAGATTACGCGCGGTCGTCTTGCATGTGCAGGCCGGCCGCGCCATGCTGAGAGAGGGCCAATTCCCGTGACCGCAACCGCTCCGCAAATGCGCATCCTGATCATCGAAGACGACCGCGAGTCCGCCGACTATCTGGTCAAGGCATTCCGTGAAGTCGGCTACATCGCCGATCTCGCCTCCGACGGCGAGGAAGGTCTGTCGATGGCCGAGACCGGCGACTACGACGTGCTTGTCGTGGACCGCATGCTGCCGAAGCGTGATGGCCTGTCACTGATCGGCAGCCTGCGCGACAAGGGCAACCGGACGCCGGTCCTGATCCTTTCGGCGCTCGGCCAGGTCGATGACCGCATCAAGGGCCTGCGTGCCGGCGGCGACGACTATCTGCCGAAGCCCTATTCGTTCGCCGAGCTGCTGGCGCGCGTCGAGGTGCTGTCGCGGCGCAATGTCGGCCCGGCGGAGGAGACCACCTACAAGGTCGGCGATCTCGAGCTCGATCGCCTGTCGCATCGCGTCGCCCGCGGCAAGGACGAGCTGACCCTGCAGCCGCGCGAATTCCGGCTGCTCGAATATCTGATGAAGCACGCAGGCCAGGTGGTGACGCGCACCATGCTGCTCGAGAACGTCTGGGATTATCATTTCGATCCGCAGACCAACGTCATCGACGTTCACATCTCCCGGCTGCGATCCAAGATCGACAAGGGGTTCGAGCGCCCGCTGCTGCATACGATTCGCGGCGCGGGGTACATGATCCGCGACGGCATCAGGTAGATCGTGACGGCCTTCGGCAAACTGATCCGCACCACGGCGTTTCGGCTGACGCTGGTGTATCTGTTCCTGTTCGCGCTGTTCGCCGCCTCGTTGCTAGCCTATTTCGCCTGGAACACGCGTCGGCTGATCACCGAGCAGATCACGGTGACGGTCAACGCCGAGGTCAACGAGATCACCGACATCTACAACCGCCGCGGGCTGCGCGGCCTGCTCAACAGCATGGGCTATCGCGCGCTGCGGCCGGGCGCCAACCTCTATCTCCTGACGGCGCCGAACGGGCAGGCGCTGGCCGGCAATGTCGGCTCGCTGGCGCCGGGCGTGATGAGCGTCCAGGGCTGGACCGAGACCGCCTATCGGAGGATCGACGACCAGGACAAGACCGACCATCGCGCGCTGGTGCGGGTCACCCAGATGGAGAACGGCTTCCGTCTCCTGGTCGGACGCGATCTCGAGGAGCGGCGGCGGCTGTTCGGCATCGTCGCCAAGGCCGCACAATGGTCGATTCTGGTCGTCATCGTGCTCGGCCTCGGCGGCGGCATCTTCGTCGCGCGCCGCGTGCTGCACCGGATCGATGCCATGACCGGCACCACCAAGCGCATCATGGCCGGCGATCTCACGGGCCGGCTGCCGGTCGGCCGCAGCGGCGACGAGCTCGACCGCCTGGCGGAAAATCTCAATGCCATGCTGGAGCGCATCGAGGCGCTGATGACCGGGCTGAAGGAGGTCTCCGACAATATCGCCCATGATCTCAAGACGCCGCTGACGCGGCTGCGCAATCGCGCCGAGGAGGCGCTGGCGCGGTCCGGCTGCGAGGCCGACTATCGCGCGGCGCTGGAGCGGACGATTGAGGAGTCCGACGGGCTGATCCGCACCTTCAACGCGCTGCTGATGATCGCGCGCGCCGAGTCCGGCCAGGCGCGCGGCAACATGGACGATTTCGACGGCGCCGACGTCGCCAACGGCATCCACGAGCTGTACGAGCCGCTGGCCGAGGACGACGGCATGACGTTGCAGGTGAAGACCGAGCCGGCGCCGATCCACGGCAACCGCGAATTGATCAGCCAGGCGGTCGCCAACCTGGTCGAGAACGCCGTCAAATATGGCAAGCCCGGCTCGGGTGTCGAGCCGCTGAAGGCCGATGCGCGGGAGATCCTGATCGAGGCGCGGCGCGAGGGCGATCAGGTGCTGCTCAGCGTCACCGACCATGGCCCCGGCATCCCCGAGAGCGACCGCAAGCACGCGGTGGAGCGCTTCGTCCGGCTGGAGGCGAGCCGCACCTTACCCGGTTCCGGTCTCGGCCTCAGCCTGGCCTCGGCGGTCGCCACGCTCCATGGCGGCGAGCTGCGGCTCGGTGATGCCCATCCAGGGCTGGTGGCGACCCTGGTGCTACCCGCCCGGGTCGGCGGCAGTGACAGGCTTGCGGCTCAAACGCAGGATGTGCCACAGAAGGCGGCATGAATGCCGCCGCGCCGGGAAACGCGGGTCGACATTGTCTGGCCGCGCGGTTCGCGGACGGACCGCATGTCGCCGCGCCCAACTCCGCCGATCAACGCCTGACGGACTGGTTCGCCGAGCTCGAGCCGGCGCAATCGGCCGCGCTCGAGGCGCTGCTCGGCCATCCCTTCGCGCGGGACATTCTGCGCGGCATCGCCGAATACTCGCCCTATCTGTTCGAGCTCGCGCGCGCCGATGCCGCGCGGCTGATCCGGATCCTGTCGTGCGACCCGGAGCCGCATCTGGCGAGCCTGATCGAGACGACCTCGCGCGAGGTGCTCGCCGCCGGCAGCGAGGCCGAGGTGATGGTTCTGCTCCGCCGCATGAAGGCGGAGGCGGCGCTGATGATCGCTCTGTGCGACATCGGCGGCGTCTGGCCGGTGATGCGGGTGACCGCGGCGCTGACCGACATCGCGGTCAATTCGGTGCAATTGGCGCTGCGCTATCTGTTCCGCCAGGAGGTCGCGCGCGGCCGGATGACCGCCGCCGATCCCGAGCATCCCGAGGTCGGCTCCGGCCTGATCGTGCTCGCGATGGGCAAGATGGGTGCGGGCGAGCTGAACTATTCCAGCGATATCGATCTGATCGTGTTCTTCGATCGCACCGTCACGTCGCTCGCCGAGGACATCGAGCCGCAGCCGTTCTTCGTGCGCGTCACCCAGGCGATGGCGCGGATGCTGCAACAGCGCTCGGGCGAAGGCTATGTGTTCCGGGTCGATCTGAGGCTGCGCCCGGACCCGGCCTCGACCCAGGTCGCGATCTCGACCGACGCGGCGTTGCATTATTACGAGCGCGAGGGGCGCACCTGGGAGCGCGCTGCGATGATCAAGGCGCGGCCCTGCGCCGGCGATCCAAAGGCCGGTGACGCGCTGATCGGCGAGCTCGCGCCCTTCGTCTGGCGCAAGCATCTCGACTTCGCGGCGCTGGCCGACGTCCACGACATGAAGCGGCAGATGCAGACCTATCGCGGCCAGAGCGAGATCTCGGTCGAGGGCCACAACGTCAAGGTCGGGCGCGGCGGCATCCGCGAGATCGAGTTCTTCGCCCAGACCCAGCAACTGATCGCCGGCGGCCGCCATCCCGAGCTGCGGGTGCGGCCGACGCTGGAGGCGCTCAACGTGCTCGCCGACAGCAACTGGATCACCCTCGAGGCACGCGACGAGCTGACGATTGCCTACGAATTCCTGCGCCGGGTCGAGCATCGGTTGCAGATGATCGCCGACGAGCAGACCCATTCGCTGCCGGAAGCGCCCGAGGAGGTCGAGCGGTTCGCGCATTTCTTCGGCTACGAGAATCGCGAGGCTTTCGCCGGCGATCTGCTCCGTCAGCTCAAGATCGTGCAGAACCACTACGGCAAGCTGTTCGAGGGCGACGATCCGACCGGCACGGCCAGGCTGCCGGATGTCGATTACGGCGCCGGGCCCGAGGACGGCCGCCTGATCGAACATCTCGCTCAACTCGGCTTCAAGAAGCCCGTTGCGGTGGCCGGCACTGTGCAGCAGTGGATCGCGGGCGATTATCGCGCGCTACGCGTCGAGGCGACGCGGGCGGCGTTCCTCGAATTCATTCCCGGCCTGATCGACGGCCTCGCGCATGCCGAGGAGCCGGACGACGCGGTGGCGGCATTCGACCGTTTCCTCGGCGCGTTGCAGCGGGGCGGGCGGCTGATCTCGCTGCTCAGCCAGAACCGAGATTTCGTCGCGCTGGTGGCGCTGATCCTCGGAGCCGCACCACGGCTCGGCGACATGCTGGCGCGGCAGCCGCAAATCATGGACGGCCTGGTCGATCCGCGTTTCTTCGGCGCGATGCCGGACAAGAAGGAATTGTCCGAGCGGCTCGCCACCACGTTGCAGGATGCGTCTTCCTACGAGGACTTCCTCGATCGTCTGAGACTGTTCGGCCAGGAGAGCTTGTTCCTGATCGGCACGCGGATCCTGTCCGGCACGGTGTCGGCGCAGCACGCCAGCACCGCCTTTGCCGATGTCGCGGAGGGTATCGTGCATACCGTGCACGGCCTCGTCACCGACCAGTTCGCCGCGCAGTACGGCCGGATCAAGGGGCAGGAGACCGCGATCCTGGCGATGGGCCGGCTCGGCAGCCGCGAGATGACGGCGTCGTCCGATCTCGATTTGATCACGCTCTACGATTTCGACAGCGAGGCGCCGGACTCCGACGGCGAGCGCTCGCTGCACGGCGCGCAGTATTTTGCCCGCTTCACCCAGCGCCTGATCAGCGCCTTCACGACCCGGACCAATTACGGCGTGCTCTATGAGGTCGATATGCGGCTACGCCCGTCCGGCCGTGCGGGCCCGGTCGCCTCGCGGATCGACGCGTTCTCGGACTACCAGGAGCGCGAGGCCTGGACCTGGGAGCACATGGCGCTGACGCGTGCCCGCGTGATCTCGTCGTCGCCTGAATTCCGCGAGAGGATCGAGGCGATCATCCGCAGCGTCCTGACCCGGCCGCGCGATGCGGCGTCGACCGCGGCCGACGTCGCCGACATGCGGCGCGCCATCGCGCTGGAGAAGGGCGAGGACGACGTCTGGGATCTCAAGCTCGCCGCCGGCGGGCTCGTCGACATCGACTTCATCGCGCAATATCTGCAACTCGCGCACGCATCTGCGAAGCCGGAGATCCTCAGCGTCTCGACCTTGCAGGTGCTCGATCATGCCGCCAAGCTCGGTCTGCTCGGCCAGTCCGAGGCCGAGATCCTGCGCTCGGCGGCGCGGCTCTATCATGATCTGACGCAGATCCTGCGGCTCTGCGTCAGCGGCAAGTTCAATCCCGAGACGGCGGGCGAGGATCTGCTGCGCGTGATGGCGCGAGCCGGCGACACGCCGGATTTCTCCGCGCTGGAAGCGCGCCTGCGCGAGACCCAGAGCGAGGTGCGCCGCGTCTTCAACGCGATCGTCGGTTAGGGAAGCGCGTAGGGTAGGTTAGCGACTTGTCCGCCGTAACTCAACGAGCGAAGACGGAAGCGCTAACCCGCCCTGCGATCTCAATCCCGTCATCCTGAGGAGCGCGTAGCGCGTCTCGAAGGATGCACGGCCACCGGCCGGGCCGTCGACCCTTCGAGACGCGCGCAAGAGCGCGCTCCTCAGGGTGACGGTGATAGAGCAGCGCGTAGGGTGGGCAAAGCGAAGCGTGTCCACCATTCCGAGCGGAACGCTTGAAGGTCGGCACGGCGCCAGCGCGCCTTTGCCCACCTCCTAATCGTTGCGCTGGCCGACTACGCCTGCTGCTTCAGTTTCTGCAAGGCATCGCGGACGTCGGCGTCGAGGCCGGCGCCGCCGGCGTCGAGATGGGCGAAGATCTGCTTGCGCATCCGCGGGTCCCAGAACTTCCAGATGTGTTCGGAGATGCCCTGCACGGCGCGGTCGTGGCCCTGGCTGTGGAAGAACTTTCCGATCTGGTTCGCCATATAGACCAGCTTTTCAGGCGACGACGACATAGGCTGACTCCTTGCCGGGTACCGCGCCGGTGACGCGGCCCGGGTGGGTAAAGATCTCAAATCCGTCCGCGCGGGCGATCGCGGCGAGCGTGATGCCGGCGGCATCCGCCATCCGGACCGCAAGCGCCGTCGGTGCCGACACCGCCGCGATCAGCGGCGCGCCGATCGCGGCAGTCTTCTGCACCATCTCGACCGAGACGCGGCTGGTCAGCAGCACGATGCCGTCGCTGGCAATGACCTTGTCGCGCGCCAGCGCGCCGGCGAGCTTGTCGAGCGCATTGTGGCGGCCGACATCCTCGCGCAGCGCCACGATGCCGCGCGTGGCGGTCCAGAACGCGGCGGCGTGCACGGCGCGGGTCTGATGGTTGATTTCTTGCAGCGGCGCGACCGCAGCCATCGCCGTCATGATCTCGCGCGGCGTGAACACACGGCCCGCCGGCACCACGGCGGCCGGCCGGACCGCCTCGCTGATCGAATCGATTCCGCACAGGCCGCAGCCGGTCGGGCCGGCGATGTTGCGCCGCCGCTCGGCGATCCGCTCGGCCTTGTCGGGCTTGAGCCACATCCGAAGCTCGATGCCATCATCGAGCTCGACGATATCGAGGGTCTCGATTTCGTCGGCCGATTGCACGATGCCTTCGCTCAGGCTGAAGCCCACGGCGAAATCCTCAAGATCGGCCGGGGTCGCCATCATGACGGCCGTGGTGGAGGCGTCGTGGACGAGGGCGACGGCCGTCTCCTCCGGCGCCCGCCGATGACCCGGCGCAACGCCGTCGGTCGTCCAGCGCATACGCGCCGCATCGCGGAGCGGCGGTGGCGTCCGGGGTTCATGATCTTGGTCGCGCGACGCCATGACCCGTCACCTAACCCGGCGGACGGCGCGCTTCCAGAGGCAGACGCGCGCGTTCGGAAAAGTCGATGTTCTTGCATCCCGATGCTTCCGAGGCTGTTGTGTCGAAGAGGCAGGAGGCGACGATGAGCGGACCCAAGGCTGAACCGACGATCAAACCTTACAAGGGCCCGTCCGGCGGGTGGGGCTCGGCCGACCTCGGCGGAGCCTGGACGCTCCAGGGCGGATCAGCATCCTATTCCGTCTCCGGGACGGCCGG
>ERZ941671.209-NODE-209-length-26759-cov-4.952591_pt1 | contig 26759 bp, 27 predicted proteins | sample MGYA00521093_ERZ941671 | MGnify/ENA primary metagenome ERZ941671 (study PRJEB32759, sample SAMN07749878) | skin metagenome | biome: transportation; feature: city; material: polyester macromolecule | host: Homo sapiens | place: Hong Kong:MOS line | collected... | reverse complement strand
CGAGCGCCCGCCCGCTCGGCGCCCCCGAGACCACGCCGGGCAGCACGTACCCGACCGGTGCGTACGGCACCGACCCGCTCGACACGAGCGACCGCAGCACGACCCAGCAGGCCAAGGACGAGGCGAAGGCCACGGCCGGCACCGTCAAGGACGAGGCCGCGTCCACCGCGCAGGACGTGAAGGCCGAGGCGACCTCGGTCGCGGCCGACGCGAAGGAGTCCGGCGCCAAGGTCGTCGAGACCGCCAAGGCCGAGGGCCAGCAGGTCGCCGCCGAGGCCAAGGACCAGATCGCCACGCTCGTCGCCACGGTGCGCGAGGAGCTCGGGGGCCACGCCTCGGAGCAGACCGGTCGCGCCGCCAGCGGCCTGCGCGGCTTCGCCGACGAGCTCACCTCGATGGCCGAGGGGAACGGCGCGCCGAGCGGCATCGCCGCCGAGGTCGTCAGCCAGGCCCAGGCGCGCGTCGCCCAGGCAGCCGAGTGGATGGAGGGCCGCGAGCCGGCCGACCTCCTCGAGGACGTGAAGAACTTCGCCCGCCGCAAGCCCGGCACCTTCATCGCCGCCGCGGCGCTCCTCGGCCTCGTCGGTGGCCGGATCACGAGCAGCATCGTCGCCGAGAAGCGCGAGGAGTCGGACGGCGTCGACGTCGCCCGCCAGCCGGTCGCGCAGCCGGCCGTCACCTACCCGGAGACGCCGTACGCCACCGAGGTCCGCACGGCACCCCAGGCCTACGCCGACCCCTACGCGCCGGCCCCCCAGCCCAGCGACCCGTACCGGCCGGAGGCCCGTCCGGTCGCCGACCCGTACGCCCAGCCGGGTCAGGACCCGTTCGCCCCGCCGGCCGGCGGTTCGACCGACGGGATCGGCCGATGACGGTTCCCCCCACCTCCTCCGCGGGCGCCCACGGCGTCGGTGGCCCGACCGGTGGGACGCACGTCCCGCCGGCCGAGCCCCTGCACGGCGCCCACGACACGTACGAGAAGGGCGAGGTCTCCTCGATCGGCGCCCTCGTCTCGGACATCACCCGTGACTTCTCGACGCTCGTGCGTCAGGAGGTCCAGCTGGCCAAGGCCGAGCTTCAGGAGTCGGCCAAGGAGGCGGGCAAGGGTGCCGGGATGTTCGCCGGCGCGGGCGTCGCCGCCCACCTCATGCTCATCTTCGGCTCGCTCTTCGTGATGTTCCTCCTCGCCGAGCTCTTCGACTCCTACATCTGGGCCGCGCTCGTGGTCACCGTGCTGTGGGCCGTCGTCGCCGCCGTGCTCGCCCTCATCGGCAAGAGCAGCCTCAAGAACGTCCAGGGAATGCCGCGCACGCAGGAGACCGTCCAGAAGGTCCCCGCCGCGCTCAAGGGAAACGAGAACTGACATGAGCCAGAACCCCGACGAGATCCGCGCCGAGATCGACCGCACCCGCAACGACCTGAGCCGCAACGTCGACGCGCTCGGCGAGGCCGTCCAGCCCGGCAACGTCGCCCGTCGCCAGGTGGACAAGGTCACCGGCAAGGCGGCCGACCTCAAGGACAAGGTCATGGGCACCGTCCCGTCCGCCCCGAGCTTCGGCTCCTCCGACGGCCCGGGCGTCACCGACCGCGTCTCGGACGCCGCCTCGAACCTCGGTGACCAGGCCCAGCAGGCCGGTGTCGCCGCGAAGCAGAAGGCGGAGGGCAACCCGCTCGCCGTCGGCCTCATCGCCCTCGGCGCCGGTTGGCTCGCCGGCTCGCTGCTCCCGGCGAGCAACCGCGAGCGGGCCGCCGTCCGCGAGGGCCTCGACCGTGCCCAGCCGATGATGGAGGACGCGAAGTCGGCCGTGCAGGAGAAGGCCCAGGAGGTCGCGGGCAACCTGCAGGAGCCGGCGCAGCAGGCGTTCGCCCAGGTCAAGGAGACCGCTCAGGGTGCCGTCGAGAACGTGCGCTCCGAGGGCATGGACCAGGCGCAGCAGGTCAAGGAGAGCGCGCAGGAGTCGGCGGAGACCGTCAAGTCCTCCGCGCAGCAGTCGGCCGAGACCGTCCGCGAGGACGCCGAGGGCTCGGTCGAGGCCGTCCGCAACGACGGCTGAGCACCACACCCGGTCACGGGGCCCCGGCGCGACGCGTGCCGGGGCCCCGCGCCTTTTTCCCGGACCCGTGCGCCTCTCGCTGACGCGCCGGTTCCGTACCCGGACCTACCTCAGGAGCAGTCATGAAGGCACTCACCGTCCGCCGCACGACCACCGCGAGCGCGCAGGAGGTGTGGGACGTCATCGCCGACGGGTTCACCTACGCCTCGTGGGTCGTCGGTGCCTCCCGGATCCGCGCCGTCGAGGCCGCGTGGCCCAACGTCGGCGCGAAGATCCACCACTCCGTCGGCACCTGGCCGACCCTCCTCGACGACGAGACCGAGGTCCTCGAGGTCGAGACCGGTCGCCGGATCGTCCTCCACGCGAAGGCGTGGCCGGTCGGGCGTGCGAAGGTCGAGATCGTCCTCACCCCGACCGACGAGGGCACCCAGCTCGAGATGCGCGAGGACGCGGACAGCGGCCCGGCGAAGGCGATGCCCAAGCCCGGTCGTCAGGCCGCGATCTTCCCCCGCAACCGGGAGACGCTGCTGCGTCTGGCGCTGCTGGCCGAGCGCCCCACCCAGCCCTGAGCGACGGGCCCCGGCGCGAGTCGTCGAGGCCGACACCCGGCTCGTACCCTTCGCGCCTGACGAATCGACTCGTGGTCACCGGATCCGGTGACCACGAGTCGATTCGCTGCGCGCGAATGCCGCAGGAGTCCAGTGCCCCGTGCGGGGGTCGCTTCGGTGGGCGGGAGCGCAGCCCGCGGGAGCGCAGCCCTCAGAGGTCGCGGATCGTCGTCGTGATCCGGGTGACCGCCGGGTGCTTCGGGGTCGAGCCGAAGCCGAAGCGCACGGGCGGGTCGACGGCGGCGAGGGAGCCGAGGTCGGTGCCCTCCCACGTCCCGGCGGCCCCGACGACCGCGTGCTGGTCGACGGCGCCGTAGTACTCGCGGCGTCCAGCACGAGCGGTCCCCGCGGTCCGCACCCCCGGGACGACGACGCGGGCGATCGGGTCGATCGCGACGCAGTACGCCGGGGCGGACGGGAGCGCGTCCGGGACGAGGGCGTGCAGCCACCCCAAGGACGTCCGCCCACCGAGGTCGAGCCGCACGTCGAGGCCGGCGGAGGGCTCATCCCCCGCCCGCACCGCCCACCGCTCCCGCGCCGGGTTGCGCCCGCTCGCCGGCAGCCCGTCCCGGGTGCGCTCGACGCTCACGGGGACGATCCGCACCTCGTCGAAGGTGTACGTCCCCGCGATGAAGTCGGCGACCTGCTCGGTCGGAGCGAGGAGCACCCGGTGCCCGCTCGGTTCCTCGAGCATGACGTCGGAGAACGACCCGAACGGGGTCGTGACCCAGTGGCCGACGACCACGCGCACACCGCTCGTCGTTCCCGCACCGGCGATGAAGCCGTGGAAGCGCTGCAGCCTGCTCACAGGAAGGCGGTCGGGTCGAACTCGTCGATGGGGATGATCCGCACCCGGGGCAGCGTCACGTTGAAGGCCCGCACGTCGTGCTCGAGGTCGAAGATCTCCAGGCCCTCGTCGCGCAGGGAGCCGAAGCCGCCGTTGGCGAACTCGGTGAACCCGATGACCCCGACGCGGCGTTCCTCGTCCGCGAGCAGCTCGCGCACCTGCGGGAGGAAGTCGCCGTCGTTGCTCACGAGCAGGACGTCGGCCTCGTGCTGAACGAGCTCGACCATCATCTTCTGGATGGCGATGTCGACGACCTTCTGCTGCGAGCTCCCCGACAGCGGCACGGGCGTGTAGTCGAGCGCCAGCAGCGCCTGGACGAACGCCATCGGCATCTCGTGGTTCGTCTGGAGGAAGAACAGGCCCTTGACGTCCTGCTTGAACTCCCGGCGCGCGAACGACAGGACGCGGTCCCAGCGGGGACGCTCCTCCGGTTGCGGTCGGTGACCGAGGATCGAGGTGCCGAGCGTGGCATCGATGTTCTCGCCGTCGACGAGGATGTACGTCCGGCGGTCGGTGTCGGCCGCCTCGCCGGCTGGCTCGGTGCGGTGGTCGGTGGGGGTCACGGGCGGGCCTCCTGCGGGGTGGTGCGGCGGTCGATGCCGAGCCGTCCGGCGAGGACCCAGATGGCGGTCCCCATGACGGCGAGCGGGATGGCCGTGGTGAGGACACCGACGGGCGAGCCGGTCGTGTCCGACTGGACGAACGCCTCGTCGAAGCCGCCGACGATCGCGACCGTGGCGAGGATCGCGATGTTGTTCACGGCGTGCAGGGCGCACGCGGCCTCGAGCCCCCCGGTGCGCCACGTGAGCAGGACCGCCGCGACGGCGAAGACCGCGAGGTCCAGGAGGATCCACACGTGGAACGAGCCGTGCGCCGAGGCGAACGCCGCGGCGGACACCAGGCACGACAGGGCGACGGCGGCGATCCGCGAGGGGACGAACGAGCCGACCCACTGCATGACCCACCCGCGGAAGAGGTACTCCTCGCCGGCTGCCTGGAGCGGGGTGGTGAGGAGCGTCAGGCCGATGAGCCAGAGCCACGTCGAGGGCCGCTCGCTCGAGCCGCCCTCGTCGCCGCCCAGGAGCTGCGGGAAGGCCGCGCCGAGCCCGAGCACGACGCCCCACACGAGCGCCGCGACGAGCGCGCAGACCGCGGCCCACCGCCACCGGAACCGGCCGGCGACCGAGCTGACGATGCCCGGCCGCTGCCCGGAGACGATCCACGTCGTGAGCATGACGACCGGGATGAGCCCCGCGAGCAGGAGGTTCGACAGGGCGAAGACGACCGGGTTGGACTGGTCCTCGCCCCACGCGTTCCACGCCGCCTCGTCGCTCGGGGAGACGCCGGAGGCCAGGGCCGCGAGGAGGAAGACGACGAGGAAGACGACCATGAGGACGAGGAAGAGGCCGATGAGCACCATCGGCGACACGAGCGCCTTGACCCAGTGGTGGAGGGGACCGCGCAGGGCGTGCTCGTACTCCAGCGGGGTGGTCGGTCGGGCCCGGTCGGACCGCCGCGCCGGCGGCGCGTACGGGGTCGCGTACGGGGGCGTACCGGCCGGGATGACCGGCGGGCCGGTCGGGGGCGGCGCGTTCGGCGGCATCGTCACGCCGAGCACCGGCACGGTGACGGTCGGCATCATTTCGGCGCGCGGCCGCGACATCGGCGCCGGCCCCTATGACGACTTCCTGCAGATCGACGCGCCGGTGAACAAGGGCAACTCTGGTGGCCCGACCTTCAACACCGAAGGCAGCGTGATCGGTGTCAACACCGCGATCTTCTCGCCGTCGGGCGGTTCGGTCGGCATCGCCTTCGCGATCCCCGCCGAAACCGTGAAGAGCGTGGTCGCCCAGCTCAAGGACAAGGGCTCGGTGACCCGCGGCTGGATCGGCGTGCAGATCCAACCGTTAACCCCGGAAATCGCCGACAGCCTCGGCATCAAGCAGACCGCGGGCGCGCTGGTTGCCGAACCGCAGAAGGACAGCCCGGCGCTGAAGGCCGGCATCCAGGCCGGTGACGTGATCACGGCGGTCGATGGCAAGCCGGTGGTGGACGCGCGCGATCTGGCGCGCCGCATCGGCGGCATGCCGCCGAACACGACGGTGAAGCTCGCGATCATCCGCAGCGGCGCCGAGAAGTCCTTCAGGTAGCCGAAGGCGCCCTGCTTGCCGAACAAGAGGTCGATGAAGCGGCTGGTGGCCGGGAAGTCGGCATCGTCGGCATCGGCGCGCTGAGCGCGGCGATCGTCTTTCACGGCACGACCCAGGCCCTGCTGGGGGCTGTCCCGACGCCGCCGGCGCCGCGGAGATCATGGCCAAGCACCTCACCGCGGACGTGCCCCTGCACGCCGACGACGTCGCGGCGGCCGGCTCCGCGGACGCGGCCCGCGCGACGCTCATCGCCCGGACGGTCGCCGCCCTCTACGACCGCGGCGCGGACACCGCGCTGGCGGAGCTGACGGACGTGTCCGGCACGACCCACGCCCTGCACCTGGCCGACCTCGTCTCGGGCGCCGTGGTGGCCGACGTCGTGGACCGCGCCAAGCGGCACGCGGTGCGCGACTACCTCGCCGCCGGCCAGGCCCCGGCCGCGCTCGGCGTCCGCGAGGGCCACCTGCGCGAGGCCGTGGCCGCGGTGCTGGAGGACCAGACGGACCTGCTGGCCACGGTCGCGCCCGCCGAGTGGGCGCGCACCTCCGGCTGGCGCGGTCCTCGGCTGCGCTCGCTGCGCATGGTCCGGGGGGTCGAGGCATGAGCGCGTTCGGCCGCGGGGCCGCGGACGGCTTCGCCCGGGCCGCCGCCGTCGACGTCGGCCCGACCCCCGCCTTCGAGGGCCAGCGCCGGCTGTTCCACGGCGCGGCCGTGCCCCCGAACGGGCGGGACGCCGCCGGCTGGGGCGTGCACCGGGTGATGGGCACGGAGACCGAGTTCGGCATCCACGCGCCGGCCAACCCGGGGGCGCACCACAGCGTGCTCTCGGTCGAGCTCGTGAACGCGTACGCGGACCTGGTCACCCGGTCCGGCTCGGCGGTGGCCGGCACGGAGTGGGACTACACGGGGGAGTCGCCGCTCGTGGACGCCCGCGGCTGGCGGCTGCCGCGTTCGGCGGCGCACCCCTCGCAGCTGACCGACGAGGCGCTCGTGGGCCCGGACGGGGAGCCCGTGCACCTGCTGCTGTCCACCGTGCTGGCCAACGGCGCGCGCTGGTACGTGGACCACGCCCACCCGGAGTACTCGTCGCCGGAGACGACCACCCCGCGGGACGCCATGGTGTGGGACGCCGCCGGGGACCTGGTCGCGCAGGCGGCGGCCGAGCACATCGGCCAGGCCGAGGGCGCCCCGGAGGTGCTGGTCTACAAGAACAACGTGGACGGCAAGGGCCGGTCCTACGGCGCGCACGAGAACTACCTCGTGGCCCGGTCCCTCGACTTCGAGGAGCTCACCGCCGTCCTGCTGCCGTTCTTCGCGGCGCGGCAGGTGCTCGTGGGCGCGGGCCGCGTGGGGCTCGGCCCGGCGGGGGAGCGGCCGGGCTTCCAGCTGTCGCAGCGGGCCGACTACTTCGAGGAGCCCGTGGGGCTGGAGACCACGATCCACCGGCCGATCGTCAACACGCGGGACGAGCCGCACGCCCGTCCCGAGGCCTACCGCCGGCTCCACGTGATCATCGGCGACGCGACGCTGAGCCAGCACGCCACGTGGCTGCGGATGGGCATGACCGCGCTCGTCCTCGCGATGGCCGAGGCCGGGACGGCGCCCCGGCTCACCCTGGACGACCCGGTGGCCGCGTTGCAGACGATCAGCCACGACCCGGGTCTGCGGGCCACGGTGCCGCTGCTCGAACGCACCGCGGACGGCCCCGTGCGCCGGCACTGGACCGGGCTGCAGATCCTGCGGTCCTACCTGGACGCGGCCCGCGCCCACTGCGCCGCCTTCGGGGTGACGGATCCGCAGACGCGCGAGGTGCTGGAGGCCTGGGCCATCGACCTCGACGACGCCACCGCGGATCCGCTGTCCCTGAGCGACCGCGCCGACTGGGCGGCCAAGCTGCGCGTCCTCGAGGGCCTGCGGGCCCGCACGGGCGCGGACTGGACCGACCCCCGCCTCGCGATGGTGGACCTGCAGTACGCCGACCTGCGCCCGGCCCGCTCCCTGCACCGCCGCCTCGTGGCCGCCGGCGCCCTCCGGACGCTCGCCGACGAGGCGGAGATCCGTGCCGCCGTCGCCACGCCGCCGCGGGCCACCCGCGCGTGGACCCGCGGCAACCTCGTGGGCCGCCACGGTGACCGCGTGGCCGGCGCCGCGTGGGAGACGCTGCTGCTGCGCGGGGCGGGGGAGCGGGTGCACCGGCTGCACCTGGCCGAGCCGCTGGTCGGCGCCGCCGTGGACCTGCCCGGCTGGTGGGAGGACGCCGCCGCGCCCCGGCCCGACGACGAGGCGCTCGTGGCCACGCTGACGCCGCTGTTCGGCGCACGGGCCTGAGGCGGGGGCGGGCGCTCAGCCCGTGACGGCCGCGCGCACGCGGCCCAGCAGGGCGTCCGCCCGCGCGACGAGACGGTCCGCCCGGTCGACGTCGGTGCGCAGGACGCCCTCCAGGCCCTCGTCGCGGAGGGGGCCCAGGTTGGTCTCGAGGGTCACCGCGGCGGCGGTGAGGCCGCCCCGGACGCAGCCGAGCGCCGCACCGACGTCGGAGAGCACGTTCGGGTTCGCCGCGTCCAGCACACGCTCGGCCAGGTCCAGTGCACGCTCGGCGGCGTCGACGATCCCGCGGGGTGGCCGGACGGCCTCGGCCAGGGCGGCCTGGATCGCGGCCGAGCGCCGGGACCGGGCCTCCGGGGTGTCGCGGGGCAGCCCGAACGCCTCGGCCACGGCGCCGAAGCCCCGCTCGTCGCCGTCGGCGAGGCCGAGGCACGCCGCGATCAGGCCCTCCGATGCCCGGGCGTCCTCCTCGGCCGCGCTGAACCGGGCCGCCATGGCCAGCAGTCCGGCGCCCTCGGCGACCGCCAGCGCGCCCGTCGCGCCGCCGCCGGGGGTGGGCTCGCCGGAGGCGAGGCGGCCCAGGTAGCTCTCGATGCTCTCGTCGCGGATCATGCCCCCACGGTGCCAGACCGGGCCCGACGGCGGCCCGCCCTCAGGCGCGCTCCCAGGAGGCGACCGGCCCCGGGACGATCGTGAACAGCGGGTGCACGTCGGGGACGGGCGTGTCCGACCACCGTTCGAGCCAGGCGGGGCTGCGCGCGGCCAGCTTGGCGCACAGGTGACGCCACTCCAGGTCGCGCTGGCCCGTGGTGGCCGGGATCGGTGCGAGACCGGCGGGCGGGATGCGCACCGCGCCGTCGGGGGCGGGGCACGGCCGGTCGATCCGGGAGTGGTCGAAGCGATAGCCGCGCGCCGTGGCCTCGGCCTCGAGGCCGGAGAGGAACGCACCGATCGCGCCGGACGGGTCCGGGTGCTCCCGGAACCTCAGCAGCTGCGGGTGGTCCCGATACCCGCGCGTGCGGCCGGCCAGGACGGCCTGCGCGAGCAGGGCCTCGCGCCAGGCGCCCGTCAGGCCCTGGCGGTCGAGGTGGCGGGGGTGAAGGGTCCACAGGCGCATGCCCCCATCCTGCCAGCGTGGGGCAACCCGGGGACGTGGGGCTGAAACGTGGCCCGCGCGTGGGGCAGGATGGGTGGACGCGGACGGAGCACACCGACCCGCGTCGACGCACGAGGAGGCCACCATGTCCCAGGAGCAGATCCGCCCACGCCCGTCCGGCGGCGACGACGAGACCGGCGCCGCGGCGGGCCAGGCGCACGTGAAGCCCGCGGCCCAGGACCAGGGCCTGGACAGCCTGCTGGACGAGATCGACTCGGTGCTGGAGTCCAACGCCGAGGAGTTCGTCAAGGGCTTCGTCCAGAAGGGCGGCCAGTGACCGACGCGGACCGCGCCCGCCGGATCTTCGGGCTGGAGACGGAGTACGGCGTCCAGCACTGGAACCCGCAGGGGCGCCCGCTCAGCCCCGAAGAGGTCGTCCGCTACCTCTTCCGGCCCGTGGTCGAGTGGGGGCGGTCCTCGAACGTGTTCGTGGCCAACGGCTCCCGGCTCTATCTCGACGTCGGCTCCCACCCCGAGTACGCGACCGCCGAGTGCTCGACGCTCGACGAGCTCATCGCCTCGGACGGGGCGGGGGACCTGCTGCTGCACGACCTCGTGGTCCAGGCCGAGGAGCGCATGGCCGCGGACGGGGTCGGCGGCCGGATCCACCTCTACCGCAACAACGCCGACTCCTCGGGCAGTTCCTACGGCTCCCACGAGAACTACCTGCTGCGCCGGCGCACCGAGTACCGGCGGCTCACCGAGGCGCTCGTCCCGTTCCTCGTCTCCCGGCAGATCCTCGTGGGCGCGGGCCGCGTCGTGCCCGCCGGCACGTGGCCCGAGGGCGAGGGCCCGGCCCACTTCGCGTTCTCCCAGCGCGCCGACTTCGTGCAGGACGGCGTGTCCTCCTCCACCACGCGGTCCCGGCCGATCATCAACACGCGGGACGAGCCGCACGCGGACGCCTCCGAGTACCGGCGCCTCCACGTGATCGTGGGGGACACGAACCTCTCCGAGCACACCCACCTGCTGCGCTTCGGCGCCACCGACCTGCTGCTGCGGATGATCGAGGCGGGCTTCCCGCTCGGGGACCGCGTCGTCGCCCACCCCACCCGCGCGGTGCGGCAGATCTCCCACGACCTCACCGGCACGGCCCGCATCGCGCTCCGGGAGGGGGAGGCCTCCGCCCTCGAGCTGCAGGAGCACTACCTCGAGCGGGCCCGCGCCTTCGTCGCCGCGGAGGGTGCCCACCACGACCGGGTGGGGGAGGTCCTCACCCTGTGGGGCGAGGTGCTCGACGCCGTCCGCACCGGTGACCGGTCCCGCATCGAGGACCGCATCGACTGGGCGATCAAGCTGCGCCTGCTGGAGGACTACCGGGCCCGCCACGACCTGGGCTGGGACGCGCCCCGCCTCGCCCAGCTGGACCTGGCCTTCCACGACATCGACCCCGACCGGGGGCTGTTCCGCCTGCTGCTGCGGCGCGGCGCCGTCGCCCGCCTGCTGCCCGAGGACGCCGCCCGGTCCGCCGTGGAGACCGCCCCGCCCACCACCCGGGCCCGCGTGCGCGCGGACTTCGTGGCCCGCGCCCGGGAGCGCGGCCTGGACTACGCCGTCGACTGGACGACCCTGAAGCTCACCGACCATCCGCTGCACGCGATCGTGACGAAGGACCCGTTCGACACGTCGTCGGCCGCCGTCGACCGGCTGTTCGAGCGGATCGCCTGACAGCGCGCGTCCAGGACGCGCCGTTAGGGTGACCCGCATGAGTTCGTTCGAGACCCCCCAGCCCCCGACGGCCCGCCGCCGTCGCCGCCTGCTGCCGCTGCTGTCCCTCGGCGCCGCGGGCCTGATGCTGGCCACCGCCTGCGCCACCGGCGACGACGGCGCGGACCAGCCCCACAGCGACACCGCGTCGGCCTCCACGTCGGCCGCCCCCGAGCGGGCGGCCGTCGGCGAGGGCCAGGGGGAGCCGGACGCCCTGACGGGTGTCACCTTCACGGAGGGCGACGGCGGGGCGCCGACGGTCGAGATCGACGGGGAGATCGACACCGACCAGCCCACCACGCGCGTGCTGACCGCCGGCGAGGGGGAGCAGGTGCAGGAGGGCGACGTCCTGAAGATGTCGATCGCCGTCGTCGATCCGGCCAGCGGCGAGGTGGTCGCCGAGAACTTCAGCGGCGAACCGGAAGCCGTGCCTGTGGACGACCAGCTCAAGTCCATGAACCCGGAGATCCACGAGATGCTGGTGGGCAACGGCGCCGGCACGATCGTCGCCGCGTACAGCCCCGAGTACGACGTCTCCGTCCCGCAGACCGAGAGCGCGTCGCCGAGCGCCTCCCCCTCCACCCAGACGCAGCCCGCCCAGCTGTTCGTCTACAAGATCGACGCCATCCTGCCGAAGCAGGCCGAGGGCGAGGAGGTGACCGAGCGGGACGAGCGCCTGCCCGACGTCACCGTGGACGAGCAGAGCGGCCGGCCGAGCATCGCGAAGCCCGACGGCGAGGCGCCCCAGGAGCTGGTGGTCCAGCCTCTGATCCAGGGCGAGGGCCGCGAGGTCGGTGCGGACGACACCGTGACCGTGCAGTACGAGGGCGTGACGTGGTCCGACGGCGAGGTCTTCGACTCGTCCTGGGAGACGGGCCAGGCCATCACGTTCTCCCTCAACCAGGTCATCGAGGGCTGGAAGGAGGGTCTGGCCGGCCAGAAGGTGGGCTCGCGCGTCCTCCTGTCGATCCCGGCCGAGAAGGCCTACGGTGAGCAGGGCAGCCCGCCGGACATCGGCGAGAACGAGCCCCTGCTGTTCGTGGTGGACATCCTGGACGCCCAGGCGCCCGCCACCGAGTCGGCGAACTGACCCCGTCCACGAGAACCCCAGAGGAGAGCACCGTGTCCTTCGGACAGCGCGACTACGACCGCACCAAGCCCGAGATCGACTTCCCGGGCGAGACCCCGCCCACCGAGCTCGTGGTGGAGGACCTGATCGAGGGCTCCGGCCCGGCCGTCGAGGCCGGCTCCCGCGTGCAGGTCCACTACGTGGGCGTGGCCTGGTCCACCGGCGAGGAGTTCGACGCCTCGTGGAACCGCGGCACCCCGCTGCCCCTGACCGTCGGCGTCGGCCAGGTCATCGCCGGCTGGGACCAGGGCCTGCTCGGCATGAAGGTCGGCGGCCGCCGCCGCCTCGAGATCCCGCCGCACCTGGGCTACGGCGCCCGCGGCGCCGGCTCCGCGATCGGGCCGAACGAGACGCTCATCTTCGTCTGCGACCTCGTCTCGGTCGACTGACCCCGGGCCCCGTGACCCCACCCGCCCCGCGGCGCGCCGGCGACGAGGCCGCCGAGCGCATCATCTCGCTGCTGTGGCTGCTGCTCTCGGCGCCGCACGGCCTCGAGCGTGACCGGATCCGACGGCAGGTCGTCGGCTACGAGGGGCTCACGGACGCCGCCTTCGAGAAGCTCTTCCAGCGGGACCGCCGCGTGCTGCGCGCCGTGGGGGTCCCGCTGGAGACGCTCGAACCCGCGGGCTTCGACGAGGGCGAGGCGGGGGTGCGGCACCGCGTCGTCCGCGATGCGCTGCTGCTGCGCGACCTCGACCTCACCGTGGACGAGCGCCGCGCCCTCGTGCGGGCGCGGCGCCTGTGGGGCGACTCGCCGCTGCGCGCCGACGTCGTCCGCGCCGTGGGCCTGCTGTTCCAGCCGGCCACCGACCTCACGGGCGACGACGAGCTGGCCGGGTACCACACCCTCATGCCCCGGGCCGACCCCCGGCTCGAGGCCCTCACCCAGGCCGTGGCCGACGAGGCCGTGCTGCGCTTCCCCTACCGCGACGCGCGGGGGCGGGCCACCCGGCGCACCGTGCGGGCCTGGTTCCTCACCCTCGTGCGCGGCCGCTGGTACCTCACCGGCTGGGACCTCGACCGCGCCGCCGAGCGCAGCTTCCGACTCACCCGGATGGAGGGGGAGCCGCGCCGCCTCGAGCGCGCGACGGACGCCCCCGGCCGTCCCGAGGACCACGACCATGCCGACCTCGTGGCGCGCCTGGCCGGACAGGCCGACGCCGAGCGGGTCCGCGTGTGGCTCGCGCCCGGCCGGGGCCAGGGCGTCCGCGCAGTCGGTGAGCCCGCCGAGCCCCGCGTCGAGGACGGTGCTGCACCGGGACCCGACTGGGAACTCTGGGAGGCCCCCGCCGGGCCTCGCGAGGACGGCCTCGCCGCGGAGATCGGCGGCCTGCTGGGCTGCGCCGTGCCCTCGGCCGCGCACCTGGACCTGACCGACCGCGTCCGCGCGGGCCTGGCCGCCGCGGCGGAGGCCCACGCCGGCCCCGCCGACCCGGCCCTGCTCGAGGTGGCGCTCGCCGCGCCCGTCCGGCGCCGCGCCCGCGACTCGAGCGAGGACCTCGTGGGCCGCCTGCTGGACATCGTGGGGCTGGCCAACCGGGCCGGTGGGGTGGACCGGGCGGAGCTGCGCGCCCGCCTCGGCATCACCGACGAGCGCCTCGACGCCGACCTCGAGACGCTGCGCTACTGCGGCATGCCCGAGCGCGACTTCCCCGGCTTCCAGTTCGAGGTGGCGGAGGTGGCCGGCCGCGTCCACGTGGAGCGCGCCGCCGACCTGGCCGGTCCCGTGCGGCTGACGCGCCCCGAGGCGCACAGCCTCGTCGCCGCCCTGCAGACGGTCGCGGACCTGCCGGTGCTGGACGAGGCCGACCGCGAGGCCGCCCGGTCCGCTCAGCGCCGGATCCGCGCCGCGGTCCTGGACGCGGGGGCCCCGGACGCGGACGACGCGGACGACGCCGCCCTCCAGGAGGCCGAGGCGCACACCGCCGGCGAGCCCCCGGTCGCCGTCGCCGCCCACTGGGACGTGGCCGTGGACCCCGCGACGGTGCGCACCCTGCTGGCCGCCGTGGCGGAGCGGGCCGTCGTCCACCTGACCTACCGCTCCGTGCATGCCGATGCCCTCACCGAGCGGGACGTGGAGCCGCTGGCCCTGGTGCAGGACGGGGCGCGCCTCTACCTGCAGGCGTGGTGCCGCCGCGCCGAGGACCACCGGGTGTTCCGGGTGGACCGGATCAGCGCGCCCGCACCCACGGGGGAGACGTTCGCGCCCCGGGCCCGGCCCGCGCGCTGGCGGGTCCATCCCGACGACGCCGCGGGGGTGCCCGTGCTGCTGCGCTGGGCCCATCCCGTCCGCGACGCGGCCGCCGGCTACCGCCCGGACGCCCAGGCCGACCTGCCCGACGGCGACCGGCTCACCCGGGTGCATCTGACCGACGCCGGCGTGGCGGCCGCGCTGGTCGGACGCCACGGCGGCGCCGTCGAGGTGCTGGCCCCCGCCGACCTCCGGGCGTCCGTGGCGGACGCGCTGGACGATGCCCTCGCGGCACTGCCGGCGCGGTAGCCTGGACCCCGGAACCCCATCGAAAGGACCCCTCATCATGGCTGGACTCCAGGGCTGGCAGCTCGTCATCATCATCCTGCTCGCGATCCTGCTCTTCGCGGCGCCGAAGCTGCCCGCGATGGCCCGCAACCTCGGCCAGTCGATGCGCATCTTCTCCTCCGAGGTGAAGCAGATGCGCACCGAGGGCAAGGGCACCACGGACGAGCGCTCCGGCGCCGGCTCCACCGCCGCGGACGAGCCGGTCGAGGGCCGCGTCGTCGAGCGTGACGAGACCGACCCGCGCGACCCGCGCTGAGCCGGAAGGACCCCCACCCGATGACCGAGGTCGACGAGGTCGCCCGCCGCACCCGGCGCCGCCGGAAGCGGCGGGACAACCCCACCGGCGAGATGCCGCTGCGCGAGCACCTCACGGAGCTGCGCAACCGACTGCTGAAGTCGGCGCTCGCCGTCGCGGTCGGCATGGTGATCGGCTTCCTCGTCTACCAGCCGGTCATGGCGGAGCTGTTCCGCCCGGTCAAGGAGATCGCCAGCCAGGGACACACGGCGGCCGTCGCCTATGACACGGTGGCCTCGCCGTTCGACCTCATGCTCAAGGTCAGCATGTTCATCGGGCTCATCCTGTCCAGCCCGGTCTGGCTCTACCAGATCTGGGCATTCATCGTGCCGGGTCTGAAGAAGGCCGAGAAGAAGTACGCCCTGGGCTTCATCGCCGCGGCCGTGCCCCTGTTCATCTTCGGCATCGCGCTGGGGTGGCTCGTGATGCCGCAGGCCGTCCAGTTCTTCGTGGGCTTCACTCCCGAGGGCGGCGCGAACCTCCCGACGGCGTCGGTGTACATCAGCTTCGTCACGCGTCTCTACCTCGCGTTCGGCGTGGCCATGGTCCTGCCGGTGCTGCTGGTGGGACTGAACATGCTCGGCATCCTGCCGGGCCGCACGATCGTCCACCACTGGCGCATCACCGTCTTCGTGATCATGCTGATCGCCGCGATCGCCGCCCCCGGTGCGGACGCCATCTCCATGTTCTACATGGCGATCCCGCTCGTCGTCCTCTTCGGCGTGGCCATCGTCCTGTGCCTGTGGGGGGACCGTCGTCGTGACCGCCGCTCGGGGCAGCGCGAGGTGGACGTCGAGGCGGAGCTCGCCGCAGGCCCGAAGCCGCTCGATCAGATCTGAGCGGCGCCCGCCGCAGCCCTCACGCCCGGACGCACGAGCACGACGGTGTCCGGACCCGCCAGTAGGGTGGGGCCATGGCCCACCATCCCGCGTCCGCGACCCCGCACGACGAGCCCGAGCTGAGCCCGGCGGAGCGCTACGCCCGTGCCCGGGCGGCCCGGCACCACGCCGGCTCCGAGCTCGGCCGGTTCGCCGCACGCGTGGGCTTCCCCCTCGACGACTTCCAACGCCGCGCGTGCGCCGAGGTCGAGGACGGCCACGGCGTCCTCGTCGCGGCGCCCACCGGCGCCGGCAAGACGGTGGTCGGCGAGTTCGCCGTCCACCTGGCCCTGGCCCGCGGCACGAAGGCGTTCTACACCACCCCCATCAAGGCCCTCAGCAACCAGAAGCACGCGGACCTCGCCCGCGTGCACGGCGCGGAGAACGTCGGCCTGCTCACGGGGGACACCTCCGTCAATCCGGACGCGCCCGTCGTCGTGATGACCACCGAGGTGCTGCGCAACATGCTGTACGCGCAGTCGGACACCCTCATCGACCTCGGCTTCGTCGTCATGGACGAGGTCCACTACCTCGCCGACCGGTTCCGGGGACCGGTGTGGGAGGAGGTCATCATCCACCTGCCCGAGCACGTGCAGCTGATCTCCCTGTCCGCCACGGTGTCCAACGCCGAGGAGTTCGGCGCCTGGCTCGACACGGTCCGGGGCGCCACCACCGTGATCGTCTCCGAACACCGGCCGGTGCCGCTGTGGCAGCACGTCATGGCCGGGGGCCGGCTCTACGACCTGTTCGCCGAGGACATCGCCTTCGAGGACGCCGCGGACCGGGACGGGGAGGCCCTGCTCAACCCCGAGCTCAAGCGCCTGGGGGAGGAGGCCGAGCGCCGGTTCCAGCGCGCCGACTGGGGGCGCCCCGGGCGGCAGCAGCACCGCGACGGGCGCGGGGGCGGCACGAAGGGGCGGGCCAGGGGCGGCCGGCACACGGGTCGCGACGGCGGCCGGGGCCGGACCGGCTCGTCCGCACTGGACCGGGAGCGGCCGGTCTCCGGTCGGCCGGGCGGTCACGACGGCGGCCCGCGGCGCGGACCGCGGCTGTCCACGTCGCGTCCGGAGATGATCCGGGCCCTCGACCGCGACGGGCTGCTGCCGTGCATCACCTTCATCTTCTCGCGGACCGGCTGCGACGCCGCCGTGGAGCAGTGCCTGCGGGCCGGGCTCGACCTCACCACGGCGCGGGAGAAGGCGCTCGTGGCCGAGCGGGTCGAGGAGGCGGCGCGCCTGCTGCCCGTCGAGGACCTGGAGATCCTCGGGTTCTGGGCGTGGCGGGACGGCCTGTCCCGGGGCTTCGCGGCCCACCACGCCGGCATGCTGCCCCCGTTCAAGGAGGCCGTCGAGGACCTGTTCACCGCCGGCGCGCTCAAGGCCGTGTTCGCCACGGAGACCCTCGCCCTCGGCATCAACATGCCGGCCCGCTCCGTGGTGATCGAGAAGCTGGTCAAGTTCAACGGCGAGAACCACGTCGACATCACGCCGGGGGAGTACACCCAGCTGACGGGCCGGGCGGGCCGCCGCGGCATCGACGTCGAGGGCCACGCCGTGGTGATGTGGCGTCCCGGGCTGGACCCGGCCGCCGTCGCGGGCCTGGCCTCGCGCCGCACGTACCCGCTGCGCTCCTCGTTCCGGCCCACCTACAACATGTCCGCGAATCTGCTGGCGCAGGTCGGCGCGGAGCAGGCGCGGGGCATCCTCGAGTCCTCGTTCGCCCAGTTCCAGGCGGACCGCTCCGTGGTGGGCCTGGCCCGCGAGGTCCGTTCGAAGCAGGCGAGCCTCGAGAAGTACGAGGAGGCCATGCAGTGTCACCTCGGCGACTTCGCCGAGTACCTCACCCTGCGCAAGGAGCTCGCGGCCGCGGAGAAGTCCGGCTCGCAGGGACGCCGTCGAGCCCACCTGGCCGCCGTGAAGGACTCGCTCGCGAACCTCGCGGTCGGGGACGTCGTCGAGCTCGACGCCGGCCGCGCGCTCGGCCGGGCCGTCGTCGTGTTCCCCGCCGGCAACCTCCAGAACCCGCGCGTCGGCGTCGTGACGGACAAGGCGCAGCTGCGCCGCATCACGGTGGACGACGTCGCCGGGCCGGTCGAGCCGGTGGCGGGCGCCGCCCTGCCCCAGGTGGTGCAGGTGAAGACGCCCGCGCAGCGCAAGGACGTCGCCGCGCTCATGCGCGAGGCCGTGCGCACGGGCCGCCCGCCCGCCGGAGGCCGCCGCACGGCGGGCTTCCGCCTCCGGGAGGACCCGGCCGCGCCCCGGGTCGAGGAGCTGCGCCGGGCGCTGCGCCGCCACCCGTGCCACGGCTGCCAGGACCGCGAGGAGCACGCCCGCTGGGGCGACCGCTGGTGGGCCATGCGGCGGGAGGTCTCCGTCCTGCGGGAGCGCATCGCGGGCCGCACCAACACCATCGCCCGCACGTTCGACCGCGTGGTCGGTCTGCTGCGCGCCTACGGCTACGTCCAGGAGGACGCGTCCTCGCCCCGCGCGGCGCTCACGGAGCGCGGCGAGGCCCTGCGCCGGATCTACGGCGAGCGGGACCTGTTCACCTCGCTGGTGCTGCAGGATCCGGCCACGGACGGCCTGACGCCGGAGGAGTGGGCCGCCGTCGCCGCGCTGCTCGTGTACCAGGGCAAGGGGGAGACCGAGCCCGGACTGGTCCCGATGCCGACCCCCCGGCTCGCACGCGTCGCGGAGGCCGCCGAGCGCATCGAGGAGCGCCTGCGCACGGACGAGGCCCAGGCACGGCTCGAGCCCACGCCCCGGACGGACCCCGGCCTGGTGGCGCCCATGCATCGCTGGGTGCGGGGGGCCACCCTGCGCCGCACCCTCGAGGGCGCGGACCTCGCCGCGGGCGACTTCGTCCGCTGGGCGCGGCAGGTCATCGACGTGCTGGACCAGCTGGCCAACGTCCCCGGGGACGCCCGTCGCAGCCGTGCCTGCCGCCGGGCCGCGGACCTCGTCTCCCGCGGCGTCGTGGCCACCTCGCTGCCGGCGGCCTCGGCGCCGCGCGCGGACGAGGACTGACACGGGCTAGGGTGGGCGGGTGAGCGCACACCTGTTGACCCGCGGCATCATCCACTCGACGACGGACCCGTACGCACAGGCGCTGCTGGTCCGGGACGGGATGATCGCCTGGCTCGGCGCGGACGACTCCGCGGACCGCGTGGCCGACCCGGGTGACGAACGGCGGGACCTCGACGGCGCCGTCGTCGTGCCCGTGTTCGTCGAGCCGCTGGCCCGGCCCGCGGACGCGCGTGACGCGCTGAGCCGCGGCACCGCCGTCGTGACGGTCCTGGCCGGGCCCGAGGACACGGGCGCCGCGCCCGCCGACGAGGACGTCCAGACGGTCGTCTACCGGCACGCCGACCGCGTGGACGCCGAGGCGGCCGGGGTGTGGCTGCCCGTCGGGACCGACACCGACCCCGCCACGCTCACCGGCCTCCTGACGGCCTCGACCCAGGCGGGGGAGCAGGCCTACCTCGTCCCCGACGGCGGTGCGGACGCCGGGCCCGCCGCCCAGGACGTGGCCCTGACCGCCCTGCGCTCGGTCGCGGAGGAACTCGGCACCGCCGCCCTGGGCCGCGTGCGCCATCGGCTCGTGGTCACCCACTCGGTCACCGCCGAGGACCGCGCCTTCCTGGCCGCCGCCGGGGTCAGCGCCACCGTCGTCCCCGACGCGGACGGCGTGCTGCACGCCCCCGTGGCGAGCCTGCTGGCCGACGCCGTCTCCGTGTGCCTGGGCGCCGGCCCGGCCGGGGACCCGTGGGCCGCCGTCCGGTCGGCGCTGTCCCACCCCGACCCGGACGAGCGCATCTCCGCCCGCTCCGCCTTCGCCGCCGCGACCCGCACCCCGCTGCGCGCGCTGCCCGACGCTCCGGCGGCCGGCCTGTCCGTCGCCCCGCGCCTGAGCGTGTCGGCCCCGGCCGTGTTCGGCGTCTGGGACGCCGACGCGGTCGCTGTGCAGTCGCCGGACGGCCGGGTGGCGGCGTGGAGCACGGACACCCGGGCCGGCACGCCGCTGCTGCCGGCCCTCGACGCCGAGACCGCCCTGCCCCGCTGGCGGGCCACCTGGGTGGACGGCCGGATCGCCGCGGAGGACGTGGCCCGCGACGCTCACGACGCCGCGACGCCGGCCTGAGACCTCCGCTTCCTATACTCGAACGGATGCGATGGCCCGTCCGACCGGCGGGCCGCCCCCACGACCCCGGCCGGAAGGCGAGAACCGCACATGCGCGTGCTGACCATCATCCCCACGTACAACGAGATCGAGTCGCTGCCGCTGACCCTCGGCCGACTCCGTGACGCCGTCCCGGAGTCCGACGTTCTCGTGGTGGACGACGCCTCCCCGGACGGCACCGGCGACTGGGCCGACGCCCGCGCCGCCGAGGACCCCTCGGTGCACGTGCTGCACCGCACCACCAAGGACGGCCTGGGCGGCGCCTACATCGCCGGGTTCCGCTGGGGCCTGGAGCGCGGCTACGACGTCCTGGTCGAGATGGACGCGGACGGCTCGCACCAGCCCGAGCAGCTGCCGCGCCTGCTGGAGGCCGTCCGCACTGCGGACCTGGTGATCGGCTCGCGCCGCGTGCCGGGCGGCAAGATGGTGAACTGGCCGACCTCCCGCAAGATGATCTCGTGGGCCGGCTCCCTGTACCCGCGGATCATGCTCGGCCTCAACCTGACGGACATCACGGCGGGCTACCGCGCCTACCGGGCCGACACGCTCCGTGCGATCGACCTGGACGCGATCGAGTCCAAGGGCTACGGGTTCCAGGTGGACATGACCTTCCGCACGGCCCGCCTCGGCAAGCGGATCGTCGAGGTCCCGATCACGTTCGTGGAGCGTGAGCTCGGCGAGTCCAAGATGAGCGGCGGCATCATCGGCGAGGCCGTGGTCAACGTGACCCGGTGGGGCCTGGCCGCGCGCTGGGAGGGCCTGCGCGCCCGCCTCGGCCTCTGAGGCGCACAGCCCCCGAACGACGACGGGGCCGGATCCATGGCGGATCCGGCCCCGTCGTGCATGGGGGAGCGGCGGGTCAGGCGTCGACCTCCTCGCCGCGGCTGGCGCGCAGCTTGTTGAGCTGGATCTTGTAGGTCTCCTCCAGCTCCTCGAGGCTGCGGCGCTCGCGCAGCATGTCCCAGTGGGTGCGCACGGGCTTGCCCTCGGTCTCAGCCGGCTTCTCGCCGCTGACGAGGAACGCCTCCTTGCCGGTCTTCGAGGTCCAGGTGGCCGGCACGTCCGCCTCCACGGAGAAGGTCACGAACACCTGCTCGCCGTCCTCCGTGCGGTACTCCACCCGCTGCCGGGCGGCGGGCTCGACGCCGGCCTCGGACTCCAGGGACTGCGCGCCCAGGCGCATGCCCCGCAGGCTGCGATCGCTCACGTTTCCTCCTCGTCAGGCCGCGCCGAGGCCCGCGCGGGGGCGCGGGCCGATCGAGGCGCGGCGGGTCGTCCTCACTGATGGAACCATTCAGTGTCCCACAGCATTCCCGTCGGCCTCGCCGGCCGGGCGGGTGCCGGGGGTGCGGCCGGCCGACGGGTCGGGCTCGATCTCCTGCGGCGTGGCCAGGGCCTCGTCGAGCGAGGTCTGCGGCATGTCCTCCGCCGTCACCGCGCCGGCGGTCATCGCGTCCATGACGCCGCTGGCGCGCAGGGCGTCCGCGGTGGTGGGGCGGGACCCACGCGGCCGACGCGCGCGCTCCGGGGTGACGCCGACGTGCTCGGCGCCCGGCTCGCCCGCGCGGTCCCCGGAGTCCCGACGCCGGGGTGCGCGCTCCGGGGTGGGGCGGTCGCCGTCGCCGGGGGCGAACGCCTCACCGAGGCCCTGCAGGGCGCGGGTGAGCTCGGCGGGGACCACGAACATGGTGTTGGCCTGGCCGTCGGCGATCTTGGGCAGGGACTGCAGGTACTGGTAGGCCAGGACCTCGGAGTCGGCGCCGCCGGAGTGGATGGCGTCGAAGACCACCTCGATCGCCTCCGCCTCGGCGTTGGCGCGCAGCACGCGGGCCTGAGCCTCGCCCTCGGCGGAGAGGATCTGGGACTGACGCTCGCCCTCGGCCGTGAGGATGGCGGCCTGCTTCGTGCCCTCGGCGGTGAGGATGGCGGCGCGGCGGTCGCGCTCGGCGCGCATCTGCTTCTCCATCGAGTCCTGGATGGACATGGGCGGGTCGATGGCCTTGAGCTCCACCCGCGAGACCCGCAGGCCCCAGCGCGTGGTGGCGTCGTCCAGCACGCCGCGCAGCTGGGAGTTGATGGAGTCGCGAGAGGTCAGCGCCTCCTCGAGGTTCATGCCGCCCACGACGTTGCGCAGGGTGGTGGTGGTGAGCTGCTCCACCGCGTGGATGTAGTTGGCGATCTCATAGGTCGCGGCCTTGGCGTCCGTGACCTGGAAGTAGACGACCGTGTCGATGGAGACGACGAGGTTGTCCTCGGTGATCACCGGCTGGGGCGGGAAGGAGACGACCTGCTCGCGCATGTCCACCATCGGGAGCATGCGGTCCACGAACGGGATGATCAGGGTCAGCCCGGCGCCGGCCGTGCGGTTGTACTTGCCGAGGCGTTCGATGTTGGCCGTCCGCGCCTGCGGGATGATCTTGACCGAGGAGGCCACGATCACCGCCGCGAGGACGGCGAGGACGACGAGGACGATGAGGGTTTCCATCGGGGTCCCTTCTTCTGGGGTCGGTGCGGTCGGTGCGGTCGGAACGAGGACGTGGGGCGGCTCAGGCGCCGTCCGCCTCCCAGTCGATGCGGGGGAGCGGGCGGACCACCAGGGTGGCCCCGTCGATGCGCAGGACGGTCACCTCGTCGCCGGGGGCGACCTCGGGCGCCCCGGGCTCGACGCGGGCGGACCAGGTGTCGCCGTCGACGGCGAGCGTGCCGGCGTCGCCGGTGATCGCGCCCTGGGCCGCGACGCGACGCCCCGGGAGCGTGTCCAGGTAGGAGGCGCCGGCGCCGGTGTCCTTGCGCAGGTGGCGCAGCGCGACGGGGCGCACGGCGGCGAGCATCAGCAGGGCGACGGCGGCGAACGCCGCGAGCTGGAGCGCCAGCGGGCCGCCCACGAGCGCGACCACCCCCGCCGCGCCGGCCCCGGCGGCGATCATCAGGAAGACGAGGTCGAGGGTCAGCAGCTCGACGCCGGCCAGGCCGGCGGCCAGCACCAGCCACAGCCAGCCCGCGTTCGCCTCGATCCACTCCATGCGTGCGCTCCCCTCCGTGTCGGGTGCGCGGACGGGTCTGCCGCGCGTCGACGTGTGATCCCCATCCTGCCCTACGCAGTGGCGTCGGACACAGCGTGTCCCCAGGCGGTCCTGGAAGGAGGGGGCTACCGCCCGGTAATGTGAGCTGCATGACATCTTCACCCGTCGCGGTCTCGCCCCTGCTCCAGCCGATCACTCTGGGCCCCCTCACGCTGCCCAACCGGGTGGTCATGGCCTCGATGCACATGGGACTGGAGGATCGGCACGACGACCTGCCGCAGCTGGCGGCGTTCTACGCGGAGCGGGCACGCGGCGGCGTCGGACTCATCGTCACCGGCGGCCTGGGCGTCGTCCCGGAGGGCACGGTGACGCTGGGCGGGGGGATGCTCGCCAGCGAGGAGGACGCGCGCGCCCATCGCGTCGTCACGGACGCCGTCCACGCAGCCGGGGGCAGGATCCTCGCCCAGCTGCTGCACGCGGGACGCTACGCCCCCAGCCCCGACCTGGTCTCGGCCTCCGCGGTGCGAGCGCCGATCTCGCGGCACACGCCCCGGGAGATGACGGCCGCGGACATCGAGCGGACCGTGAACGCGTTCGCACGCGCGGCCACGTTGGCCCTGGAGGCCGGATACGACGGCGTGGAGATCATGGCCTCGGAGGGCTACCTCCTCAACCAGTTCCTCGCCCCGGCGACGAACCGACGCGCGGACGAGTACGGGGGCGACGCCGAGCGCCGACGCCGGTTCCCGGTGGCGGTGGTCGCGGCCGTGCGCGAGGCGCTGGGGGAGCGCGGCGTGCTCTCGGTGCGCACCTCGGCGGCGGACCTGGTCCCCGACGGGCAGACGCGCGCGGAGATCGCGGACACCGCCCGGGCCTTCGAGGCCGCCGGAGCGGACGTCCTGATGACCGGCATCGGGTGGCACGAGTCCCGCGTGCCGACCATCGTGACCTCCGTGCCGCGCGCCGCGTTCCTCGCCGCCTCGGCTGACCTGACCGCCGCCGTCGACATCCCCGTGATCGCCTCCAACCGGCTCACCACCCCCGCCGAGGCGGAGGAGGCGCTGACGTCCGGGGCCGCCGCGCTCGTCGGGCTGGCCCGGCCCCTGCTGGCGGACCCCGAGTGGATGGCCGCGATCAGCGACCCGCGCGCTCGGACCCTGACCCCGTGCATCGCCTGCAACCAGGCCTGCCTCGACCACGTGTTCACCGGGGCCAAGGTCTCGTGCCTGATGAACCCCCGCGCCGGGCGGGAGACGGAGCCGGAGTACGCCGCGCCCGTCCCGGTGGCCCTCGGCCGCCGGCGCCGGATCGCCGTGGTCGGTGCCGGGCCGGCGGGCCTGACGGCCGCGGAGCGTGCGGCCCGGTTCGGGCACGAGGTCACCCTGTTCGACCGGCACGCCGAGCCCGGCGGGCAGTTCCGGCTCGCCCGCCGCATTCCCGGCAAGGAGGAGTTCGGTCCCGCGCTGGAGCACCTGGCGGCCCGCGCGGCGGCATCCGGGGTGACGCTCGTGACCGGGGAGGAGGTCTCCGCACAGGCACTCCTGACGGACGACGGACAGCCGGGTTACGACGAGGTGCTCCTCACCACCGGCGTGCGGCCCCGGCCGATCGCTCTGTCCGGGACGGGGGGGCCGGGTGCGCCCGCCGTCCACGCGTACGACGACGTGGTCCTGGGACACGTCGACGTCGGCCCGCGCGTCGCGGTGATCGGCGCCGGCGGCGTGGGCGTGGATGTCGCCGAGGCCCTGGCGGCCGGCACGGAACGGCCGGACGGGACACCCGAGACGCAGGAGCACTGGCGGGCCCGCTGGGGCGTGGCCCTGACCTCGGAGACGCCGGGCCAGCTGGCGAAGCCGGCCGCGGCCCACCCCGGACGCGAGGTCCACCTGCTCCAGCGCAGCCCCGGACCGATCGGCGCCCGACTGCGCCCCACCACCGGCTGGGTGCACCGCGCCGAGCTGCGGCAGCACGGGGTCCACCTGCACTCCGGTGTGACCTACGAGGGCGTCGGCCCCGACGGCCTGCGCGTGACCGCGCCGTCGCCGGAGGACCCCGAGGCCCGCGTGGCGCTGACCCTGGACGTGACGGACGTCGTCGTGTGCGCCGGGCAGGAGTCCGAGACGGATCTCGTCGAGGACCTGGTGGCTGCGGGCTACGCGCCGGAGGCGGTGCGCCTGATCGGTGGCGCGGCCGAAGCCCGCGAGCTCGACGCCTACCGGGCCATGGACCACGCCGTGCGGGCCGTGCAGGGCTGAGCCGCGCCGCCGGCCGGCGGGCCCTCCCGGGCGGACGACGTCGGGGCTACGGTCGGGGCATGGCTCTCATCTACACCGCACGCCTGGACCCGGACAAGCCCGAATGGATCCGCCGCCGCCTCGTGGCGCACGGACTGCCCGAGGACGTGACCGCCGAGAAGGTCGGCTCGTACCGGTTCGACGATCCCACCGGCGAGATCGGCGTCGAGTCGATGCTCGTGCGCGTGGGGGACCGGCTCTACCAGACTGCGTTCGCCTACCGAGGCGACGCACCCGCCGAGGGGGACGTCGTGGCCGAGGCGGAGCACTCCGTCCTGGGACACCGCTGGGTCGTGGACGCCGCCACCGACCCGGACGCGCGCCGTATCCTCGCAGCCGCCGTGCGCGGCGAGATCCCGCAGGCCCGGCTCGAGATGCACGACGAGTCCGGGACCTACCTCGAGACGCGCGCCCCGGATCTCACCCTCCGCGTGATCGGCGCCGATGCGACGGGGGAGCTCGAGGTGCCGGTCGAGCTGTCGGAGACGGACGAGGCGGACCTCGACGGCCCGCGGTGTCTCGTCGCCGAGGGAGACGGCGTGCGGGCCGTCGTCGCGCGCCTTTCCTGAGGGGCGGTCCGCGCGGTCAGAGGCCGCGCGGACCCCAGGACCGCAGCCGGCGATGGCTGGTGAGCGACATGTACAGCGCGATGCACCAGCCGAGGACGGTCCACCCGGTGAGCAGGTTCACCCAGAACACCGCCCACACGTTGGAACGGCCGCGGACGGCGGCAATGGCCCACGGAGCCAGGTAGCCCGCCGTGGCGATGGCCAGGACGACGGCGATCGTCGCGTGCAGGGGGCGGTCGCGCTGGTCGGTCATGATCGTCATGGGTCCAGGCTACGCGCGAGACCCGCCGCGCGGGCGTCCCTGTCCGCCGTTCTGCGTTGCGCCGATAATGTACATTATGTCAACTAGCCCGTTCTTCGCCTCCCCTTCGGAGGCCGCCTGCACGGCACGCGCCGCGTCGTGAACTGGCCCAGGTGGCCGCGCCGGGCGGCACCGACACCGCGTGCCGGGGTTCACTCCCCCGGGTCTGCGGACAGCCGCTCCAGCAACGGCAGGACAGCCGCCACCGCCGTCCGGCTCTCGTGCCAGAGCCCGTGCCGCAACCGGGAATGGACGGCCTGCTGACTGATCCCGAGCTCCGCCGCCGCCTCTCGCTGACTGGCGCCGGCTTCGACCAGCCGCCCCGCCGCATGCTGGTCACCGGACCGGCGCCGTTCCACCGTGGCGACCAGCTGCAGGGTGGCCTCCGCACAGCGCAGATCAGCCTCTCGGCCGGCCTCCGAGGCGCGGCCCGGGCGTCGTCCGTGCGGCAGCACCAGCCGTCCCGGTGCCCGCCGGGCGCGTCGTCGCTCGGCTGGAGTCAGGTGTGATAACGATGAGTTTTTGTCGGAGGCACCCTCGGGATTCAGCAGCACCGCCCAGGACCCAGACCGCACGGCCCACAGTGCCAGGCCCACCCCCGCCGCCATGCCGTCGAGAGTGACGGCCAGCTCGCCGTCGCCCGGCGCTGCATCGGCGTCGGGGTTCCCTTCGTCACCACGCCACACCGCCGCGGCTACGGACGCG
>ERZ941671.208-NODE-208-length-26772-cov-6.674889_pt1 | contig 26772 bp, 19 predicted proteins | sample MGYA00521093_ERZ941671 | MGnify/ENA primary metagenome ERZ941671 (study PRJEB32759, sample SAMN07749878) | skin metagenome | biome: transportation; feature: city; material: polyester macromolecule | host: Homo sapiens | place: Hong Kong:MOS line | collected... | reverse complement strand
TCACCGTCAACGTCAACGCCACCATCTTCGACGGCCACCCGGCCGAGGAGATCGCGAAGTTTCTCGACTTCACCACCGAGCTCGGCGTCGGCGTCTCGATGTCGCCCGGTTATGCCTATGAGCGTGCGCCCGACCAGGAGCACTTCCTCAACCGCACCAAGACCAAGAAGCTGTTCCGCGACGTCTTTGCGCTCGGCAAGGGCAAGAAGTGGAATTTCATGCATTCTGGACTCTTCTTGGACTTCCTCGCCGGCAACCAGGAATACGAGTGCACGCCGTGGGGCATGCCGGCGCGCAACATCTTCGGCTGGCAGAAGCCGTGCTATCTGCTCGGTGAAGGCTACGCCAAGACCTTCAAGGAGCTGATGGACACCACCGATTGGGAAACCTACGGCACCGGCAAGTATGAGAAGTGCGCCGACTGTATGGCCCATTGCGGCTACGAGCCGACCGCGGCGACCGCTGCGATCAACAATCCGCTGAAGGCGATGTGGGTCGCGCTGCGCGGCATCAAGACGACGGGCCCGATGGCGCCGGAGATCGACATGTCGAAGCAGCGGCCGGCCCAGTACATCTTCTCGCAGCAGGTGCAGAAGAAGCTCTCGGAGATCCGCCGCGACGAGGCGATCGCCGCCGAGCAGAAGAAGGCCGCGGCAGCCCAGAAGGCATCGACCGCCGCATAGGCCGCGCCGTCAGGACATCAAGGACAAGGGCCCGATCGCGATGCGACCGGGCCTTTTGTTTTCATTATGCTGGAACGCGGCTGTCAGCGGATCGCAGCAGCAATTTCTCGATCTCCGCTGCGCGCGGCGCGCTGAGCGTGCCGCGTTCGATCCCGAGCGGGACGTTGCGCAGCGCCAGTTCGCGGTACAGCGCGCCCGACGACGGAAAGCGGCCGTCCAATGCCGCAAGATGCTTGACGATCGTGCCAACGTCGCCGCGCGCCACGCAGCCGCCCATGCCGTTGGCCAGTCCGCCATCGAGCACGGCCGCGACCGTGCCTCGCAACAGCGGCATCATGGCACGCAGCGCATCGGCTTCGCTGGCGCCAAAACTCTTCCAGAGCTCGACGCCCTCCTTGAGCAGCGCGATCAGGAACGGGCCGACGTAATAGGCCGAGGCATGGTAGAGCGCCCGCACGCCGGCCGGCAGCGCCAGCGGCTCGCATCCGATGCTGGCCGCAAGCCGTTCCAGATCGCGGCGGAAGCCGGGCTCGGCCTCGATGCCGACGGTGCAGCCGCGCAATCCCTCCAGCGCGACGTCGGGATTTGCGAACATCTGCATCGGATGAAATCCGCCGGTCGCCGCACCTGCGGATTTCGCATGATCCAGCGCGGCCAGCTCGGTCGCGCCGCTGCAATGGACCACGCGATGCCGCGGCTCCCAGCGCAAGGCACGGCAGACCGGCAGGATCGCGTCGTCACTGACCGTGAGGAAAACCATGTCGCAGCCGTCGACGACCTGCTGCGCATCCGCCATCGGCCGTGCCGACGGCACGCGGGAGCCGAGTTGCGCCGCGGCGTCGGGACCGCGGTTGTAAAAGGCCGTGACATCGAGGCCCGCACGGGTGAACGCGGGCGCGAGCGTCTGCGCCACGCGACCGGCCCCGATGAAGCCGATCCGCAACGCCGCGAGCGACGGGCTCATTGCGCATAGCTCCCGTCGATGCGGTCGAGCCTGCGTCGCAGCGCCGGCCATTCCAGCAGGCCGTAACCGGCTTGCAGATTTTGCGCCGCCTCATTCAGCACCGGATTGGTATCGCGCTCATTGTCGAGCGTGATCTCGGTGCCGGCAAAGCAGGTTACCGTGTTGTCGATCGCGAGTTCGGTCGGCGCGTGCAGCGGCCGGCCGCAGCCGAGCGCATCGACCTGGATCCGGCACGCCTGCTCGAGCCAGTAGATCGCGTTGAACGCCTGCGGGATCGTGTTGCCGCAGACCAGCAGGCCATGATTGCGCAACACCAGCACGTTGTTGCGGCCGAGATCGGCGACCACGCGATCGCATTCGTCGCGATCGATCGCCGGCCCTTCGAAGTCGTGATAGCCGATTCGGCCGTGAAACCGCATCGCGGTTTGCGACAGCGGCAGCAGCCCTTCGGCAAGCGCGCTGACCGCGGTGCCCGCCCTGGTATGGGTATGCAGAACGCACTTCACGTCGGGGCGCGCGCGATGGATCGGGGCGTGCAGGTAAAATCCGGCGACGTTGACATTGTAGCCATGGTCGGGCTGCAGCAAGGTGCGGCCCTCGATATCGATCTTGACGAGGCTCGACGCGGTGATTTCCTCGTACAGCATGCCATAGGGATTGATCAGATACTGGTCGTCATGCCCCGGCACCTGCGCGCTGATATGATTGTAGATCAGGTCGGTCATTCCATAGAGCGCGACCAGGCGATAGCAGGCGGCGAGGTCGACCCGGGTCGCCCATTCCAATTCGCCCACCGCGGCCCTGATATCGCCGACCGCACAAACTTCGCTCTGACGCATGTTACTGGAGCCCCTGCTGACGAATGACGGATGCGCGTTCGACGATGCCGGCAAGTTCCGCCGACAACGGCAGCGTGCCGAAGACGTGCATCCCGTCCGCGCCGAACCGGGATCGCACGAACAGGTCGGCAGCCGCGGCATCGCCGTGCCGCAACATCTCGGCCGCCTGCAAGGCATGCGCCATACGGGTGACCAGCGCCCGTGCATGCCCGTCGTCCGGATATCGCGCGTGCAGCCGATCGGCGAGATCGTCGACGCTCTTGTCGTAGATCGGGTTGAGGCTCCTGCTCGCGCGCAGTTCGTCGACGAACGCGTCGCGGCATTCTGCATCGCGCTGCATCGCCCGCAGCACGTCCATGCACATCATGTTGGAGGTGCCTTCCCAGATCGAATTCAGCGGCGCCTCACGATAGAGCCGCGCCATCGCGTTCTCCATGATGAAGCCATTGCCGCCGTGCACCTGCAGGCACTCATAGGTGAAGGCCGGCGCGCGCTGGCAATTCCAGAACTTCACCACCGGCGTCGCGACCCGCGCCAGCAGCCGCTCGTGCTCGCTGGTCTGCAAGCCGTCGGTCGCACGCGCGACGCGAAATGCGCCAAGCATCGCCGCCTCGCTCTCCAGCGCGAGGTCGGCAAGCACGTTGCGCTGCATCGGTAGCTCCGACATCGGCCTGCCGAACGCGGTCCGGGTTTGCGCGTGATTGATGGCAAGGCTCAACGCCTGCCGCATCAACCCGGCGGAGCCGACCGCGAAATCGAGCCGCGTCAAATGCGCATGCGCGAGGATCTCAGCGATGCCGCGGCCTTCTTCGCCGACCAGAATCGACCACGTGTCGTGATACTCGATCTCGCTCGAGGCGTTGGAACGGTTGCCGCATTTGTCCTTCAATCGCTGAATGTGAATGCGGTTGGCGCTGCCGTCCGGCAGCAGGCGCGGCACGAACAGGCAACTGACGCCGGACTGCGTGCGCGCCAGCGTGTAGAATCCGTCGGCGACCGGTACCGAGAAGAACCATTTGTGGCCGGTGATCGCATAGATCTCGCCATGTGCACCGCGCTCGACGAAGCGCGCGGTGGTCTGGGTCTCGCGGAGGTCCGAGCCGCCCTGCTTCTCGGTCATCGCGTAGCCGATGACGGCCGCGCGCTTGGCATCGATCGGAAGCCGGCGCGGATCGTAATCCGCCGCCAGCGTGCGCTCCCGCCACAGACTGAATTGCGGCTTGCCGGCAAATCCGGCGATGGCGGCGTACGCCATCCCGGTCGGGCAACCGACGCCGTTCTCGATCTGGTTCCAGAGATAGCTCAGCGCCGCGCGGGCCAGATGGCCATACGGCTCGCGCGTCGACCAGGCCAGGCTATGGACCTCGCTCTGGAACGCCAGCGTCATCAATTGATGCCAGGCCGGATGAAATTCCACCCAATCGTTCCGGTTGCCGTAGCGGTCATGGGTCATGAGCTTCGGCTCGTGCTCGTTGGCAAGCCGCGCGGCATCCTGCACGGCCTCGTTGCCGGCATGGGCGCCGAGCGCGGAAAGCCGATCTCTCGCCCACGGCGCCATCCTTGCGATCAGGCCGCTCAGCGCGCGGTCGTCATCGAACGCGTTGAAGCCGGTGGCTGGCCGCGCCTGATTGCAGACCTGATGGGTCGCGAACGCACCGGCGTGCGGACCCGCGACGGCAACCGGCTGGATGTGCGCGTTCATGCGGAGACTCTCGATACAGGGGTCAATTCGGGCGTGGGATGGCGAAACAGCATGCGTGCGGACAATCCGGCGATCGCTTGCGCGATCGCTCTCGCCGCATCGGAATCGGGGGCCGCTTCGGGCGCCAGAGGACCAACCAGCGCTTCCATGAAGGCGCCGGTCACGCAGGATGCCGCGACATTGGGGTCGATCTCGACGAACTCGCCGCTGGCGATGCCGCGCCGGACCAGGCCTGCGATCTGATCGGCCAGTGCTGCCCGGTATTTGAGGCGCGCCGCGTCGATCTCGGGTTCACAGGGTTCTGCGATCAGCGCGTAGGCGAGACGGCGGCCACGCATCGCCCGGACCGCGAAGGTGTAGATCGCGTCCACCAGGCACTGCGACGCGGAACCCTCCGCCGCGACGATCGCGGCCACCACGGCGACCTCGCGCTCGGACACCAGTCCGAGCACCTGCGCGTACAGGTCCGCCTTGGAGTCGAAGTAGCGATACACGCTGCCCGTGGCCACGCCAGCCCGTGAGGCGATCAGGGCGATCTGGGCATCCTTCCACCCACTGAGCGCCACGGCCTCCCTGGCAGCGTCCAGAATGCGCGCCTTGGTCTCGACCAGCTGATTGAGCCGAACTGCAGCAATTGCCATAGTGAACCGTTATTCATGAATACAGGATCATAATTCACAATGGTCCGAACACCGATCGCTGTCAAGTTCCCTCGCGGGACACCCGAGGCTCCAACACGGCAGTGCGAATCACCAGCAACGGGATTACCGAGAGAGCAGCAACGCTGCCGGCGGGGCGGCCGGAACAGCGACGCGCCCCCTCACCGTCCCCTGGCGAGCGATGCTGAGCCGGCGAAGCGCTTGCTCATGACACCGCACCGGACGGCATCCATCAGGCGCCAAAGACAAAGGCCCGATCGCGATGCGACCGGGCCTTTGTCGTCCGAACTTGACGGTGCGAGAAACCGCGCTTCTGCGGATCAGGCCGCCTTCGCGGTAATCAGAACGTCGTCCACCGGCATCAGCACCTCGTTGCCGAGCAGGAAGCCGCGGCAGCTGCGCAGCGAGCGCAGCGCGCGGTTGAAGTCGATGCCGGTCGAGACCAGCGCGCGCAGCGTGCGCGGATTGCGCACGATACCGCGCAGCACCTTGCGCAGGTCGATGTCGCCATTCGGCTTCACCGCGGACTTCGCAAGCTCCGGCAGGGCCCGGTGCGCGGGATCGCTGATCACACGCAGCGCGGCGAACGGAATGCCTGCCTTGGCGGCATACGCTGCCGCAATATGGCTCTCCATGTCGACTGCGGCAGCGCCCGTCATCGAGCGCAACGCGGCCTTGCAAGCCTTCGCCGCGATCACCTCTTCGACGCCAGCAAGCCCACCGCGGACGATCCTGCGGCGTTTCAGCGCAGCGCTGGCGATCATCTCTTCGTTCAGCGCGGACGCAGCCAGGAAACGGGTATCGCCGGACATCACTTCGGTCGCGACCACGACGTCGCCCGATTTGAGCGACGGGTCGAGCCCGCCGGCCACGCCGAACGAGATCACGCCGCGGAACGTGGTCGGATCCAGCGTCGCCAGCAATGCACGCAGTTGTTGCGGATCGCTCGAGCTGCAGATCACGATCATGCCGGGACCTGCCGCGATGCGGGCCTCCTGCACCAATCCAGTCACAATCAATACCGGCCGAGGATCAATTCTCCTGTCCACGGTTCCGGCGGCCCCCGCCTCAACAATCACATCCCAACCCCTACCACCCTGCTATTGGTGCTTCTCAAATTCCGATACCGCGCCAGCGCCCAGAGCGGAAAGAACTTCGAGTAGCCATGATATCGCAAGTAAAATACCCGCGGAAACCCCGTAGCTGTGTATCGCTGCTCGTCCCAGAGTCCTTTTTCCGTCTGTGTTGCCTTTAGGTACTCCACCCCTCGCACAACGGCCGGATTTTCGACCTCTCCAGCCGCCATCAGCGCAAGCAAAGCCCATGCCGTTTGCGACGAGGTCGACGGCGCAACTTCATAACCCTTGTAATCGAGCCGGTAACTGACGGCGTCCTCGCCCCAGCCGCCGTCCTGATTCTGGACCGACGCCAGCCATTCTACCGCTTTCCGGATCATCGGGTCGTTGCGATCGATCCCTGCGACATTTAGCGCACAGAGCACCGACCAGGTGCCGTAGACGTAGTTCAGGCCCCAGCGACCGTACCAGGAGCCCTCGGGCAGCTGGGTGCGACGCAGATAGGCAATGCCGTCGGCCATCGCCTTGCTGCTCTCGGCGGTCTCGCCGAGTTGTCCCAGCATCGAGATGCAGCGCGCGGTGACGTCCTCGGTCGGCGGATCGAGCAAAGCGCCGTGATCGGAGAACGGGATATTGTTGAGGTAGTATTCGAGGTTGTTGGCGTCGAACGCGGCCCAGCCGCCATCGCGGCTCTGCAGCCCCTCGATCCATTCGCGGCCGCGCGCGATCGCCTCATCATATTCGCGGGTGCCAGTGTGGCGCCGCACGCGATCCATCGCCATCACGACCACGGCCGTGTCGTCGAGATCGGGATAGTGGTCGTTGTTGTATTGGAACGCCCAGCCGCCGGGACGAACATCCGGCGCCTTGACCGCCCAATCGCCCTTCAGCTCCAGCACCTGGCGCGGCTTCAGCCAATCGAGGCCCTGCTTGGCCTTGGCGAACGTGTCGTCGCCGCCCGCCTCCTGCAGCGCGTGACAGGTCAACGCAGTGTCCCACACCGGCGAGACGCAAGGCTGGCAATAGGCCTCCTCGTCGCCGATCACGAGCAGCTTGTCGATGCCGCGGCGGGTAATGGCGCGCGGCGGGAAATTCTCATCCTTGCCGAGCGCTTCGTACATCATGACGATGTTGGCCATCGGCGGATAGATCGCGCCCATGCCGTCCTCGCCGTTCAACCGCTCCTCGGTGAAGGCGAGCGCGGCATCGATCGCGCGCTGGCGCAGGCGGTTCGGGAACATCGGCTCGACCACGCGCAGCACGGCGTCGAGCGAGCGGAACAGATAGAACCAGCTCGCGCTCTGATGCGGCGCCTTCGGCGCCATGCGAACCGATTTCGGATCCTCCAGGAACAGCTCGTCGATGCCGATGCCCTTCGGGTTCTTCGCGCGCGGCTTCAGCGCGGCGAGCACCATCAGCGGCACCATGGTGGTGCGCGCCCAATACGAGATCTTGTTGATGTGGAACGGCGACCACATCGGCAGCAGCATGATCTCGATCGGCAGCACCGGCGTTGCGCGCCAGGTCACGACGCCATAGAGCGCGAGCAGGAAGCGCGTGAACACATTGCAGGTCGACGCGCCGCCGCGCGAACGGATCGTCTCGCGTGCCCGCACCATGTGCGGCGCATCGACGGAATCGCCGATCATCTTCAGCGCGAAGTACGACTTCACGCTGGCGCTCATGTCGAACGGGCCGTCATGGACCAGTGGCCAGCCGCCGTGCGAGCCCTGGACGCGGCGCAGATAGCTGGCGATCTTGGCCTCGAGCGCGGCATCAACGGGCTCGGCGAGATAGTGACGCAGCAGGACGTACTCGGCCGGAATGGTGCTGTCGGCCTCGAGCTCGAACACCCAATGTCCGTCGGACTGACGGTAGCCGAGCAGCGCCTCGGTTGCCTTGGAGATGCTGTTCTCCAGCGCGACCGGATCGACTGCGACGCCGTGATCTCTCGAAAGCATTTCGCTCGATATCCTCTTCATTGCGGGCCGGCTGATCGAAAGCCGCGGCCGCTCCGGAGCACGATCCGATTGAATCGGACGCGCTCTTCCGTTTTTCCGGCCGCAATTTCCTTGCGCGAGCCGGTAACCACTTCGCTCGAAATCAATCGGCCGGATCTAGCGCCTGGCCAGAACCAGATCGGCGGCACGATCGCCCGACCGGACCGATCCCTCGATGGTTGCCGGCAACCCGGTAGCAGTCCAGTCGCCGGCAAGAAACAGGTTTTTTTGCCCCGTCGCGGGCCCCGGGCGCAGGGCATTCTGCTCCGGCGTCGCTTCGAACGTGGCACGCCGCTCGCGCACGATCTGCCAGGGCGGCAGGTCGCCGAAAATGCCCGATGCCTTGCAGATGTCCCGCCAGATCGCCTGCGCGAGCTCCTCGCGCGGCATATCGACCAGCCGGTCGCCATTGCTGATCGTCACCGACAGCCGCTGCGGGAAGGCGAACAGCCACTCCACGAGGCCGCCGACCACGCCGAGAATGGGCACGGCGTCGCGCGGCGGATCGACGCGGAAATGCGCGTTGACGATGGCGCGGAATTTGGTCGGCGTTTTCACGCCGGGCAGCAGGGATGAAGCGGCACGCGGCGGCACCGCAAGCACCGCGGCATCGTCGGCCCCGAGCGCGATCTTGTCGCCACTGCCGAAGTCGAGCTCGCTGACGCGATCGCCGGACATGCCGAACGCCCGCAATTCGTGACTGAACTGGACGCTGTGGCCCCTGTCCTGCAGCAGCTTCACGGCCGGCTCGATCAGGACCGAGCTCAGGCCGTCGCGCGCGATCAGCGGACGGCAGGCCTGCCCGCCCGCGAGCAAGGTCTCGCGCACGATGGCGCCGGCGAGCCCGGCCGAGCCCTCCGGCGGATCGACGTTCAACGCGGCGAGCAGCAGCGGCTGCACCAGGCGGTCGTACAGCGTGCCCTTGCAGGGAATGGTGTTGCCGACCAGCGCTCCGGTACCGGCCCAGGCCAGCGGCGCCAAGGCGAGATAGTCGCGCAAGCTCGTGTCCGGGACGCGGCGCGCCTCGTCGAACACCCACAGCGGCAAGCGGGAGTCGCCGAGATCGAGCTGCCAGCGCTGGCCGGTGGCCAGATCGACGAACGGAAACTGCGCGCGCGCGGGCCCCACCAGGCCGGCTTCGGTGCCGATCGCGCGCGCGTAGCTCAGCGCGTGGCGGTTGCCGGACAGCAGCAGATGGTTGCCATTGTCGATGGTGAGATTGGTGGCGGCGTCGAAATAGGAGCGGCAACGGCCACCAGCCTGTTGCGTCGCCTCGTGGACGGCGACCTTATAGCCGCCATTGGCGAGCCGCACGGCCGCTGAGAGGCCGGAAATACCGGCACCGATGATATGAACGGTGTTTTGCATCAGATGATCGCGTAACGAAGAAGAATGCGGATCTTGGCCGCCTTGGACACACGCACCGGCGCACGCGGGGCAGCGAAACCGCGCGCGATCAACAGATCGAGGATCGCGCGATAGTATTTCGACATGATGCGCGGCGCGCGCACCGCGCGGCGCGAATTGCGCTTCATGATCTCGTCGGACTTCTGGAAATGCATCTTGGCCCGCTCGGCGAGCGGCGCGCACACCTTCGGCAGCGCGCGGTCGGCCGTGACCCGGGCCGGATCGTCATTGGTGATGCCGGCGTGCCAGAGCCATTCCCGCGGCAGATAGAGGCGGCCGAGACCGGCGTCCTCGTCGATGTCGCGCAGGATGTTGGTGAGCTGTAGCGCACGGCCGAGGTGATAAGCGAGCTGGATGCCGTCGTCCTCGGGCAGGCCGAACACGCGCACCGACAATCGGCCCACCGCGCTCGCGACGCGATCGCAGTAGAGGTCGAGCGTCGCAAGGTCCGGCGCCCGGATGTCCTGCGGCACGTCCATCTCCATGCCGTCGACGATCGCGAGGAAATCCTCGCGCTTCAGGCCGAAGGTCTTCACCGACGCGACATAGTCTTTCAACCGATCCGGCGGATGCCCGGCATAGAGCGCATCGATATCGTCGCGCCACTGCTGCAGCGCGGCCAGCCGCTCCGGCCGCGGGCCGTCGGAATCGGCGATGTCGTCGACCTGGCGACAGAAGCTATAGATCTGGAACATCGCCTCGCGCTGCGCGCGCGGCAGGATGCGCATCGCTGCATAGAACGAGCTGCCCGACGCGGTGCTGTCGTAATTTGCGTTGGCCGCCGCCTCGACACTCATGCACCTGCCGCCGTCTTGGATACCGCACGCCGTCCGGTCGCGCGCTGCGCGGTCTCGCCGGCGACGCCGCCGAGGCTTTGCAGCAGCAGCTCGACCTTGCTCAAATGCACACGCTCGCTGAGCGGATCGCGCACCTTCAGCATGTTGACGATCTTGTCGGCGAAGGCCTGGATCACGGAAATTTCGAGGCCCAGCCTGAAGTCCTTCACCTCGGCGGCGAGCGACTTGCTCTGCACGAGCAGCGTCTCGGTGCGCACCGCGAGCGCTTGCAGGCACTTCAGCAGCGCCGGCTGCGACTTCGCCTCGCCGAGCATCTCGACCGTCGCACCGGCCGCGGCCAGCGCATCGCGCGGCAGGTAGACGCGGTTCAGGTTTCGGTAGTCCTTGCCGCAATCCTGCAAATGATTGTTGATCTGCAAGGCGGCACAGAGCGCATCCGACGCCGCCCAGGTCGAGGTATCCTCGCCGTGCACGTCGAGCATGAACCGCCCGACCGGCATCGCCGAGTAACGGCAATAGTCGATCACGTCGTCCCAGTTTTCATAGCGCAGCTTGGTGACGTCGAGGCGGAACGCCACCAGCACGTCGAGCGCGTGCCGCGGCGGCATGCCGCGCTCGGCGAAGGCGCGGCGCAGATTGACCGCCTCCTTCTGGCTGTCGCCATTGCCGAGCAGCTCGGCCTCCATGAGGTCGAGATAACGCAGCTTCTCCTGAGGCGACAGCGTGGCGTGATCGGCGATATCGTCGGCGGTGCGGACGAAATTATAGAACGCCAGGATCAGGGCACGGTGCCGCGGATGAATGATCCACGACGCGACCGGAAAGTTCTCGTCGCGGTGGGTCTTTCCGGATCGCAGGTCGCTCGCGGTGGTCATGGGAAATTTGGGCTACACTGGTCATGGCACGACGCAGGCGCGGATGGCTCAGGCGCATGCGGGGATTTGCGAGCCCCATATAGGGGAATACGCCACCAAAACCAATGCTATCTGTAACCGCCAGCATAGCCAGCCCGTGGCCGGCACGAATGCCGATCACGGGCCTGACGCCGGTCGCTGAGGCCTGACGCGGTCTTATTGGCCGTGGGTCTTCAGCACCTGATCGCAGGCGGCGCTGATCTTGCTGCGGTTCTGCTGCAGGCAGGCGAGAATCGTGAAATCGCCCTGATCGATCACGGCGCGGCAGTGACGCTGCACGTCACGCGTGCAGGCCTTTTGCTCGTCGGGGGTACCGCGCCCCTGCTGCTGGGCGAAGGCGCTGGACGAGAGCGGGATCGACAACAGGGCAACAGCCAGGAGAAATTTACGCATCGTATTCCTTCATTTCCGACAGCAGAAAATCTGTCCCCGAAAAGCGCTTCGGCATGGCCGGGACGGATTTGTAGGGATTGCAGACGCCACGTAACGCGGCAACGGATTGACGACAAGCACCGCTAAATGCGGCTAAATTTGCGGCGCTGTAAACCCCTGCATAAATCATTGATTCCAAACAACGATTCCTGCCATCACTTTATCGCGTTTGACGATTGCGGATGACGGTTGCGCACAGCTACATGCCGCCGTGGAGTCGAAGGCTTCTGATTCTGCGCGATGACGATCAGGCATCGTGCGTATGGCTGTTGTCGTTTGAACCTAACATTCTTCGGGGGCACTAAACTTTCGATGCGGTGAGACGTTTTCTTGCGAAAGAGGCGTTGATTTTGATGGGAAAATTCACAATGAAATTGTTTGGTTCCAGCCTGTCCGGCCAGGCTCTCAGAGCTGTGGGTGTCGGCGCCGCACTGTTGCTGTCTTGCTCCGCTGTTCATGCCCAAGCCGGCGGACCCTTTGCCGGTTTTGCCGGTTCATGGACCGGAACAGGCACGGTGGCGTTGTCCAACGGCACGACCGAACGCATTCGTTGCAAGGCAGACTACAAGGTCGCGCCGTCGGGCATGAACCTGAAGCAGTCGCTGCATTGCGCCAGCGACAGCTACAAATTCGACCTCTCCAGCGACGTCACCAGCCAGGGCGACCGGATTTCCGGCAACTGGAGCGAGGCGAGCCGCAACATCTTCGGCAATTTGCAGGGCACCGCGGGTGGTGGCCGGATCGACGTATTCGTCGAGGCGTCCGGCTTTGCTGCGAACCTGAACCTCCAGACCAACGGCTCCAAGCAGGTCGTGCAGATCGACTCAAAGGGCGAGATTCGCGGCGTCACGATCACCATGACCAAGACTTGACGCTACCGGCCGATCTCGTCGGCAAATGACAAAGGCCCGGTTCCGAACGCATCGGAACCGGGCCTTCTTGTTGCAAGTCCCACGCTGTTCGCCGATCAGGCTTTTTCGATCGGCGCAGGCTGCCCGCCCTTGCCGCGGAGTTTTTGCGACAGGTTGATCAGGAACATCGAGGTCGGCCGCAGGATGAACAGGTCCGCGATCAGTGCTGCGACCATCGAGAACGCGCTGAGCCAGCCGAACAGGCGCAGCGACGGCAGATCGGAGAACACCGTGACGACGAGGCCGCAGGCCAGCACCACCGTGGTGAGGATCAGCGCGGGACCGACCAGCACGGTGGCGCGCTCCACTGCAAGCTCCGGCGTGATGCCCGGCTTGGTCTCGAGCCGCAGCCGGTTGAGAAAGTGGATGGTGGCGCTGAGCCCGAGGCCGAACGACACGGTCAACGCCACCACGCTGGCGAATTGCAGTCCCTCCCCGAGCAGCCACAGCACGGTGCCCGACAGCACCACGGGGAAGATGCCCGGCAGGATGCAGGAGAACATCACGACGACGGAACGGAATGCCAGCCCGATGAAGATCGCCACCAGCAGGAATTCGATGGTGAGGCCGTGGTTGAGCTTCTCGATCATGCTCGCGCTGTTGCGCGCGGCGATCACCGAGAGGCCGGTCACCGCGATCTCGTAGCCGGGATGCTCGGCACGCACTTTATCCAGCGAGTGATCGAGCTTGTTCACCACCGGAAGCAACTGGCTCGAGTCCAGATCCGGGACGCGCCCCGACACCACGACCGCGTCTTGATTCTTGTCGATGAACCGCCGCACCAGATGCTCGGGGATCAGGTCGACATATTCCTTCAGCGTCGCGACGTCGTCGCTGCCGGCCTTTTCGGCGAGCCAGCGCCGCAGGGTTTCCAGCGACCACACGTTGCCGACGCCGGCTGAGTCCTCGACCATCGCGTGAACGTCGGCGATCGTCTTCAGGGTCTCCGGTGAGTACAGCGACTGGCCCTTGGGGAATTCGATCAGCACATCGACCGGATTGGCACCGGTCAGCTTGGCGTCGAGCCGGCTCGACGCCTCGACCGCCTGTCGCTTGTCCGGCACCTGGTCGGCGAGCCGGTAGCGCGGCTCGAGATTGGCGTAGATGATGCCGAGACCGCCGACCACGATCAGCGCGAGCAGGCTGAACAGCCCGGGACGGCCGACCATGCGCACCGCGATCCAGTAGCAGAAATTGCGCAGCGCCTGCACGCCGGCATCCGCGCTCTGGAACTTGACCGCAAACAGCTTCTCATTGCGCACCAGCAGGATGCCGAACACCGGCACCAGCGACAGCACCGCGACCAGCGCGATGATGGTGGCGGCAAGCCCGGCCTCGCCGAACTTGCGGATCAGGTCGGAATCCGAGAATTGCAGCGCGATGAAGGAAATGCCCGCCGTGCCGTGTGTCAGCACGCAGGCCGGCCCGACCACCAGCACGGCGTTCTTGAAGGCGGTGAACTTGTCCTGGCCCGCGATCAGCCGGTCGCGTGCCGCGAATGTCAGCTGCATCGAATCGGAGAAGCTGATCACCATGATGAGCGGCGTCATCACGTTGAGGAACATGTTGAGATTGAAATTGGCCCAGCCGAGGCCACCAAGCGCGAGCAGGATCGCGATCATCGGCGGGAACGCCGCCGCCACCATGAAGGAGATCTTGCGGAAGAAGATAATGGCGATGATGCAGCCGGCGAGGATGCCGAGAATGTTGTAGGTCAGGCCGTCGCGCTCGACCGCGTTGCGGATCTCGAGCTGCATCACCGGCACGCCGGACAACTGGGCATTGAGCCCGCTGCCGCCGAGATCGTCGGCCATGATCTTCCTGATGTCGCCGACCACCTTGCCGAGCTTGTTGCTGGCAACCACCTCGGGCTCGAGCGAGAGCACGACCAGCGCCAGCGTGCCGTCCTCCGACAAGAGCTTGCCGCGGATGATCTCGTTGCTTTTGACGGTCTCGATGAACTTGTCGTAGGCCGCGCCCTCCGGAAGCTCATTCGGGAACAGCGCCGCCGGCAGCTTGCCGGGGGCCGGCGCCTGGCGCGCGGAGAACAACGAGACCAGTCCGCGCACGCCCTCGACGAGTTGCAGGTCCGTGACCATGTCACGCAGCTTGCCGAGATTGTCGCGCTGGAGCAGCGTCTTGCCTTCGACCACGACGAGAACGTCGAACTCGGTCGCCGGGAAGCGCTTGGTTACGGCCTCATATTGCTTGTAGTCCTTGGAATCGGAACGGAACAGCTGCGACAGCGAATCGTCGATCTTGATCCGGTGCACGCCGAACACGGCGCCGATCAGCAGCAGAACGAGCACGATGCAGGACAGGATCGGCGCCCGCATCGGGATCAGGCCGAGACGCTCGATCCCGAACGCGATGCTGGGTCCCGAGCGCGGCTCCTCGATCTTCTCGACGTGGACCTGACTTTCCGTGTTCTTTTCGAGCATGCCCTGTCCAGTTCTGAAACGGCTCAATTTGTCTAGCTTGGGTCTAAAGCGCGATGAGATCAGGTTGGATCCTCATCGCGCCTCGGCTCCTTGGTTTACGCATGATCTCTTCGGAAACCGCTTCGCACTTTTTCGGATCATGCTTTAGGGGCGCGAATGAGGCGGATGGGCGCAACTGATCGGCGCTAGTCGTTGAAAACACGCGAATATTGACCGGCGCCGGTTTTACAGGTCAGGCCCTTTGCTCGCAAGCGCAGGGGTCCGGACAAATCAGCAGGGAACCGGCGAACACCAACATTAAGTATCTGATTTGTCACACCCGGGTAGCGCATTCTGTGACGATCCACCGCCGCTTTCATCCTTCAGCGCGACCCCCGTGATCTGGCGAGCCAGTCCCTCCCGCACAAGCCAGGAGATCCTGAAGGCGGCCTCCGCATAGCTCAGCCCGGCGCGGTGGATATTGGAGATGCAGTTCCGGTCAGCATCGGTGAGACCGATCCGCGGCGCAAAGGTGAGATAGGCACCGAGGCTGTCCGGCGCGGACAGGCCGGGCCGTTCGCCGATCAGCATCACCAGCATGCGGGCTCCGACGATGGTGCCGATCTCGTCTCCCAACGCGACGCGCGCGCCCGACGCCACGATGACCGGGCCCGCGTCGATCCTGTCGGCCGCAAGTCGCGGCAGCAGCTGCCGGATCAATTCGACGGCATGCACATTGACCGCGGTCGGCGACAGGCCATCCCCGATCACGATTGCGCAGGAGCATGCGGTGATGGCACGACCTTCGAGCGACCGCCTCGACGCGGAATCCAGCATGCGCCCGAGATCCGGTCGGCGCAGATAGTCGCGCCGGCTGGGCGCCTGGCTCGACACCTCGGGTGCCGTGATGCCGAGGCCGGCGAGGTCAGCCGCGATCCCGCCGAGATCGAACGCCGCGTGGACGGCATCCCTGGCGCGGGCGTGATCACGCGTGAAGGCGAGCAGCGCGCCGGTCGGCAGGCTGGCCCCGGAGCGGCCGAGACCGACGCGCGCCGGCGTGAGCTCACGCAGATCGGCAAGCGAAGGGGACAGTGGCACCGGCGGTGTCGTCATGCTGCTATTCAGCGGGGACCGATGCCTCGCGCAGCCGGATCGAGTAGTTGGACGCATTCTGCCGGCCGCTGGAGGCTGCGCGCGCGAAGGTGATCAGGTGATGCGCGACCAGTGTCGCCGAGATCAGCCCCTCGATGTCGCCACGCCTGAGCCGGCCGAGTGCAAATTTCCAGAACACCCGCCTGTAATCGCCGAGCACGCCGACCTTCCAGAAGATGTTGCGCAGCATGATCAGGCCGCGCCGGATGTTGGCCCAGCTCTTCATCTCCGGGCTGACCGGCACCTTGATGCGGTTGGCATAGGTGTAGTTGCACTGATGCAGATAGCGCTCGAACAGCTTCTCGGGGTCGTAGGCGATCTCCATGCATTTGCGCCAGGAGCTGACGACATCTTCATATGGCAGCAGGAACTGCACGTTGGAATCGCGGCCGTCGTCATCGACCAGCCGGCCGGCTTTTTCGAGCCGGTCCCACAATGGCGTCTTCGGCAGCGCCTGAAGCAGGTTGATGGTGAGCAGCGGGATCTGCGATTCCTCGACAAAGGAGAGCAGCGCATCGCCGGTCTGGGGCTTGTCGGTATCGAGCCCCATGATGATGCCGGAGACCACCTCCATGCCGTAGGAATTGATGGTGCGCACCCCCTCCAGGATCGGAACCATCATGTTCTGATCCTTGTGCATGGCCTTCAGCGCGTCGGGATCGGGCGTCTCGATGCCGACGAAGATGGTCACGAAGAAGGCTTCGCGCATCTTCTCCAGGATCTCGGGGCGCTTGGCGATGTTGAGCGTCGCCTCGCAGGCGAGCCGGGTGACATAGCCGGTTCGCTTCTGCCATTCGATCAGATGCGGCAGCAATTCGCTCGCCGCCTTGCGGTTGCCGATGAAATTGTCGTCGACGAAATAGACCGTGTCGGTCGCACCGCAGGCGCGCAGCTTGTCGAGCTCGGCGATGATCTGCTCCGGCGACTTCAGGCGCGGATTGCGGCCATAGAGCCCGGGGATGTCACAGAACTCGCACTGATAGGGACAGCCCGAGGAGAACTGGATGCTGCCGAGGAAGTACTTCTTGGTTTCGGCGAGTTCATAGGCCGGCAGCGGGAATTCCGTCATCGGCAGCCGGTCGACGGTCTTGAGCACCACCTGCTGGTCCGGCCGGCTGGTGTCCGCCGCCAACCGCCGGATCAACTCGTTGGTGGCGTCGCCGAGTTCGCCGACATGAAGGTAGTCGAATGAGGGGTAGTAATCCGGGCAGGCACTGACCGACGGCCCGCCAATCGCGACCACGAGATCGTGGTCATGCGCCCGGTGGCAGATGTCATTCATCTGCTGGCGCTGGATGTGCATACCGCTGACGAACACGGCCTCCGCCCACTCGAAATCCTCCGCGGTCGCCGGATTCAGATTCTCGTCGACGAAGCGGACCGGCCAGTTCTCGGGAAGATATGCGGCGATCAGCAGCAGGCCCTGCGGCGGCATGAAGGCCCTGACGCCGTCGGTCAGGGGGTAGGAATGCTCGAAGGTCCCAAAGGACGACGTGTAGCGCGGAAAAACGCAGAGGATACGCCGTACAGTCTCAATGCGCTCAGCTCTCATCGAATGACCCCGAAGCACCCGCAAATCTAACCACGGCGCGGAACGCTGGGCCAGAAATTCTTCAACATTGTGGCACGCACCAACGTCACAACGGCGAGATAGTTGCTCTGCGGAATTTTGCTATCCCGTCAGGCCAGGAGCCTGGCAGCGAGGTCGGGCAGCCGCCCCTCGTCGGCAACGAGGCGGAAGTCCTGCCCGGCGAGGCCGACACGCGCCAGCCAATCGTCGAATTCGGGCGCCCGCTTCAGGCCGAACAGGTCGCGGATGTAGAGCGCATCGTGAAACGATGTCGACTGATAGTTCAGCATGACGTCGTCCGCGCCGGGCACGCCCATGATGAAATTCACGCCGGCGGCAGCAAGCAGCGTCAGGAGATTGTCCATGTCGTCCTGATCGGCCTCGGCGTGATTGGTGTAGCAGACGTCGATGCCGAGCGGCAGGCCGAGCAGCTTGCCGCAGAAATGATCCTCGAGCCCGGCGCGGATGATTTCCTTGCCGTCATAGAGGTATTCCGGACCGATAAAGCCGACCACGCTATTGACCAGCAGCGGATCGAACGCACGCGCCACCGCATAGGCCCGCGCCTCGCAAGTCTGCTGGTCGACCTGGTGATGGGCGTTCGCCGACAGCGCCGAGCCCTGCCCGGTTTCGAAATACATCACATTGTCACCGACCGTCCCGCGGCGCAGCGACAATCCCGCTTCGCGCGCCTCCCGCAGCAACGAGAGGTCGACACCGAAGCTGCGGTTGGCCGCCTCGGTGCCGGCGATCGACTGGAACACGAGGTCGACCGGCAGCCCCTGCCCGATCAGTCCGAGCGTGGTCGTGACATGGGTCAGCACGCAGCTCTGCGTCGGAATCCCGAGCCGGGTGATGATGTCATCGAGCAGCCGCAGCAGGGTGCCGATGACGTTCGGATCATCGCTCGCCGGATTGATGCCGATGCAGGCATCGCCCGATCCCAGCAGCAGCCCGTCGAGGATCGAGGCGGTGATGCCCTTGGGATCGTCGAAGGGATGGTTCGGCTGCAACCGCGTGCTCATTCGCCCGCGCAAACCGACGGTGTTGCGGAAACGCGTCGTCACCTGGCATTTCTTCGCGACCAGGATCAGGTCCTGGTTGCGCATCAGCTTCGAGACTGCCGCGACCATCTCCGGCGTGATCCCGCGCGAGATCTTCCGGATCGCATCATCGGTGGCGGCGTCCGACAGCAGCCAGTCGCGGAAGCCGCCGACCGTGAGCGACGAGACCGGCAGGAAGCCGGCAACGTCATGGCTGTCGAGGATCAGCCGGGTGACTTCGTCGTCCTCATAGGGGATGACGGGCTCATCGAGGAATTGCCTGAGCGGAACATCGGCAAGCGCCAGCCGCGCGGCGATCATCTCCGCGGCACTGTCGGCCGCAAGGCCGGCCAGCCGGTCGCCGGAACGGGGCGGCGACGCCTTGGCAAGCAGGAGGCGTAGATCCTCGAATGCGTAATTCGTGGCATCGATGGTGTGACGATACAGCATGGGAATTCGCGTCGCGGGCTGGAGCGGTGTAACCTAGCACCTCTTTGCGAAAGTCGTGCCATCGGCTTTGCCGGGCGCGCCGGAGGCTGTTGATGACGCAGCCCCGTCCGCATCGGCACGGTCGCAACCCGCCAACACCCTATCGCGCCCAGGAGCCAATATAAGACATTGGTATTACTCGGACATTCCAGCGGTTGCGGCTGCGAAAAATTCGCGCATTAAGAAATTGTCCATGAAGATTTCGCATAAGCCGTAGTCGGCCGAAGGTGCTCCCCGGCCTCCTGGAGTGCCCGCAATGCCCACCCCCATCACGTCCTCCGTCCCGATGTCCCGGCCTCCCATGGCATCCCGATTCTCGCTTGCCGCCAGGCTCTACTCGACGTTCGCGCTGATCGCGGCGCTGACCGCGGCCATCGCCGTCCTGTCCGACTACAACGCGCGGCGCAATGCCGAGCTGACCGCAGCCGTCGATCTCGCGAGCCGCGCCGCGCTCAATGTCGAGCGGGTCAATTCGCTGGTCTATGCGGTGGTGATGGAATCCCGCGGCATCTACATGTCGACCGAACCGGCGGCGGTGAAGAAATACGGCGACGGACTGCTGGCGTTCAACGAACGCATCCTCGGCGTGGTCAGGAACTGGGAAACCCTGGTGCAGGCTGATGACGCTGCCCAATTCGCGGTGTTCAAGACGCGCATCGAGCAGTTCATCGCGTTCCGGAAGGAGCTGGTTCGCCGCGGCATCGAGATCGGCGCCGCGGCCGGGCGTGAATGGGGCGACAACGACGCCAACCGCGACGTCCGCACCGCTCTGAATAAGGATCTCGAGGCGCTCTCCAAGGTCTATGCCGAGCGCAGCAAGAAGCTGGCGCAGCAGACCGACACCAACCGCACGCTGGCGCTCGTGCTGACCGGGCTCGGCGCGGCCGCCCTGATCGTGGTGGTGCTCGGCGTGCTGATCATCGCCCGCTCGGTGGCCCGTCCGCTGTCGCAGATCACCACGGCCATCAATCAGGTCGCCGAAGGCGGCGCGCATGTCGACGTACCGCATGTCGATCGCGGCGACGAAATCGGCGCGCTGGCGCGCGCCATCGGCGTGTTCCAGGAGGCGATGGACCGCAATCGCATCCTCAATGCGCAAGTCATGCAGGATTCCGCGGCGCGCGACGCACGCGGCCGGCACATCGAGGGCTTCGTCGAAGCATTCCGCGGCACGATCGGCACCGTGCTCCGCGCAGTGCACGACAACGCAGCCACAATGCGGGAGACCGCGCAGACCATCGCAACCGTCGCGGCCGACGCCAACGGCCGCGCCGTGGCGGCGGCAGGTGCCACGGAACAGGCCTCGAGCAACGTCTCCGCGGTCGCGGGCGCCGCCGAGGAACTCTCGGCCTCGGTCGAGGAGATCGGCCGCCAGGTGTCCCAATCGTCCGGCGCGGTCGATCAGGCGGGCGCGCGCACCGACCGGTCGATCAGCGAGATCGAGGGCCTTGCCGCCACCACCCAGCGCATCGACGGCGTGCTGAACCTGATCCAGGCGATCGCGGAGCAGACCAACCTGCTCGCCCTCAACGCCACCATCGAGGCCGCCCGCGCCGGCGATGCCGGCCGCGGCTTCGCGGTCGTTGCGCACGAGGTCAAGGCGCTGGCCGGGCAAACCGCGAAGGCGACCGCCGAGATCAGCGAGAATGTCGGCCTGATCCAGGCCTCGACCCGCAATTCGGTGGCAGCCGTGCGCGAGATCGGCCAGGCCGTCCGCGAGATCAGCAACGTCACCGCGAACATCGCGAGCGCGATCGGCCAGCAGGACGCGGCGACTCGCGAAATCTCCGCCAACGCGCAGATGGCCGCCCAGGGCAATGAAATCCTGGTGACCAATGTCGGCTCGCTGCGCGACGATATGGACCAGACCAGCAAGGCGGCGGAATCCGTGCTCGCAGCGTCGAACGATCTGACGTCAACCGCCGAGACCCTGTCTCGCGAGGTCGAGCAGTTCTTCCACAATCTGCGCAGCGACGCGGCCTGAGGGTCTGCCGCTGACCGGCAGCCGCGTGCGTCACCCGACGCCGCGCGGTTAATGCTTCCCTAACGTCGACGCATAATTTGCAGGCGGTTCGGGCCGGCTTTCTCAATTTGATACCCCTATAAAGGCCGACAAAGCGCGGGGGCGCGGGAGTTGGGAAGCAGGTCATGAACGGGCTGTTGCCACGACCGAGAGCGGTGCCGACCAAGCGGCTGCTGGCCCTTGGTATCGGACTCGTCGTGAGCTTTTCGGCGATTTGCCTCTCGATCCTTTGGGAGATGGCGCAGAAGGATTTTCAGCACGCGAAGGAAGGCGCGACCAATCTCGTAGCCTCGATCGCAAGCGAGATCGACCGCAACATCGAACTCTATGACCTCTCGTTGCAGGCCGTCGCCGACGGCATCAAGCTGCCGGAGATCAGCAACATCAGCCCCGAGCTCCGCCAGGTGGTGCTGTTCGACCGGGCAGCGACCGCCAAGGATCTCGGCTCCATTCTCGTGTTGAACGCCGCCGGCGACGTCACGCTCGATTCCCGGACCCTGACGCCGCGGCGCGCGAATCTCGCCGATCATGATTTCTTTCAGGTTCATCGGGCGCGATCGGATGTCGGCCTTTTCATCAGCCCGCCCTGGGTCACCCAGGAAGGTGAGTATCTGATCAGCCTGAGCCGGCGCATCAGCAACGGCGACGGCTCCTTCGCCGGCGTGGTCGCGGGCAGCATGCGGCTCAGCTACTTCCACAACCTGTTCCGGAAGCTGAACTTCGGCGCCGGCGACAGCATGGTGTTGTTCAATACCGGCGGCACGATCCTGATGCGCACGCCGTTCGAGATCGAGCGCATCGGACAAAACATCAAGAGCTCGCAGACCTTTCGCTTGCTGCCGCGCCAGCAGTCGGGCTCCTACACATCGAAATCGATCGTCGATCACGTCAACCGGCTTTATGTCTTCCAGCAGGTCGGCAATCGCCCCCTTGTCATCGCCGAAGGCCTCGCGCTCGACGGCATCTATGCGGATTGGTGGCAACAGCTCTGGCTGACCGGCATCGTGGTGACCGCGCTCGGCGGCTTTTCGATCGTGCTGATGTTCTACCTGTTGGCCGCGCTGAAACGGCGAGCCGCCGCCGAAGGCCGGCTCGCTCACCTCGCCAGCACCGATGCACTGACCGGCCTCGCCAACCGGCGCCGGCTCGACGATACCCTTGACGGTGAATGGCGTCGCGGCTTGCGTGCGAAGGCGCCGGTCTCGCTTCTGATGATCGACGTCGATCATTTCAAGGCCTTCAACGACACCTACGGGCATCAAGCCGGCGATGCTGTGCTCGCCACCGTGGGGCAGTGCATCGCAGGCAGCACCAAGCGCGCCACCGATCTCGGCGCACGCTATGGCGGCGAGGAGTTCTCGGTGTTGCTGCCCGGCATCGGCAAGGCCGGCGCCCTGGAGGTTGCCGAACAGATTCGTGCCAAGCTGACCGCCGCCCGCGAGGCCGAGCCTGAATTGCCGACCGTCAGCATCGGATTGTCCTGCCTCGTCCCCGACCATGAGCGCACGTCACGCGATCTGCTCAAGGCCGCGGATCTTGCGCTCTATCAAGCCAAGCGCGAAGGCCGCGACCGCGTCATCGTCAGCCCGATCGGGTGGGACAAGTCCGGCAAGCGGCAAGTCGCCTGATCGAGATCGCGTTGCGCCAGCGCGCGTCCGCCGTCCCGATTCACTCCACGGGCAATACGTCGACGGCGACGCTGAGCTTCTGCTTGCGCGCGCCGACGATGACGCCGTCGACCGGCGAGACGTCGGCGAAGTCGCGGCCGATGGCGAGAACGACGTGGTCGTTGGCGATCATGAGATCGTTGGTCGGATCGAACCCGACCCAGCCGAGCTCGCTACCGCACCAGACCGACACCCAGGCGTGGGTTGCGTCGGCGCCCTGTAGCCGCGGCTGGCCCGGCGGCGGGATGGTGCGCAGATAGCCGCTGACATAGGCCGCGGGCAGCCCGAGCCCACGGAGTCCCGCGATCATCACATGGGCAAAATCCTGGCAGACACCGTGGCGCTTCTCGAACACATCGCGAAGCGGCGTCGAGATCACGGTCGCCTTGGGATCGTATTTGAAGTCGGTCCGGATCCGCCGCATCAGGTCGGCCGCACCGGCGAGAATGCCGCTGCCTGGCGAAAAGCTCGCGGACGCATAGGCCGTCACCGGCCGCAGCACCGGCACCAGCGCGCTGGCAAAGACATAGCCGACCGGCGAAGCCGCATCGAGGCTCGACGCCTCGAATGCCCGATCGCGCACGCTCTCCCAGGGCGGGCTCGCGGAGTCACGCGCCGGCGGCTGCCGCTCCACCGAGACCCGTGAGCGGGCGTCGATGCGCAGACTGCGATGCGCGGTCTCGATCAGGACGCTTTCGGTCAGCGTGCCGAAGAAGTCGCGCCGCGCGGTGCGCTCCGCGGGCTTGGGACGGATATCGACCGCATGCGAGATCAGTTGTTGCCCGTCGCCGCCGATCGGCTCCAGCCGCAGCGCGCAGCGCGCGAAGCTGACCTGGGTCTCGTAGCTGTAGGTCGTGACGTGCCGGATATCGTAGATCACGCCAGCCCCGTGAGCTTCTCCGGCCGGCTGGCGTTCGGTCCATGCGGGAAGTAATGCAGCCCGATTGCGTCGGAGAGGCTGAGCAGATCCTGCTCCAGCGCAAACAAGGTCTTGACGTCGAGGCGACCGGCTTCGGCCGTCGTCAACATGGCCTCGAGCGCGACCGCGAGCCGCTGTGGCCGCTCGATCAGGCCGTGCTCCTTCAGGCTCGGCAGCGCGGCGATATGTTCGTTCAGCGCGGCGACCTGGAACGCGACCGAGCGCGGATTGAAGGGATCGAGCACCGCCAGATCGCGCACCGGCGTCAGCAGCGGCTGCACCAGATAGCGCGAGCGGTAGGTGATCTGGCAGTCGACCAGCGTGAGCAGGATGTCGAGGTCCTCGTCACCGGCTTCGTCATAGGCGAACTGACGGGCAAAGCGCGTGGTGTTGATGGCGCGCTCGGCGCGGCGGCCCATCTCGAGGAAGCGCCAGCCGGCTGCGCGGTTCATGTTCTCCTGCGCGAGGCCGGCGAAGCTTGCGAGCTCCTGCAAGGTCAGCTCGGCGGCGCTGACGACGCCGTCATCGTCGTGAACCTCGATCGCGAGCCGGTCGGCCATCTCGGTGATGACCTGCCACGCATCTGGCGACAGCCGCTCGCGCAAGCCCGTGGCCGTGCGCTGCGCCGATCGCACCAGCGACAGCGCCGAGCCGAATTTGTCCTCGCTTTGCAGCGCTTCGAGCGCGACCTTGGCGGGGTTGGCGCGCGCGGTCTGCGAGGCCGCGCCCCAGGCCACCAGCATGCGCTGGATGCGCTCGGCCGAATGCATCGTCGGTGCGGTACCGCTCGCATTCGCCCGCGCCTGATCGCGCAGCGGCGTGCACAGTGCGCGGATCAGGCGGATGGTGGCCTCGGCGCGCTCCAGATAGCGGCCGAGCCAGAACAGATTGTCGGCGGCGCGGCTCGGCAACACGCCGGCGATGCGGCGGATGCGGACGGTGTCGACCGCCGGCAGCAAGGTCGAGGTCGCAACTGCCTTGTCGGAGACCACCCAGACGTCGGCGGACACCGCGCCGTCACCCATCGATACCGCGCGCGCATCGGCCCGATCGGCGATCCGGCAGAAGCCGCCGGGCAGCACGGTCCAGCCATTCGGCGTTGCCGCCGCGAACACCCTGAGCACGAAGGGACGCGGCGCGATCCGGCCGTTCTCCCACACCGGCGTCGTGGACAGCCGCACCAGTTCCTGGCCGACATAGTCGATGCCGCGGTGGCTGATCGCATCCCTCAGGCGGTCGCGGTCCGCCGCCGACAATTCGCCCGGCAGCACCGGACCATTGCCCGGAAAGTCCGCAACGCCGCGGCCATAGGCGCCCTCGATCGCGAACTCGTCGAGCCGCGACAACACCTGTTCGCGGGCGGACTTCTGGCCGCACCACCAGGTCGCGATGTGCGGCATCATCAGATCTTCGGAGAGCAAACGTCGACAGAGATTGGGCAGGAAGCCGAGCAGCGCTCTCGCCTCCAGCACGCCGGAGCCCGGCATGTTGGCGACCACGACGCCACCCTTGCGCAGCACCTCGACGAGGCCCGGCACGCCGAGATAGGAGGACGCGTCGAGCTCGAGCGGATCGAGCATGTTGGAATCGACCCGCCGCAGCAACACGTCGAGCCGCTTCAGCCCGGCGACGGTGCGGATGTGGATGCGGTCGCCAGAGACGGCGAGATCATCGCCCTCGACCAGGAGGAAGCCGAGATAGCGGGCAAGCGTGGCGTGCTCGAAATAGGTCTCGCTGAACGCGCCAGGCGTGAGCAGACCAATCCGCGGTTCGTCGCGATCGGCGCTGGCGCGAAGTGAATCACGGAACGCTTCGAAGAACGGCGCCACCCGCTCGACATTCATCGATTTGTAGAGATCGGAAAAGGCGCGCGACAGCACCAGTCGGTTCTCCAGCGCATAGCCCGCGCCGGACGGCGCCTGCGTGCGATCTCCGAGCACCCACCAACGGCCATCGGGCCCACGGCCGATGTCAGCGGCATAGAGATGCAGATAGCGGCCGCCGGGCGGCTTGATGCCGCTGACGGCGCGCAGATACTCGCTGCTGCCGGCGATCGCCGCCGCGGGGATCGCACCTTCGGCGACCAGGCGGCCTTCGCCGTAGAGATCACCCAGCACCATTTCCAGGAGCTGCGCGCGTTGCGCGACGCCGGCGGCGAGCTGGCGCCAGTCGGCCGCATCGATGATCAGCGGCAGATGGCTGAGCGGCCAGATCCGGTCGGAGGTATCGCCCGGCGCCCGATAGGTGACGCCGGCCTCACGCAGATGGCGGTCGGCCGCGGCAAAGCGGCGCTCGATATCGGCCGGCGACAGCGCGGCGAACGCATCGAAGAAGCGGCTCCAGACCGGCCGTGGCGCACCGTTGTCGGCAATATATTCATCCGGAATGCCCGGAAGCCGGACATAATCGCGGGTCCATTGCGCCATCCGGCGCTGGCGGGGACGGGCCCTGCTCTCCTGACTGCTGCCTTGCCCACCCGACACGGTCATTGCACTTCCCCTCGACACAATTAGTGCAGGAGCGGCGTCCGCAAGTCGAGGGTCAAGGGAAACTCAATTGTGCGTTCCTCTGGCGGCGCCTCGATCTTGCCGGGGGTATGGCCATGCGGCTGGAAGCGTGCCAGCCGCCGCGCCTCGGCCTCGTAGGAATTGACCGGCTTGGTCTCGTAATTGCGGCCGCCGGGATGGGCAACGTGATAGACGCAGCCGCCGAGCGAGCGGCCGTTCCAGGTGTCGATCAAGTCGAAGGTCAGCGGCGCGTGCATCGGAATGGTCGGATGCAGGCCGGACGCCGGCTGCCAGGCCTTGAAGCGGACGCCCGCGACGAATTCGCCGGACCGGCCGGTCGGCGCCATCGGCATGCGGCGGCCGTTGCAGGCAATCACATGGCGCGACGGATTGAAGTTGTCGACACGGACCTGGAGCCGCTCGACCGACGAATCGACGAAGCGCGCGGTGCCGCCTCCGGCGGTCTCCTCGCCCAGCACATGCCAGGGCTCAAGCGCCTGGCGCAGCTCAAGGTCGACGCCGCCGGCCTGCACCGCGCCGTAGAACGGAAAACGGAACTCGCGCTGTGCCTCGAACCAGACCGTGTCGAACGGGTAGC
>ERZ941671.203-NODE-203-length-27333-cov-7.067747_pt1 | contig 27333 bp, 23 predicted proteins | sample MGYA00521093_ERZ941671 | MGnify/ENA primary metagenome ERZ941671 (study PRJEB32759, sample SAMN07749878) | skin metagenome | biome: transportation; feature: city; material: polyester macromolecule | host: Homo sapiens | place: Hong Kong:MOS line | collected... | reverse complement strand
GTGTAGCCGTCGACCTTCAGGATCGATTGCAGGAAGAACAGCGCGTAGAACTGGCCGGTGTACCAGATCACCGCCTGGCCCATGGTGAGGCCGAACAGCGCGAGGATCACGATCTTGGCGTTGCTCCAGGTCGCGAAGGCTTCGGTCAGCGGCGCCTTGGAGGTCTTGCCTTCCTCCTTCATGCGCTGGAACACCGGCGATTCGTTCAGCCGCAGACGGATCCAGACCGAGATGCCGAGCAGCAGCACCGACACCAGGAACGGAATGCGCCAGCCCCATTCGGCGAAGTCCTTCTCGCCGGTGATGGTGCGGGTGAACAGGATCACCAGCAGCGACAGGAACAGTCCGAGCGTTGCCGTGGTCTGGATGAACGAGGTGTAGTAGCCGCGCTTGCCGAGCGGTGCATGCTCGGCGACATAGGTCGCGGCACCACCATATTCGCCGCCGAGCGCGAGGCCTTGCAGCAGGCGGAGCGAGATCAGGATGATCGGCGCGGCGATGCCGATGGTCTTGGCGTTGGGCAGCAGGCCGACGATGAACGTCGACAGGCCCATGATCAGGATGGTGACGAGGAAGGTGTATTTGCGGCCGACGATGTCGCCGACCCGGCCGAACACGATGGCGCCGAACGGACGCACCAGGAAGCCTGCCGCGAACGCCAGCAGCGCGAAGATATCGCGCGTTGCCGGCGGATAGTCGGAGAAGAACTGCGCGCCGATGATGCCGGCCAGCGAACCGTAGAGATAGAAGTCGTACCACTCGAACACGGTACCGAGCGACGACGCGAGGATGACGAAACGCTCATCCTTCGTCATGCCGGCGGGCCGCGCCGAGGTTGCAGTCATTGTGGACATCTGGATAGCTCCCCCCGAAATTATTGCTGATGCTCGCCCCCGGCTGGCGGGTTAGGCTCGAATGAGCCTTCGGCTTGCGTTGGAGGGTAACATCGCAGTGAAACCCGCCCCAATAAGACTTTTGGCTTTTGCACGCTTGAACTTATCTTGGGAGGCGAGACCAGGACGAAGCGCCCCCGCGTGCGTCTATTGCGGCGCACAAGCTAAGCGGGTTAACTGCTTTGGCATCTGGTATTACCGGGCCCTTGCGTGGTACTGCCGCGCGGGCGACAACCGAACGGCGCGGGTTTGCCAAAGCCTGCAAGTGGGACTGAGATGAACGCTGCTGCCAATACTCATCTTGTCATCGCCGACGACCATCCGCTGTTTCGCGATGCGTTGCGCCAGGCGGTGTCCAGTGTCGTGAGCTCGGCCACGATCAGCGAGGCCGGATCGTTCGAGGACCTGACCGCGCTGCTGGAACGGGACTCCGAGGTCGACCTGATCATGCTCGACCTGTCGATGCCGGGGATCAGCGGCTTTTCCGGGCTGATCTATCTGCGGGCGCAATATCCGGCGATCCCGGTGGTCATCGTCTCCGCCAGCGACGACGCCGGAACCATCCGCCGCTCGCTCGACTTCGGCGCCTCGGGGTTCATCCCCAAGCGCTTCGGCGTCGAGACGCTGCGGGATGCCATCATGAAGGTGATGGAGGGCGACGTCTGGGTTCCGCCGGATACCGATCTGTCGGCTGCCGGCGATCCCGACATGACCCGGCTGCGTGACCGTCTGGTGACGCTCACCCCGCAACAGGTGCGGGTGCTGATGATGCTGTCCGAGGGGTTGCTCAACAAGCAGATCGCCTATGAGCTCGGCGTCTCCGAAGCGACAATCAAGGCCCATGTCTCGGCCATCCTCCAGAAGCTCGGCGTCGAAAGCCGGACCCAGGCCGTGATCGCCGCCGCCAAGATCGCCGGCGGCCAGTGGCGCCAGGGCACGCCGTCGAGCTGATCTCTGTAGCACTAAGATGCGGCCTGCTCCGGCTTCACAGAAAGCCGCGCATCTTCTTTCAACTCGGAAGACACGATTGTTTCGAGTTCGATGTAAACGGGGTGATAGACTTCGACGATTGGAACTCCAACGCCTCGAGCCCATCGAATTACTTTTCCTGTGCTCTTGTCTTTGCGTCGTCCTTTTTCAAAGAAGTCTCGGTAGCGCAGCGGTGATATCCCCATGAACGGGATAAACTTGACCTTCGAAATGTCTTCGGCGCCCTCTATCTCAATCGAATCTGAATGGAGTTCGCGAGCATAGCTTTTTGGATAGGGCTCCAAGAACACAACCTTATCCAGGCCCGCCGCGACGATATGTTTTGCGCAGATGTGGCAAGGGAAGGTCGTGCAGTACAACGTAGAAGCCTTTATCTCAATGCCGAGACGCGCGGCATCCGTAATGGCGGACATCTCTGCATGAATTATTCGCCCGAATTCCAGTAGGTCCATTACTTTCGATTTTCGGACGCCATCTTCTTCCTGAAGCAGTCGATCCATCACCTCGCTAGCTGTTCCCAATTGTCTCAAGGGTTCGGCTAGGCCTTTCTGTTTGAATAGAATGCTTACGAGGTCATGCAAGATTTCACGTTTAATTCGTTCGTTCGCGTCTTCGCCCAGAGCAAAATCTCGGCCATCGTCTGCGCCATCCGACCAATAGGTCCCACCTCCGAATTTCGGTACTTCGTTGCAACCAAGTGTCGCCAGTTCACCGGTGGGCCTAAAGATAGCTGCGCCGACTTGACGCGAGAGGTCCCCTGATCGGAGCGAAGCCGATTTCGCCAAATACATTCCGTATTCGTGATGATCGGGAGTGAGAGAGTTATCTCCGAAGATGAGATTTACAAATCGCTTGATCATGGTCTCGCAGTTTTTGCGATTAACCCCGTCCACGAAAACGTCGCCCAATGGAAACGTCTCGCGAATTTGCTGCCCATAAGCATTGTCATCTTCTAGGTAGTCTTGCGCCATCAGCTCAATCGCTTGGCATTTTGCTTCGCTGTCGTCCAAGCTCCCAAAATTTGATTCTTTGATTTTCTTGCGAAGGAGCAGTTCTCTTTCAGCCGGTGAGCTGTAGGCAGAAATTTGAAAGAAAAGTTTTCCGTAGATTTGGCGAAAGAGCCCAATTTCCTTTGGGCGTTTGAACTGACGTAAAATAAGTGCGTGCTGCGGTATCGGCTCTTGAAAGTCTTTTGGAGCTAATTCGCGCTCCTCGCGCGCGGCTCGGTCCTTGTTGTGCGTCTCGCGAGCAGATTGGATGGCGCTGATTGTTATGGCAGCTAGTGCGTCTTCACGCTCAATACGGCTGCAAATTTCGTCAGCGTAGGCGATTCTCGTTTTGATCCGATCAAGATAAGGTCTGTCTCTTAGTTCAATATTGGAAGGTACATCTCGCATGATATCAGTAATGTGAAGTACAGAAGTATTGTATTTTTGAAGATTTAGCTCAGTAATGAGAACCTCGATGACCATGTCAAGGTCAACTCCGACTGGAGCAACGAGGCCAAAAAAGAGCTCCGGATGCAGTATTCTTTCAACGCTCATCTACTTATCCTCAATTTCCCTGCAGCAAATACTTCCTTAATTGTTTTCAGTTGAACTCCTTGCTGGATGGGGTTTTACTGTCTTAAGAGATTCGGCAGTAAGTGCAATTCGCCTTCTGGTTTAGCCTCTACTAGAGACCATGGAGGGTTGCATCATGTCGAGGGCCGTACATTTGGAATCCGGTTGGCTTTCGCGTCAGCTTAATTCTGCTCAAGAGCGAGCAAATCAACTTCCGAATTGGCTGAAGCGGCCGAGTTCACAGCAACAAGCTCAGAGTCCTTCCTCCTCTTCTGAAAGCGCTGGTCGGCGTCAACCGACTAATGTGCAGAAGCCAACTCCTCAGAAATAGCGAGCGCAGGTCTCTAACCCGACCTTTATGCTTGTCGGTTAGGCCATTACTCCGCTGCCACCATCTGCTGTGTCCGCCATTGTCCGAGCAGGGCGCGTAGCGAGGCGGGTTTGACTGGCTTGTTCCGTACCGCGATGTTCTCCTCGCGCGCGGCGATGCTTACTTCTAGCGGACCGGCGTGACCCGGTAGGCGCAGCGTCGTGCGCCGGCCAGGATGTGATCGACGCGTTCGATCGTGACATCGGGCCCCAGCACCGCGCGGAACACCGCAAGCTCCGAGCGGCAAAGACCCTGGCAGGCCGCCGCCGCGGCGCAGATCGGACAGTGGTTCTCGACCAGAAGAAAGCCGCTAGCGTCCTTGAGCACACTCGCCATATAGCCTTCCCGGCTGCGCAGCCGCGCCAGCGATGCCAATCGCTGACGTAGCGAGCCCTCCGTTCCAACCGCCTTGCGGTAGTCGGCGATGCTGGCGCGTTCCCGATGCTCGATCAGCGTCTCCATGCCGCGCTCGCCGAACACCGCCTGCATCGAGCGCAGCAGATCGAGCGTGAGATCGGAATGGCGGTCGGGGAAGCGCTCGTGACCGCGCGGCGTCAGCCGCCAGTATTTCCGCGGCCGCCCGCGGCCTTCCCGCTGGTGGTCGCTTGCGACGAGGCCGGCCGCTTCGAGCTTGACGAGGTGCTGACGCGCGCCGGCCGGCGTCATCTCGAGGCGCGCGCCGATCTCCGCGGCGGTCTGCGGGCCGCGGGTCTTCAATTGGAACAGGATGCGATCCTGGCTACGGGTGTCGTCTTGACTCACGGGAATATTTTAGAAACAAGATGCTATCTAAAATAGCACGCTTGCTGTCGCAGGCAACTGCCGGAGCGTCGGTCCGGAAGGAGGCTTCCGACATGAAGCAGGACGTGGTTCAGGAGGGGTGGCGATCGCTCCTCAAGCGCGAATGGATTCCGACACTCGCCATCCTGCTCGGTGGCGTCCTGCTGCAATCCATGAACGTGCTGATGCTAACGACGGTGTTGCCGTCGATCGTCGGCGAGCTCGGCGGCGTCACGATGTTGAGCTGGCCGACCACCGCCTATCTGGCTTCTTCCATCGTCGCGGCAAGCTGCGTCGGCGTGCTGTCGACCACCTTCGGTGCACGGCGGGTCTATTGTGCCGGGGTCGTGATCTTCGGCCTCGGTGCCGTGCTGTGTTCGCTCGCCCCGGCGATGGGATGGATCGTGGCCGGCCGGCTGATCCAGGGATTTGGCGGCGGTCTGGAGGCCGCGGTGGCCTATGTGCTGGTGCGCGCGACGTTTCCCGAGAGCATGTGGTCGCGAACCATCGCCCTGATGTCGATGAGCTGGAGCATGTCGGTGCTGATCGGGCCGCTGGTCGGCGGACTGTTCGCGCATTTCGCCAGCTGGCGCGGCGCCTTTGTCGCGAGTGCCGCGACCGCCGTCGTGCTCGCGGTCGCAGCCTTCTTCGTCCTGTCGCCCGCGACCGCCTCGCGGCCGACGTCGGCGGCGCGCGTGCCGCTCGGCCGCGTCGCGCTGATCTGCCTTGCGATTGCCGCGACGTCAGTCACGTCTGCCGTGGGGTCGTCATGGCTGAAGCTCGGGCTGATCGTGACTGCGATCCTGGCGTTTGTCGCGATGCTGCGGCTGGACCGTACGGCGCCGACGCGGCTGCTGCCGAGCGATGCGTTCTCGTGGCGCAGCGGAACCGGCGTCGGCCTCTGGGTCGCGCTGCTGCTCTGCATCACCTTCAGCCCGCTCCAGATCTACGTGCCGATGTTCCTCCAGCAATTGCACGGCTTCGACCCGCTCTCGGCCGGATTCGCCGTCGCCTGTGCGTCGATGGGGTGGAGCGTGGCCTCGATCCTGACGGCCGGCCTCTCGGGCCGCTCGGCCGACCGTTTGATGCTGATCGGCCCGGTCATGATGGGGGCAAGCCTGATGGCGATCGCGCTGCTTGGCCCGAATGCGACGGCGTCCGTCGTGCTGCTGATTCCGGCCATCGCGCTGCTGGGCGCCGGCATCGGGCAATGCTGGCCGCTGGTCGCGCATCGCATCATGGACAGCGCCAGGGTGGGCGACGAGGTGGTCGCGGCATCGTCGGTGCCGACCATTCAGCAGATGGGATTTGCATTTGGTGCCGCGATCGCCGGCCTGGTCGCCAATGCCAGCGGATTGGCGGCGGCGGTCGCTGACGCGACGATGCAGCGCGCGGCGTTCTGGGTGCCGGCAAGCTTTGTCGCATGGGCCATGCTTGCGTTTGTCGCGGGGCTGCGCTTGCGCGCCCTGCGCCGGCGCGTGTGAACGCTTCGGACCGCGCGGAGGTTACTCCGCCGCCACCATCTGCTGCGTCCGCCATTGTCCGAGCAGGGCACGCAGCGAGGCCGGTTTGACCGGCTTGTTCAGCACTGCGATGTTCTCCTCGCGCGCGGCGGCGCGCACCGCGGGGCTGCGGTCGGCGGTGATCAGGATCGCCGGGATGTTGTCGCCGAAGCGGCGGCGGATTTCGCGGATCGCGGCGACGCCGTTGCCGCGGTCGAGGTGATAGTCGACCAGCACGCCGGTGACGCGGCCGCCGGCGGCCTCGATCGCGGTGATCGCGCCGTCGGCGTCGAGCACCGCGATCACCTCGGCGTCCCACGCCGTCAGCAGCGTCTTCATGCCGTCGAGAATCGCGGGATCGTTCTCGATGCAGACGATCAATGAGCCGCTCATCGGCGTCTTCGACAGCGGCGTGGTGCTGGTGACGGCGGCGGTGTGGTTGACCGCGGCCGCGACCGGCACGGTGACCGAGAACGCCGAGCCGCCGCTGAGATTGGCCGAGATCGCGATGCGATGGTTGAGCACCCGCGCCAGCCGTTCGACGATCGACAGCCCGAGGCCGAGACCGCGGGCGATGCGGGCGCCCTGTTCGAGGCGGTGGAATTCCTTGAAGATCTCGCCGCGCTTCTGCACCGGGATGCCGACCCCGGTGTCGAAGATGCTGATCTGGAGCGCGTCGCCGCGGCGGCGGCAGCCGATCAGCACGCGGCCGCGCGGGGTGTATTTGATCGCGTTGGAGATGAAGTTCTGCAACAGCCGGCGCAGCAGCGAGCGGTCGGATTCGACCGGCAGCGAGCAGGCCACGAAGCGCAGATCGAGGCCCTTGTCGCGGGCGATCGGCATGAACTCGATCTCCAGCGAGCGCATCAGATCCGCCATCCGGAAGCTCGTGATCGCCGGGGTCATGGCGCCGGCATCGAGCCTGGAGATGTCGAGCAGCGCGCCCAGGATGTCCTCGATCGCCTCGAGCGAGTCGTCGATGTTCTCGACCAGGCGAGAATCCTCACCGCCGTTCTGGCGCTCGACTAGGCTCGTGACATAGAGCCGCGCCGCGTTGAGCGGTTGCAGGATGTCGTGGCTGGCGGCCGCCAGGAAGCGGGTCTTGGAGGCGTTGGCGTCTTCCGCGATGCCCTTGGCGAGCGCGAGCTCCGAGTTCAGCCGCGTCAGCTCCTCGGTGCGGTCGCGCACCCGCTTCTCCAGCGTCGCATTGGCGCGCTCCAGCGCCTCGGCGGCCTCGAAGCTCGGGGTGACGTCGGAGAAGGTGATGACGAGCCCGCCGCCCGGCATCCGGTTGGCGCGTACCTCGATCACTAGGTGGCGATCGGTGAAGCGCTCCAGATAGGGCTCGCCCTCGGTGGTGTAGGCGCGCAGCCGCAGCGCGAGCAGGCTGTCGCCGTCGCCCGTCGCCGGCGGGCTGATCGCGCCCATGAATTCGAGGATCTCGGCCAAGGGGATGCCGAGCTGCACCAGATGCTGCGGCAGCCCGAGTAGTTCGGAGAACTGCCGGTTGGAGCAGATCAGCTGCAAATCGGGGTCGAACACCGCGATGCCCTGGCGCACATGGTTGAGCGCGGTTTGCAGGATCTCGCGGTTGAAATGCAGCGCGGCGTGGGAATCGTCGAGCAGCTTCAGCGCCGCCTTGGCCGACACCGTGCGCCGCTGCAACAACAGCGACATCACGAGCCGTGACGACGCCGCGCCGATCGAGGAGGCGATCAGCCGCTCGGCGTGTTGCAGCAGCTCGAAATCGGCCGGCGCCGCGGTTTGCAGCACGATGTTGCGGTCGGCGGCGAATGCGGCGAAGGCCTCGCGGGTGCGATCGGGGCCGAGATATTGCGTCACCGTGCTCTGGATGTCCTGCACCGTCACCGTGGTGCGCCAGCGCCGGAAGCTCGGCGCGATCGGTGCCGCGCTGGGCACGAATACGTCGGCCTGCAACAGCTCGATCGCGGACGGCGCGCGCGCCAGCGAGAACAGCACATAGGTGAGGATGTTGAGCCCGAGGCTCCACAGCACGCCGTGCAGCAATGGCGGCAGGTCGGCATCGAACAGCGCCTGCGGCCGCAACGCCTCGATCCCGAATGGTCCATGTTGCAGCAGCATCAACCCGGCAGTCGAGTTCTCCAGGAAGCTCGGCACGAACAGCGTGTAGAGCCACATCGCGAAGCCGACCAGCATCCCCGCCATGGCGCCGCGCGCGGTGGCGCGGCGCCAGAACAGGCCGCCGAAGAATGCCGGCGCGAGCTGCGCGATCGCGGCAAAGGACAGCAGGCCGATCGCGACCAGCTGGGTATTGCCGAGTGCGCGATAGTAGAAATACGCCAGCACCATGATGGCGAAGATCGAGAAGCGGCGCGCCTTCAGCAGGAAATCGCCGAAATCCTTCTGGCCGATCCGGGCGTCGTCGCTGCGCGGCAAGACCAGCGGCAGCACGATGTCGTTGGAGACCATGATCGAGAGCGCGACGCATTCGACGATCACCATCGCGGTCGCGGCCGACAGCCCGCCGACGAACACCGCGAGGCTGAGCAATTGCGAATTGCCCTCGATCGGCAGCGCCAGCACGAACATGTCGGCGTCGACCGCGCCGAACGGGAAGATCACCAGGCCGGCGATCGCGATCGGAATCACGAAGACGTTGATCACGACGAGGTAGAGCGGGAACAGCCAGCGCGCCCGGCTGACCTCGGCGGCGTTCGAATTCTCCACCACGCTGACATGGAACTGGCGCGGCAGCAGCATGATCGCGCAGAACGACAGCAGCGTCATGATCAGGAAGTTGCCGACCGACGGTACGTATTCGATCGCGCGCACCGCCTCCGGCGTCTTCAGCGCGCGCTCATAGAGCTCGACCGGGGAGAACATCCAGAAGGTGACGAAGGCACCGGCGGCGATGAAGGCGACCAGCTTGACGATGGATTCGGCGGCGATCGCCAGGATCAGGCCGTGCTGGTGCTCGGTCGCGTCGCTGTGGCGGGTGCCGAACAGCACCGCGAACACCGCCATCGCCAGCGTCACCATCAGCGCGATGTCGCCGAGGATCGGAATTTTCGAGAACGCCTGGTCCTCGCTCAGGATGGTCTCCAGCGAGGAGGCCATCGCCTTCAGTTGCAGCGCGATATAGGGCACCGAGCCGATGATCGCGATCAGCGCCACGGTGGCGGCCACCTTCTGGCTCTTGCCGTAGCGCGCGGCGATGAAGTCGGCGATCGAGGTGATGTTCTGCGACTTGGCGAGCGCGATCACGCGGCGCAGCAGCGGCGTGCACAGCCCGATCATCACGATCGGGCCGACATAGATCGCCAGGAAGTCGACGCTGGTGCGGGTGGCGAAGCCGACCGAGCCGAAGAAGGTCCAGGACGTGCAGTAGATCGCGAGCGACAGCGGATAGATCCAGGCGCTGGCGCGGCCGCGCGCGCCCGGCGACATCCGGTCGCCGCGGCTGGCAATGAAGAACAACAATCCGATGTAGGCGAACGCCGAGGCGATCACGCCCCAATCGTGCAGCATCGCTGCTCATCTCCCGTCCCGGCCGCTGGGTGGGCCGGGTCTCGGGATTATAACGCAAAGGGCCGGCCGCGCGATGCACGGCCGGCCCGAATTCGGGGTCGGAAACCGATAGGGTTACTCGGCGGCCAGCGACTTCTGGCGCAGCGGCAAGCCGAGCCGGTCCCAGACCTGGAGCAGGGCTTCGGCCAGCGCGTCGACCAGCCCGTCGTCGTGGTAGGGCGAGGGCGTGATGCGCAGCCGCTCGGTGCCCTTGGCCACCGTCGGATAGTTGATCGGCTGGATGTAGATGCCGTGGTCCTCGAGCAGCATGTCCGAGGCGCGCTTGCACTTCTCGGGGTCGCCGACGAACAGCGGTACGATATGGGTGTCGCTCGACATCACAGGCAGGCCGGCGGCGGTCAGGATCGCCTTGGTGCGGGCGGCGCGGTCCTGGTGGCGCTCGCGCTCCCAGTTCGAGGTCTTCAGATGGCGGATCGCGGCGGTCGCGGCCGAGCAGATCGCCGGCGGCAGCGCGGTGGTGAAGATGAAGCCCGGCGCGTAGGAGCGCACCGCGTCGATGATCTCGGCGCGGCCGGCGATGTAGCCGCCGAGGCAGCCGAACGCCTTCGCCAGCGTGCCCTCGAGCACGTCGATACGGTGCATCACGCCGTCGCGCTCGGCAATGCCGCCGCCGCGCGGGCCGTACATGCCGACCGCGTGCACCTCGTCGACATAGGTCATGGCGCCGTATTTTTCTGCGAGATCGCAGATCTTGCCGAGCGGCGCGACGTCGCCGTCCATCGAATACAGGCTCTCGCAGACGATCAGCTTCGGCCGGTCGGGGCCGGCGGCGATCAAGAGCTGTTCGAGATGCGCGACGTCGTTGTGGCGGAAGATCTGGCGCTCGCAGCCGGCCTGGCGCACGCCCTCGATCATCGAATTGTGGTTCAGCGCATCCGACAGGATCAGGCAGTTCGGGATCAGCTTGGCCAGCGTCGAGATGCCGGTCTGGTTCGAGACATAGCCCGAGGTGAACAGCAGCGAGGCTTCCTTGCCGTGCAGGTCGGCGAGCTCGGCCTCGAGCGCTACCAGCGGATGATGGGTGCCGGCGATGTTGCGGGTGCCGCCGGCGCCGGTGCCGACCCGGGTCGCGGTCTCGACCATGGCCCCGACCACCTTGGGGTGCTGGCCCATGCCGAGATAATCGTTGGAGCACCAGATCACGACGTTGCGGCTGCCTTTCGGCGAATGCCAGGTCGCGTGCGGGAAACGTCCCGCGATCCGCTCGAGGTCGGCGAACACCCGGTAGCGCCGCTCGTCATGCAGGCGGTTGAGGGCGGTGTTGAAAAACTGGCTGTAATCCATCGGCAAACCCAGAAAGCGGAACCTGACCGGAATAGCTGCTTCTTCTTAGAGCTTTTCCAGCTCTAATGTCCATGCATTGACTCACAGCTCGGCATGCGTCGCAGCTGGGCAAATTGCCCTAGCGCGAGGTTTTGGGTTTGATTTTGCTCAAATCGCCGGACGGGGCGCCGCCCGGCCGGGCTCAGGTGGTGCGGAAGCGCAGCATGCCGTCGTCATGCATCCGGGCCGTCAGGCGGCCCTCGACCAGCATGTAATTGACATGGGCGACCAGTTCGCCGGCGGCGAAGCCCATCTGGTGCTCGTCCAGCACGTGCTTGTGGAACACCACGGGCACCAGCTCCTTGGAGGTCTGCGGCACCTCGCGGCAGGCCTCGGCGATCAGCCGGCAGCGCTCCTCATGGTGGTCGGCGAGCTGCTTGATCCGGGTCTTCAGCCCGTAGAACGGCACGCCGTGGCCGGGCAGCACCATCACGTCATAGGGCAGAGTGGTGGTCAGGCTCGCCAGCGAGGCGAGGTACTCGCCGAGCGAGTTCTGCTCGGGCTCGACCGCCCAGACGCTGACATTGGGCGAGATCTTGCTCAGCACCTGGTCGGCGGACAGGAACAGCTTGTCGGCGGCGCAATACAGCATCACCTGGTCGAGCGCGTGACCGCCGCCGGTGATCACCTTGAAGCGCCGCGTGCCGATCACGACCTCGTCGCCATGGGTGAGGCGGTGGTAGGACGGCGGCAGCACCGACACCCGCTTCAGGTAGTCCTGGCCGCGGCCGAGCAGCTTCTCGGTCAGGTCCTCGTCCATGCCGTGGCGGCGGAAGAACAGCCGCTGCGCGTTGCGCCGTTCCTCGGTGCCGCGGTTCTGGTGATAGACCGATTGCAGGTATTCGACCTGCGACATGAACAGCGGGCAGTCGAAGCGCTCGGTGACCCAGCCGGCGAGACCGACATGGTCGGGGTGCGAGTGGGTCACGATCAGCCTGGTGACCTTGACGTGCTTCAGCGGTCCCTCGAACAGCGTGGTCCAGGCCGCGATCGATTCCTCGTTGCCGAAGCCGGAATCCACCATGGTCCAGCCGTCGCCATCGGCGAGCAGGTAGATGTTCACATGGTTGAGGCGGAACGGCAGCTTCAGCCGCGCCCACAGCACGCCGGGGGCCACTTCCACGACCTGGTCGTGGCCGGGATGGTTCTCCCAAGGGTATCGCAATGCCTCTGCCGAGGAGGGCAGGCTGTCGGTCTTCTTGTCCATGCTACGGGCTTAGCGGCACATTGCCCGCTGCGCCAGCCGAAAAATCAGATAGCCGTCCGGAGAAAGGGACGGAAATCCCCGGAATTCCGTAGCCCGGATCAACCCGGGCTACGGGGCGCACAGTAGCGTTGCTACGCGGCTCGGATGTTCGACAGGAAGCCGTCGATTTCCGAGCGCAGCACGTCGGCCTCGCGGCGCAGCGCGTCGGAGGCGCTCAGCACCTCGCCGGCCGCCGCGCCGGCCTCGGCCGAGGCGGTGGAGACGCCGACGATGTTGCTCGACACCTCGCTGGTGCCGCCGGCGGCGTGCTGGATGTTGCGGGCGATCTCGCGGGTCGCCGCGCCCTGCTCCTCGACGGCGGCGGCGATCGCGGTGGTGACGTCGTTAATCTCGCCGATCGTGCTCGAGATATTGCGGATCGCGGAGACCGCGGTGGTCGTCACCTCCTGCATGCTGACGATCTGCTGGCGGATCTCCTCGGTCGCCTTCGCGGTCTGGCTCGCGAGGTTCTTGACCTCGGAGGCGACCACGGCAAAGCCGCGGCCGGCTTCGCCGGCGCGCGCCGCCTCGATGGTGGCGTTGAGCGCGAGCAGGTTGGTCTGCGAGGCGATGGTCTGGATCAGATCGACCACGACGCTGATGCGCGCGGCGTTATCGGCGAGTCCCTGCATGGTGCTGTCGGTGGCGCTGGCTTCCTCGACGGCCTTGCGGGCGATCTCCGCCGAGGTGACGACCTGGCGGCCGATCTCGGCAATCGACGACGACAGCTCCTCGGTGCCGGCCGACACGGTCTGCACGTTGACCGAGGTCTCCTCGGCGGCTGAGGCCACCGCATTGACCAGCGCGCTGGACTGGTCGGCGGTCGCCGACATGCTCTGCGCGGTCGACTGCATCGAGTTCGCCGCGGTCTGTAGGCTGCCCAGCGCGGTGCGCACGGTGGATTCGAACGTGACGATCTGGGTCTCCATCCGCGAGGCGCGCTCCGCCTTGGCGGTGCGGTCCTTGTTCTGGTTGGCGGTGAGTTCGCGGCTCTCGATCATGCTCTCGCGGAACACCTGTAGCGAATCGGCCATCACGGCGATCTCGTCGCGCTGCCGGCTCTGCGGGATCTCGGTGTCGAGGTCGCCGTCGGACAACAGTTGCATCGAGCGTTGCAGGCCGCGGATGCGGCGCAGGATGTTGCGCCCGACATAGAGCCAGACGAACAGGAACGAGCCGACCAGCGTCAGCGCGCCGAGGCCGATCATGACAGTGGTCGCCAGCGAGATCTGCTGCCGCGCCTGGAAGGTCGACGCGTCGGTCTCCTTCTGCACGGCGTCGACTAGCTGCTGCACGCTGATGCCGAGCCCGACATTGAGCTTGCGGGTCTCCTCCAGGATGGTCTGGCCGTAGTCGATCGAGTCGAGCTCCTTCTGGCGGATCTTGAACACGCCCGTCTTGCCTTCGCCGAGCACCAGCAGCTTTTGCGCGGTGTCACGCACGGCGACGATCGCCGGATTGTTCGGCAGATCGTCGAGGTTGGATTTGATCCGCTCGCGGCCCTTCTTGAACTCGGCCTCGATCGCGTCGATCGTCTCGCTGGAGTTCGCCGACAGCGCCGCGGTCATGTCGGCAGCCATCAGATTGCCGGCGGCGAGCACGTTGCTGATCTGGCCGACGGTGCGCGCCGCCTCGGTGGCGTCGTCGGCCGAGACGTTGGCCGAGCCGAGGATGGCGTTGAGCCGGGTCTGGGCGTCGAGCATCGCCGGACCGGCGGCCGAGACGAACGCGGCCTGCGCCTTGCGCAGCGCATTGTACTGCTTGTCGCGCAGCGCGCCGATATCGAGCCGCTCATGCGCCGCCGAAATCAGGCTCTTGGTGGCCTCGTCGGTGTTCTTGACGTTCTCCTGTAGCGCGCTGACCACGGATTTGTCGGCGCCGAGCTCGATGATCTCGCCGAGCTTGGCGTTGGTCTGCTGCGCGACCTCCTGCACCTTCTTGGTGCGCTCGTTCAGCGCATCGTCGCTTTGCACGGCGAGCAGGCCGGGTCCCTGGGCGGCGAGCGAGGCGCTCTGGGCGGCGAGTTGCAGGCTGGCGGCAAGCCGCGGGATGTCGCGGCCGGAGAGATCGCTCATGGTGCCGCCGAGCTGATGCAGCACGATGCCGGCGCCCGCGCTGATCACCAGCGCCATGCCTGCGATCACGGCGAATGCCGCGAACAGGCTGCCCCTGACGCCCATCTGCGGCAGGCGGATGCGCTTGAGATTTGGTTTGCCGAGCTTGAACCGAAACGCCATTGCCCCGTATCCCCCTGGCCGACTACGCGTGGCCACTACTCTTGGATGTTTCCCCGGCGCGGGAGTATCGGTGCGGTGGGTTAACAAAATCGGGAAAATCGCGACAATCCGCAGGATTTTTCGGGGCTTGCGGCGTTGTCATGGTTCGCTGTGCGGAATCGATGCGCGCGATCGGACGCAAAAAGGCCGGCTTGCGCCGGCCCTTCTACTTTCGGTTGTGGGCGTATCGTTCTCAGTAACGGCCGTAGGCCGGACCGCCGAGATTGCCGAGATTGAAGCGGTAGTTGAGGCCCGCCTTCACCGTGTGCTCGTCATTGTGGAAGCTGCCATACTGCACCAGCGCGCCCGGCGCGGTGAAGCGGCTGTCGCCGAAGTCGTAGTACTGGTACTCGACCTTGGCCGACCAGTTCGGCGCGAACATGTATTCGGCGCCGCCGCCGATGGTCCAGCCGTTGCTGTGGTTGTCGGTCAACGCGAAGCCGACCGGCGCGCCGCCCAAGGTCACCGTTTCGTTGTTGTCGGAATAGGCGTAACCGCCCTTCACGTAGATCAGCCCGGGGCCCCAGGTGTAGCCGACCCGGCCGGTGATCGAGGCGATGCCGCGCTGGTTGTTGTTGTAGGTGTAGCCGCCCGGGAAGATCGCGTTGAGCTGGTGGCCGCCGACCCAGGAATACTGGCCTTCGAGGCCGATCACCCACATCGGCGACAGCTGCCAGTCGTAGCCGCCCTGCACGCCGCCCATGAAGCGGGAGCTGGAATCGGACAACGCGAGGCCGTTGAACGTGCTGTTGTCGGAGAACACGCCGCCGAGATGGCCGCCGAGATAGAAGCCGGTCCAGTTGTAGAGCGGCGCGGCGTAAACGGGCGCGGGCGGCGCCTTCTGGTAATAGCCGCGGTTGAAGTCGGCGGCGTGAGCGGTCGCGCCAAGGGCAGCGACGGCAACAGCCGCGGCTGCGGTTGCGAGCAGGAACGTCTTCATGGGGCAGTCTCCGGACAAGTCATGCGGCGCAGCGTCAGTGGCGCCATCCATGGCGACGGGTTAGACCGCATTTGAATAAAATGCTGTCACCGGAAGACCGCTCGGAGCGTTAAGTCGCACCCTTTGCAGCGAAACGTTTTGTTGTGCCTAACGGACGCTTAAGGGGGAATGAAGGAAGGCTTAACGGGGACGCGCGCGGCGCATCCGCTCTTAACCAAACCGTTCGCCGATCAGATCGCGGGTTCGTCGAGCCGCTTGCGCACGTCGTTGCGGATCTGCGCGCGGAACGCTTCGCGGCGCGCGGCGCGATCCTTGACCGGAACGTCGTGGCGATCGAACACGTCGAACTTGTCCAGGATCGGATAGTGCTCGCTCGCCATCGCCAGCACGCGCAGCAGGCCCGCGACCTTTGGGGTCGGGCCGCTGACCTCCCACTTGCGGAGCTTCTCGGCGCCGCCGGCGGCGGGCAGCCCGCACAGCTTGGCCATGTCGGCCGCGGTCAGCTCGCGGCCGAGGGCCTCGCCGAGATGGGTGCGCAGTTTTCTCAGTTCAGGGCCGGTCACTCTCGGGTCCGCTCCGCGATAAAAATGTGAAGTGAGTCACATGACGTGTTCGAGGCGCGGGCTATACGCCGCGCATGCGAGTTCTAAAGCATGATCCGGAAAAGTGCGAAGCGGTTTTCCGAGAAAGGTCATGGGCAAACAAGAAGCTAAAGCGAGATGACGATTCAACCTCATCTCGTCTCGCCTTAGAGGAAACCGTCATGCATGGCATCATCGAGAGCCTCAGCCCCGAGCACGGACAGATCGATTGGAAATGGGTCGGCAGTGTGTTCGTGCTCTATGTGGTGCTGATGATCGGCGGGGCGGGGTTGCTGCTGGCGCATTGAGCGGCGTAGGCGTCAAGGCCGATGCAGTGCAACTGATCGCCCGACGAATGCAACTGCGCTTTTGAAGTTAATAGCCCAACCGCGAATTGCGACGGTAACGAAGCTCCAAGCTGTTCTTTAAGTTATTGAAAACAAAGGATGTGAATAGGGCCCGCCGTAGCGATCGGCCTCATCCCCTAATGTTATTCCATTCGGAAGGAGGTCCGGGTTGTCGCAAAATCGCAGCGAAGCTCTTTGCCTGATGGCCACTTTCCCGTCGACACGAGGTAGGCTGCTGACCAATATGGGAACCCGACTCCACCAACCTAGGCGTTTGCCACGTGTCACATGATCCATGGCGACAATACGCATACCGGCTTGACTCTTATGAGGGGAGCTTAAAGCACCTGACGTATTCGGGAGCGTTGAAGCCTCAAGAGCAAGGCAATGGATTCGGATTTTTCTCGGTTCAAACACACCCGACGGCTCTCAGCCTCGCGGCAGCCTCTGGGGTTCTTTCTGAGCAATCATTGGGTCCTCCGCATGGATACGCACTACTCGATCCAGTTCCGATACCTGCGTTTCCGCAGGCGCCGGAGCGCCCTGCCGCAGCACCCGGTCGATACGACCAGTACATTGAAGAGCGCGCACTCAAAGTAGAAGCGAAGGCCCAACAGCTTTTTGTGCAGTTTCTTGATCAGTATAAGAGAGAAGCTTCACAACTCGCCCAGCTCAAGCAGGCTTGTGAGCAAGGCGATGACGCAGCGTTGCGCTTGCTCATGTCAATCTCACACGTGCGGCACCATCTGCATCCGCTACTGATGTTGGCTTTCGACGTCGAGATTGACCGGCCGTCGCGCGTGATACTTGCGACTGTCCGTGTGCCCGACTTCAAGCAGCTTCCTATCGTGAAGCCAAAGGGAAGCAAGTCTTGGAGTTCCGATTGGACGCAGGCGTCCGCCGCCGAGCGGAAGCGAACAGCAGAAACTCTCCTCTACGCACTTTGTCTGCGTGCTGCCTATCTTGTCGCCATGTCTGATGAGGGAGAATGGTTCGATACCGTCGCTATTAACATCGCTCAAAGCTGGTTCGATGCCGCGACTGGCACGCCGCAGGAAGGTATTATCGCGAGCCTTCAGGCGCCGAAAGTTGACCTTGTCGCGCTCCAACTTCATCAGGTCGACCCGAAGGCCTGCTTTCGGCACCTCAAAGGCATTTCCACGCCGTCCGTTGAGACTGTCGCTCCAGTTCGGCCCATCTTTATTATGAGTAAAGAGGATGACCGCATCGTTGAAAACAAAGATGTTGCAGAGACACTGGAGGCCGAAGCCAATCTTGCCTCCATGCCATGGGAGGACTTCGAGCATCTAGTCAGTCAGTTGTTCGAGTGGGAGTTTGGTAAGAACGGAGTGGAGGTAAAGGTTACCCGCGCGTCTCGCGATCGCGGCGTGGATGCAATCATGTTCGACCCGGATCCCTTGCGCGGCGGAAAATATGTGCTCCAAGCAAAGCGCTACACGCGACCGGTTGATGTCGCCGCTGTCCGCGACCTCTATGGTACCGTCATGAACGAGGGAGCCAATCGCGGGATTATCGTCACGACAAGTAGCTATGGGCCGGACGCCTACGAATTTGCCAAGGACAAGCCGCTTTCCCTCGTGGACGGTCAGCATCTCATTGCGATGCTCCGCAAGCACGGAAGGAGTTTTCGGATCAATCTTGCTGAGGCACGTAAGGCAATGGAGGCGGAGGCGCGGTCAGCGAGTTAGGTTGTTCCGGTTTGGACGCGCGAGAAGATCCTGGTGCTGCCAGACAGGATTGAACTGTCGACCTCTCCATTACCAATGGAGTGCTCTACCACTGAGCTACGGCAGCGTGCCCGGGAAAAATTGAATCGGCCCAGAGGGCCCGTCCAAGCGGGCGGTTCTTGCCACAGGCCTCCCCTTCGCGCAAGCGAAACAGCGCCCCTCCCGCCGGGCAAATCGGCAGAAATCGCGTTCCGCGTCGATGATTGCGGCCAATCCGGCCGATTTCGGCCGAATTGGGTTCCCGATGGTGCCGGAAGGCTCCCGATCCACCAACCGCCGAATCATGCCGCTGCGCGCAACTGGCCGACCGGGCAGGGTGCGCGAGCTCCGGCCATTGTCTATGCTCGCGTGGCGCAAGGCGACGGCGGTTCGAGAGTGTTGCAATGACGGGCGATCGGGACAGTGGCGGCGGGCAAAAGGATGCACGACAGGATCGCCTCAAGCTCGCCCTGCGCGAAAACCTGAAGCGGCGGAAATCGCAGGCGCGCGGTCGCGAGGATGTGGCTTCCGAGCCGGCCGACGGCTCGCTAGATGTCACATCGCCGGATGATACCGGCGGAAATGAGCCGGGCCGTTGATCCGGCAGGTGTGACGAAAGAAAAGCAGGTCGCCGAGATGGCAGTGGACGAGACGACGATCAATCGCCTGAACGCAACCGCCTACGCCTTTCCGCGCCATGAGCAGACCTTTCCGACCCTGACCTCCCATGAGATCGAGCGGATGCGCCGCTTCGGCGAGCCGCGGTCGTACAATGACGGCGAGGCGCTGTTCGAGACCGGCACGCCGGGCCCCGGCATGTTCGTGGTGCTGTCGGGCAGCGTGTCGATCACCCAGCGCGACGGCCTCGGCCGCGTCACGCCGGTCATCGACCAGGGACCGGGGCAATTCCTCGCCGAGATCGGCCAGCTCTCCGGCCGTGCCGCGCTGGTCGACGGCCATGCCGATGGCGCCGTGGAGACATTGTTGCTGCCGCCGGACCGGCTGCGCGCGCTGCTGGTCGCCGAGGCCGACCTCGGCGAGCGCATCATGCGCGCGCTGATCCTGCGCCGGGTCAGCCTGATCCAGGGCGGCGCCGGCGGCCCGGTGCTGATCGGCTCGGCGTCGGTCGGCAACATGGCGCCGTTGCAGAACTTCCTGGCCCGCAACGGTCAGCCGCATCACGTGCTCGATCCCGCGGCCGACACCGATGCCGCCGAGATCATCGCGCGCTATTCGCCGACCCGCGCCGAGCTGCCGCTGGTGGTCTGTCCCAACGGCACGGTGCTGCGCAATCCGTCCGAGATCGCGCTGGCGATGGCGCTCGGCATGATCGGCAGCGGCACGCAGGACAGGCTGTACGATGTCGCCGTGGTCGGCAGCGGCCCGGCCGGGCTCGCCACCGCGGTCTATGCGGCGTCCGAGGGATTGTCAGTTGCGGTGTTCGATTCCCGGGCGTTCGGCGGCCAGGCCGGCGCCAGCATGCGGATCGAAAACTATCTGGGCTTCCCGACCGGCATCTCCGGCCAGGCGCTGGCCGGGCGGGCCTTCAACCAGGCGCAGAAATTCGGCGCCGAGATGCTGATCCCGGTCTCGATCAAATCGCTCGACTGCTCCAAGACGTCAGGCGCGTTCGCGCTCGCCACGGGATGCGGGCACACGCTGCGCGCCAAATCGGTGGTGGTGGCGAGCGGCGCGCGCTACCGGCGGCCTGTGATCGACAATCTCGAGGCCTATGAAGGCCGCGGCGTCTGGTACTGGGCCTCGCCGATCGAGGCGCGGCTCTGCGCCAACCAGGACGTCGTCCTGGTCGGCGGCGGCAACTCCGCGGGCCAGGCGGCGGTGTACCTGTCGGCGCATGCCCGCAAGGTCAACATGATGATCCGCGGCGGCGGGCTCGGGGCCAGCATGTCGCGCTACCTGATCGAGCGCATCGAGGCGACGCCGAACATCGAGCTGATGTTCAACACCGAGGTGATCGGGCTCGACGGCGCGGAGACGCTGGAGCGGGTGCGCTGGCGCAGCCGGCTCGCTCCCGACGCGTTCACCATGGATATCCGCAACCTGTTCCTGTTCGTCGGCGCCGATCCGGCAACCGGCTGGCTCGAAGGCTGCGGGGTGGAGGTCGATCGCGGCGGCTTCGTCAAGACAGGCGTGCAGAACGGCGAGGGCACGCCCGCCGTGCCGCTGCTCGAAACCACGGTGCCCGGCGTGTTCGCGGTCGGCGACGTCCGCTCCGGATCGGTCAAGCGGGTCGGCGGCGCGATCGGCGAAGGCGCCCAGGTCGTCGCCGCGCTGCACGGCTATCTCGCCGATGCCGGCAGTCCGTCATTGTAGCGATGATGCGGCGGGGAAGCTCTATTCCCGTCATCCCCGCGCAAAGGCTTCGCCTTTGTCGCTGGAGGTGCGAGCGAAGCGAGCCTCGAAGGATGCACGGCCTCGCCTGTGGCCGATTCATCCTTCGAGACGCGCGTTCCGCGCTCCTCAGGATGACGGGTTAAAAAAGACTCACAAGCAGGAGGCCGCAAATGCCAAAAGGCTGCACCCATATCGCCGGCATCCAGGACGTCACCCCGAGCGCGCTCGGCTGCGAGGAGTGCCTGAAGAGCGGCAGCCCGTGGCTGCATCTGCGGATCTGCCGGACCTGCGGCCATGTCGGTTGCTGCGACGACTCGCCGAACCGGCATGCAACCGCGCATTTCCACGCCACCGGCCATCCGGTGATCGAGGGTTACGATCCGCCGGAAGGCTGGGGCTGGTGCTATGTCGACGAGGTGCTGTTCGACCTGTCGAAGCGCAAGACGCCGCATAATGGGCCGATCCCGCGCTATTATTGATTCAACATCTCACGCGGTGCACGCGCCGCGGCGCGCCGGTTTCAAGCCACCGCAGCGGAAATGGGCTGTCAGTCGTCCTGCCATCGAACCATGTAGCAATTCTCGGAGATGCATCGTAACGTGGTGTGGGTTCTCAACGGGGAGTGCGCCACATGACGACGTTGGTGCTTGTGCACGTTATCATCAGCCTGATTGCGATCGTCTCCGGTGTGATCGTGATGTTCGGCCTGCTCGGTTCGCAGTCGAGACCGGGGTTGACCGCGATCTTCCTGCTGCTCACGATCCTGACCAACGCCACCGGCTTCCTGATCCCGCCGCTCGTGACCGAGAAGCTGCTGCCGTCGCACATCATCGGCGGCCTCTCGCTGGTGCTGCTCGCGATCGCCTGCATCGCGCTGTATGCGATGCAGCTCAAGGGCGCCTGGCGGCCGATCTACATCGTGACCGCGCTGGTCTCGCTCTATCTCAACGTCTTCGTGCTGGTCATCCAGAGCTTCCTCAAGATCCCGGCGTTGCAGGCCTTGGCGCCGGCCGTGCCGCCGAACCCGCCGTCCGGGCCTGTATTCGCGGCGGTGCAGGGCATCGTGCTGGTGTTCTTCGCGGTGATGATCATCGGCGCCTGGCGCCGGTTCAGGCCGGCCGCGTTCGCCTGATCCGGGGCGGATGACTTCAATTCGAGGCGACGCACATAGACCATGACATGCGGTGGCGTGTCTGGACACGCCGTCGCCAACAGCCGGTTCATGCCTGGCGTGGCCGGACCACCAGATCGGCAACAACAGGAGCGATCCAATGCCCACCATCACCACCAAAGACGGCGTCGAGATCTTCTACAAGGATTGGGGCTCGGGTCAGCCGATCGTGTTCAGCCATGGCTGGCCGCTGTCGTCGGACGACTGGGACGCGCAGATGCTGTTCTTCCTCAATCACGGCTTTCGCGTCATAGCGCATGACCGCCGCGGCCACGGCCGCTCGGCCCAGGTCGCTGACGGACATGACATGGATCACTATGCCGACGACCTCGCCGCGGTCACCGCGCATCTCGACCTCAGGAATGCCGTCCATGTCGGTCATTCCACCGGCGGCGGCGAGGTCGTGCACTACATCGCCCGCCATGGCGAGAGCCGGGTGGCCAAGGCCGCAATCATCGCAGCCGTGCCGCCCTTGATGGTGCAGACGCCCGCCAATCCCGGCGGCCTGCCGAAATCGGTGTTCGACGGCTTGCAGGCGCAGGTCGCGGCCAACCGATCGCAGTTCTATCGCGATCTGCCGGCCGGCCCGTTCTATGGCTACAACCGGCCCGGCGTAAAATCGTCGGAAGCGGTAATTCAGAACTGGTGGCGGCAGGGCATGATGGGCGGCGCGAAAGCGCATTACGACGGCATCGTCGCGTTCTCGCAGACCGACTTCACCGAGGATCTGAAGAAGATCAACGTGCCGGTGCTGGTGATGCATGGCGACGACGACCAGATCGTGCCCTACGCGGATTCCGGCCCGCTCTCGGCCAAGCTGCTGAAGAACGGCACGCTGAAGACCTACAAGGGCTTCCCGCACGGCATGCCGACCACGGAGGCCGAGACCATCAACGCGGACCTGCTGGCGTTCATCAAGGGGTGAGGCGAGCGCAAACACCATCGCAGTTCGGTGCGACCAGGTGAGGGAGCCACCAGCGGTAGGGTTCCCTCCCCCCTTGCGGGGGAGGGTTAGGGAGAGGGGTGGCCACACGGGTGCTCTCTCGAAATGCTGCTTCTGATCATACGGCCGAGATTGCGGGACCAACCGCCCCGGCGCTGATCTCCGCCTGAGGCTCACCCCTCTCCCCACCCTCCCCCCGCAAGGGGGGAGGGAGCCTGACGAGCGTGCTCACCTGACGAATTGGCCCGACGTGCCAGGTTACCTTGTCGAACGCCGTCGCCGTCAGCTCCTTTGCATGGGGTTGTTTTCGATATTTTGCTCGTGCGCGGCCGGTTCCCCCGAGCGGCATTTCCTCGGCGTGGTACCTCTGGCTGCCGAACGCGCTATAACCACCGTTATGTCCCCACCCGCGCCCCTGAAGCTGATCGCCCTCGATGCCGATGACCTCGCGGTCATCTCCGCCCATGTGCAGGACGCCCGCGTCCAGCCCTCCGATATCGTCTGGCGCCAGGACGAGAAGCGCCTGGTGGTCGGCCTGAACCGGCTCGACTGGGAGCAGACCCTGTCGGGCGGCACCTGCTCGCGGCGGATGGTCGCCGCGCTCCGGTTCGACCGGGTGCTGGCCTGCAAGTCGCGCAAGATCGACCTGGCGGCCCCGGACGCCCCCCTGGAACTGCTCGGGATCGAATTCCATGTCTCCAACCCGCCCAGCGGCAGCGCGCTCCTGATGTTCGGCCATGGCGGGGCGCTGCGGCTGGATGTCGAGTGCCTGGAGTGCGAATTGACCGATCTCGGGGCTGACGATCTCGGGATGCCGCCGGCGTAACGCTCAGCCCGCCGCGTCCCAAGGGTTGACGGCCATTATCCGCCGCGCCATTGAGCAGGGACCCAGAGTTCTCTTCAGAAAGCCGCCATGCCCGTTCGCCTGGACCGACAGAGCGCCGATTTCGAGCAGCGTTTCCGCGATTTCCTGGCGGCCAAGCGCGAGGTCTCGGCCGACGTCGAGCGCGCCACCCGCGCCATCGTCGACGACGTGGCCGCCCGCGGCGACGCGGCGCTGCTCGAGGCGACCAGGAAGTTCGACCGGCTCGATATCGCCGCCGCTGGCCTGCGCATCACGCCGGCCGAAATCGACGCTGCGGTCGCGGCCTGCGACCCCAAGACCGTCGAGGCCCTGAGCTTCGCGCGCGACCGGATCGAGACCTTCCATCGCCGCCAGCTGCCGAAGGACGAGCGCTTCACCGATGCCGCCGGCGTCGAGCTCGGCTGGCGCTGGAGCGCGGTCGATGCGGTCGGGCTCTACGTGCCCGGGGGCACCGCGGCCTATCCGTCCTCGGTGCTGATGAACGCGGTGCCGGCCAGGGTCGCCGGGGTGCCGCGGGTGGTGATGGTGGTGCCGGCGCCGGACGGCAAGCTCAACCCGCTGGTGCTCGCGGCCGCTCATCTCGGCGGCGTTTCCGAAATCTACCGGGTCGGTGGTGCCCAGGCGGTGGCCGCGCTGGCCTATGGCACCGCGACGATCGCGCCGGTGGCGAAGATCGTCGGTCCCGGCAACGCCTATGTCGCGGCCGCCAAGCGGCTGGTATTCGGCAAGGTCGGCATCGACATGATCGCCGGCCCCTCCGAGGTGCTGGTCATCGCCGACGACACCGGCAATGCCGACTGGATCGCGGCCGATCTGCTGGCGCAGGCCGAGCATGACGTCAGCGCGCAGTCGATCCTGATCACCGATAGCGCGCGGCTCGCCGCCGATGTCGAGCGCGCGGTCGAGGCGCAGCTTGTGACGCTGCCGCGCGCCGAGATCGCCCGCACCTCGTGGAATGATTTTGGCGCCGTGATCAAGGTGGCAAAGCTGGACGACGCGGTCGAGCTTGCCAACGCGATCGCGGCCGAGCATCTCGAGATCATGACCGCCGACGCCGAGGCCCTGTCGAACAAGGTCCGCAATGCCGGGGCGATCTTCCTGGGGCCGCATACCCCGGAGGCGATCGGCGACTATGTCGGCGGCTCCAACCACGTGCTGCCGACCGCGCGCTCGGCGCGGTTCTCTTCCGGCCTCGGGGTGCTTGACTTCATGAAGCGAACCTCGATCCTGCGCTGTGGGCCGGATCAGCTCCGTGCGCTCGGGCCCGCCGCGATGACGCTCGGCCAGGCCGAGGGTCTCGATGCCCATTCACGTTCCGTCGGATTGCGCCTCAATCTCCCATGACCCAGCCTCCAGCCGACGATTCCGACAATCGCATCGTCGCGGTGACGCTCGACGAGGAATCGATCGGCCGTTCCGGGCCCGACATCGAGCATGAGCGGGCGATCGCGATCTACGACCTGGTCGAGCAGAACCTGTTCGCGCCCGAGGGCGCCGCCGGGCCGGGTCCCTACACCCTGCATATCGCGATTACCGGCAACCGGCTGATGTTCGATATCCGGAGAGAAGATGGCGCGCCGGTGGTGGCGCATCTGTTGTCGCTGACCCCGTTTCGCCGCGTCGTGAAGGACTACTTCATGATCTGCGACAGCTACTATCAGGCGATCCGCACCGCGACGCCGGACAAGATCGAGGCCATCGACATGGGGCGCCGCGGCATCCATGACGAGGGCTCGCGCACGTTGCAGGAGCGGCTCAAGGGCAAGGTGCGGGTCGATTTCGAGACTGCGCGGCGGCTGTTCACGCTGATCACTGTGCTGCACTGGAAGGGTGAGGGCGCATGATCCCGAAAAGTGGGTACCGGGTTTCGGATCGGATCATGCGCCAAAACAAGAGGCGCATGATCAGTGACGCGATGATTGACGGGGGCGTACCCCGGTCGAAAAAAGCCTGATCGGATGGAAGCGCCGCGCGCGCGCAACCCGCAGGCCGTGCTGTTCGCATGCGGCCACAACGCCGTACGCTCGCCGATGGCCGAAAGCCTGTTGCAGCAGATGTTCCCGCAAGGCCTCTATGTCCGCTCCGCCGGCGTCAAGAAGGGCGAGCTCGATCCATTCGCGGTCTCTGTGATGGCCGAGTTCGGCCAGGACATTTCCGGCCACAAGCCGCAGACCTTCGAGGAGCTCGAGGACTGGGAAGGACTGAACTTCGACCTCATCATCACGCTGTCGCCGGAGGCGCATCACAAGGCGCTGGACCTGACCCGCACGCTCGCCGCCGATGTCGAATACTGGCCGACGCATGACCCGACCGGCACCAGCGGCAATCGCGAGCAGAAGCTCGCCGCCTATCGCGAGGTCTGCGACGGCCTCCTGATGCGGATCCGCCGCCGCTTCGCCAAGACCGGCGCCGCCAGCGGCTGACGTTCAGCGTGTTCCGATTGGCGGGACCGCCCCTTGTCGCCAGACTGACAAACAGCTGTGCTTATGGGGCCTTGTCTCCCAGCGGGCGCGCGATTCGCAGCCGGTTCCAAGGTTGTGCATCCATGCCCCATCCGATAGGTTCCGCCCGCGTCCATCCCCCCGATTCAGCCCCAAAGCCCGCATGCTAGGCCGTCCCAAATTCGTTCTTGCTTCCGGTTCGCCGCGGCGGCTGGCCTTGCTCAACCAGGCCGGCATCGAGCCCGATGCGCTGCGTCCGGCTGACGTCGACGAGACCCCGCGGCGCGGAGAGCTGCCGCGTGCCTGCGCCAACCGCCTGGCGCGTGCCAAGGCCGACGCCGCGCTGAAATCGGTGCAGCTTGACGACGACTTGCGCGGCTCCTTCATCATTGCCGCCGACACCGTGGTCGCGGTTGGCCGCCGCATCCTGCCCCAGGCCAACCTGGTCGACGAGGCCGCGCAATGCCTGCGGCTGCTGTCGGGCCGCAATCACCGGGTCTACACCGCGATCTGCGTGGTGACGCCGCGCGAGGCGTTCCGCCAGCGCCTGGTCGAGACCCGCGTGCGCTTCAAGCGGCTCAGCGAGGACGACATCCAGGCCTATATCGGCTCCGGCGAATGGCGCGGCAAAGCCGGCGGCTACGCCGTGCAGGGCATCGCCGGCTCCTTCGTGGTCAAGATGGTCGGCTCCTACACCAACGTGGTCGGCCTGCCGCTGTATGAGACCGTGACCTTGCTCGGCGGTGAAGGCTTCCCGATCCGCTACGGCTGGCTCAACACCGCGGCGGTGTGAGATCAGTTCTGGAGTATCGGCATCACCGGTACACCTCTCCCTTGTGGCTCCTTGTGGGAGAGGTCAAATCGCATCGCAGATGCGATTTGGGTGAGGGGTCTGTCTCCGCGGACGGAGACCCCTCATCCGTCGCGGACGATGTCCGCGCCACCTTCTCCCACATCCGCCTTCGCCAAGGCTTCGGCGGACAAGAGGGGGAAGGGAAGCGGGCACGTCAACAACACGGAACATGCGGCCGCCTGCTTGATTGCCGGACGGTATAGGCTAAGTCCCAGCCATGACCGACCAACCCGGAACACCCCCAGCGCCGCCGCGCGCCTGTCCGATCTGCGGCAAGCCGGTCGCGCAGGCCTTCCGCCCGTTCTGCTCGCCGCGCTGCCGCGACGTCGACCTCAACCGCTGGCTGACCGGCCGCTATGTCGTCCCCGGCCGCGAGGACGACGCGGACGACCCGGAATAGCCAAGAGTTCCCAATAAGTTGGGGAAAGGTTAAAAGCCGGGCTCGCCACGCCGAAGCCTCCGGCGAAGGCGGGTGGACACGGCGCCCCGACCTCTCTATAAACCGCCCGCTCGCACCGGCCTTTCGGCCCCGCGGGTATGCCCAGGTAGCTCAGTTGGTAGAGCATGCGACTGAAAATCGCAGTGTCGGTGGTTCGAT
>ERZ941671.202-NODE-202-length-27541-cov-5.352689_pt1 | contig 27541 bp, 22 predicted proteins | sample MGYA00521093_ERZ941671 | MGnify/ENA primary metagenome ERZ941671 (study PRJEB32759, sample SAMN07749878) | skin metagenome | biome: transportation; feature: city; material: polyester macromolecule | host: Homo sapiens | place: Hong Kong:MOS line | collected... | reverse complement strand
GTTCACCCGGGTATGAGCTCCCCCCGACTGACCGTCCTCGCCGGCCCCACCGCCGTCGGCAAGGGCACCGTGGCGGCCTGGATCCGCGAGCACCACCCCGAGGTCTGGCTCTCGGTGTCGGCGACGACCCGGCCGGCACGACCCGGCGAGGTCGACGGCGTCCACTACCACTTCGTCAGTCAGGCCGAGTTCGACGCGATGGCCGCCGACGGCGACCTGCTCGAGGCGTCGCCGACGACGTTCCGTGCGCTGCCCGACGCCCTGCGCGTCATCGTGCCAGCGCCCTGAGACGCCTGAGCGTCGAACCGTCAGCGCCCGACGTAGGCCTCGACGCGGCGAATCCCGGAACCCACCGACGATTCGCCGATCACCGTGACGGGCCCGATCTGCGCGGACGACGCGACGTGGGTACCGCCGCACAGTTCCATCGAGAACGGTCCGCCGATCTCGACAACCCGCACCAGGTCGCCGTAGTTCTCGCCGAAGAGCGCCATCGCGCCCATCGCCTTCGCCTCGCTCAGACCGGTCTCGAACGTGTGCACCGGGTAGTTGGACTCGACGGCGGCGTTCGAGATCTCCTCGATCTGCTGCCGCTGGTCCTCGTTCAGCGCCGAGCCGGAGTGGAAGTCGAAACGCAGGTATCCGGGGCGATTGAGCGAGCCGGCCTGCGTGGCGCTCGGACCGAGGACCTGCCGCAGCGCGGCATGCACCATGTGGGTGCCGGAGTGGCCCTGGGTGGCGCCGCGACGCCACTGCGGGTCGACCGCCGCGATCACGGTGTCGCCCTCGACGAACTCGCCCGATTCGACGTTGATCCGATGCGCCCACAGCGTTTTCGCGATCTTCTGCACGTCGGTGACCGCCGCCTTGGCCGCCTCCGACGAGCCGGTTCCGCTGATGTGGCCCTCGTCGGCGATCTGTCCGCCCGATTCGGCGTAGAACGGGCTGCGGTCGAGGATCAGTTCGACCCGCTCGTGCACGCCCTCGCGGCCGGCGTGCGAGACCACCGGCACCCGCTTGCCGTCCACGAAGATGCCGAGAATGCGTGCCTCGGTGGTCAATTCGTCGAAACCGGTGAACTCGGTCGGGCCGGCGTCGACGAGCTCGCGATAGGCGCTCAGATCGGTGTGGGCCTGCTTGCGTGCGGCCGCATCAGCCTTGGCGCGCTGCCGCTGCTCGGCCATCAGCGCGCGGAATCCCTCTTCGTCGACGCCCAGATCGGCCTCGGCGGCCATCTCCTCGTACTGGGCGTAGGCCGGGTTGGCCATGAAGCCCTGGTTCCACTGGTGCACGCTGCGCAGATCGGCGAAGCCGCCCTGGGTGAAGGCGCGGACCAGGTTCAGGGTGGAGGCGGAGGTGTGGTACGCCTGCACCATCCGTCGGGCGTCGTGCCGGCGTGCCTGCTCGGTGAACTCGTAGCCGTTCACGATCTCGCCGCGGAAGCTGGGCAGCGTGACGCCGTCGCGGGTCTCCGTGTCCGAGGACCGCGGCTTGGCGAACTGGCCGGCGATCCGGCCCATCTTCACGACCGGCATGGAGGCGCCGTAGGTCAGCACCGCGGCCATCTGCAGGATGGTCTTCACCCGGGCGCTGATCCGGTTGGCGGTGGACCCGGCGAACGTCTCGGCGCAGTCGCCGCCCTGCAGGAGGAACGCGCGGCCCTGGGCGACGTCGGCCAGACGGGCGCGCAGCAGGTCGACCTCGCCCGCGAAGACGAGCGGGGGCAGGGCGCTCAGCTCGGCGACGGCGGCGCGGTGATCGGCCTCGTCCGCCCAGGACGGCGCCTGTGCGATCGGCAGCGAGCGCCAGTGGTCCAGGCCGGGGATGTCGGCGGCGCCCTCCGAGATGGCGGTGCCGAAGGCCAGGATCTTCTCGCGGGGGTCTTCAGTCATGTGCACCAGGCTAGGGGCCGCGTGCCGCGCCCCGGTCTGAGCGTCCCCGGATGACGACGCGCGGGCCCCGCTCAGTCGCGGGCGCGTGGCGGAGCGGCCGTACGGCCCGCCTTCACGTCCGCCGCGTAGGTGTCCACGTACTCCTGGCCCGACAGGCGCCGGATGGCCTCCATGATCTCGTCCGTCACCTCCCGCAGCACCCGGGGGTCGCCGGCGGCCTCGGCACGGTCGGAGAAGTCCAGCGGCTCGCCGAAGATCATGCCCAGGCGCCGGATCCGCGGCAGCACGTGGCCGATCGGCTGCACCCGGTCCGTGCCGATCATCGCGATGGGCACCACGGGCGCGCCCGAGGCCAGCGCGAGCTTGGCCACGCCGATCTTGCCGCGGTGCAGCCGCCCGTCCGGGCTGCGGGTGCCCTCCGGGTAGATCCCGAGCAGCCGGCCCTCCCGCAGCGCCTCGAGGCCCGCGTCCAGCGAGCGCAGGGACGCCTCTCCGCCGGAGCGGTCCATGGGCAGCTGGTTCGCCGCCTCGAAGAACCGGCGGGTGACCCAGCCCTTCACGCCCGGGCCGGTGAAGTACTCGTGCTTGGCCAGGAAGTGCACCTGGCGGTCGAGCATGGCCGGCATGAACACCGAGTCCGAGACGGACAGGTGGTTGCTGGCCAGGATCGCCGGGCCCTCGGCCGGCACGTTCCCGAGGCCCTTCACCCAGGGGCGGAACAGCAGGCGGGTGGCCGGAGCCACGGCGAACGTCTTGGCGGACCAGTAGAACGTGGACACGAGGGCCTTCCGGTCGGGGCGGTCGGGTGCCTGCCCATCGTATGGTCCGCCTGCCTTACCCTGGCACCATGCCCCGCCCCGTCGCCGTCGCCCCCGAAGACCTCCCCCTGCGCCTCATGCCCGCCGCTCCCGCCCGGCGCGACCACTGCGTCGTGCTCCTGCACGGGTTCACCTCGACTCCGGCCTCCGTCCGCGCCTGGGCCGAGGGGCTCGCGGCAGGCGGCTCCCCCGTGAGCGTGCCCCTGCTGCCGGGGCACGGCACCCGGTGGGAGGACCTCGCCGCCACCGGTGCGGACGAGATCCGCGCCGCCGTCCGGGCCGTCGTGGACCTCGAGCTCGCCCGACACGGCCGCGTGGTCATGGCGGGCATCTCGATGGGCGGCGCCCTCGCGCTCGACGCCGCCGCCCACCGACCCGTGGCCGGGGTGCTCGTGGTGAACCCCGCGCTGCGCTTCGCCAGCCCGCTCGCCCCCTTCGCCCCGCTGCTGGCCCCGTTCGTCCCCACGGTCGCCCCGATCGCGGACGACATCGCGGACCCGACGGCGCGCGAGCGCGCCTACCCCCGCACGCCGGTGGCCGGCGTCGCCGCCCTCGGCCGCATCCAGCGGGCCGCCCGCCGCGCCCTGCCGCGGATCACCGCTCCCGTGACGGTCTACCGGTCCGCCCGCGACGCCGTCGTGCCCGCCTCGAGCCACCGGACCCTGGTGCGGGGCCTGCGCCAGGCCCCCGTGGAGGTGGTGGGACTGCCCCGCAGCCGCCACGTCGCCACGCTCGACTACGACCTGCCGCTGCTGATCGACCACGGCCGGAGCGCGGTCGCCGCCATGACGACGCACTGAGTCGCGCCCCGGACCCCACCGCTCCCGGTTGTAGAGTGTGCGTGACACGACTCACACTTACTTCCGTTCTGCCGACCACCGGTCGTCGGAACCGACCCAACGCCCGAGGAGTCCCATGCACGAGATCAGCGAGCCGTACCACCCCCGCCTGTCCCCGGAGGCGAACATCACGGACTTCCTGGAACGCCAGGCCACGGAGCGTCCCGACCACGGCCTCTTCGCGGTGCCCGACGCGCAGGACCAGTGGACGGACGTCTCCGCCCGGGACGCCCGCGAGCGCGTGCGGGCCCTGGCCAAGGGGCTCATCGCCGCCGGGATCCAGCCCGGGGAGACGGTCGGTCTCCTGGCCTCCACCCGCCTGGAGTGGACACTGGTCGACTTCGCCATCTGGTATGCCGGCGCGGTCACCGTGCCCGTGTACGAGACCTCCTCCGTCAGCCAGGTGTCCTGGATCATCGAGGACTCGGACGTGCGCGCCGTCGTGACCGGGAACGAGGACCTCGCCAAGACGGTGCGGGACGCGGTGCAGCGCGAGGGCCTGCCGGAGCTGATCGGCCTGTGGACGATGGACCCGGCCGACGGCGCCCCCGGCTCCGGCCTCGAGGCGCTCGTCGCCCTGGGCGCGGACGTCACCGATGAGGAGCTCGAGACGCGCCGGTCCTCCGCCGGCCTGGCCGACCTGGCGACCATCATCTACACCTCCGGCACCACGGGCCGGCCCAAGGGCTGCGAGCTCACGCACGAGAACTTCGCGGAGCTCGTCAACCAGACCCTGTCCTCCTCGCTCGGCGACGTCGTCCGCCAGGACACCTCCACCGTGCTGTTCATCCCCCTGGCGCACGTGTTCGCGCGCTTCGTCTCGGTGCTCACCGTCGCCGCGGGCGCACGCTGCGGGCACGTCTCGGACATCAAGCGGCTCTCGGTCTCGCTGCAGACCTTCCAGCCGAGCTTCGTGCTGGCCGTGCCGCGCGTGTTCGAGAAGATCTACAACGCGGCGCTGCTCAACGCGCAGAGCGGCGGCAAGGAGAAGATCTTCCGCCGTGGCGCGGACGTGGCGATCCGCTGGTCCCGGGCGCTGGACTCGGGCCAGATGACGGCGCCCCTGCGGCTGCAGCGCGCGTTCTACTCCGCGCTGATCTACCGCCGGATCCGGACGGCCATGGGCGGCCGGCTCGCGTACGCGGTCTCCGGCGGCGGCCCCCTCTCCACCGACCTGGCGCACTTCTTCCGCGGCGTGGGCGTGACCATCCTCGAGGGCTACGGCCTCACCGAGACGACGGCCCCCATCACCGTGGGCCGGCCGGACCGGCTGAAGATCGGCACGGTCGGACACCCCCTCGGCGGCAACCAGGTGCGGATCGCCGAGGACGGCGAGATCCTCACGCGCGGCACGTCGCTGATGCGCGGCTACCACAACCGGCCGGAGGCGAACGAGGAGGCCTTCGAGGACGGCTGGTTCCGCACCGGCGACCTCGGGGCCCTGGACGACGACGGCTTCCTCACGATCACCGGCCGCAAGAAGGAGCTGCTGGTGACGGCCGGCGGCAAGAACGTGGCACCGGCGATGCTCGAGGACGCGATCCGCAGCGACGCGCTCGTCTCCCAGGTGATGGTGGTCGGCGACGGCAAGCCCTTCATCGCGGCGATCGTCACCCTCGACACCGACACCCTGCCCGCGTGGCTCGCCGCGAACGGGCTGCCGAAGGACCTCGACGTCGCTGCGGCCGCACGCGAGGACGCGGTGCGCCGCCACATCCAGGAGGCCGTGGACAAGGCCAACAGCCTGGTCTCGCGCGCCGAGGGGATCCGGGAGTTCCGCATCCTCGACCGCGACTTCTCCCTGGAGGAGGGCCATGTGACCCCGTCCCTGAAGATGCGCCGGTCGGCGATCATGAAGGACTTCGCCGCGCAGATCGCGGACATCTACGGGGAGCCCGCCCCGCAGAACTGAACGCCCCTCGACGACGGCGCCCGGCCCCCGCGGCCGGGCGTCGTCGTCCCCGCGGGTCCGGTCAGAGCAGACCGGAGTCCGGCACGTCCAGGCCCAGCAGCGCGTTCTCGACGACCTCGGTGAGGGCCGGGTGGGGCCAGTACTGGCCCCGCGCGAGCCGGTGGGCGTCGATGCCGAACGCCATGCCGGTCACGAGCGGCTGGATGAGGTTCGCGGCCTCGTGCCCCAGGATGTGCCCGCCCAGGATCCGTCCCGTGGCCTTCTCCGCGACGACGGTGCACACGCCCTCGGTGTCCTCCATGGCCCAGCCGTAGGCGACGTCCCCGAAGGACTGGGTCTTCACCGTGATCGCGTCCGCGCCGTAGTCGGCGAGCGCCTGCTCCACCGTGAGACCGACGGAGGCCACCTGCGGATGGGTGAACACGGCCGCCGGCACGGGGCCGAGCGTGTTGGCGCGGAGATCGTCCGGATGCTCCAGGTTGTGCGCGACGACGCGGGCCTCGTGGTTGGCCACGTGCTTGAGCTGCCACGTGTTGGCGACGTCCCCGAGCACGTAGACCCCCTCCACCGGCGCACCGTCGGAGAGCGCGCGCTGATGCTCGTCGCTGGCCAGGACGCCGTCGTCGGTGACGTCCAGTCCCGCGGCGGCGGGGTCGAGGCGGTCCGTGTTCGGCGTCCGGCCGACCGCGATCAGCACCGCGTCCGCCTCGATGGCCTCCTCCACGATGCCGGTCTGCTCCTGGCCCTCCGCGCGATCCAGGCGCACCCGGACCCAGCCGTCCGCGGCCCGCTCGGCGTCCTCGACCGGTTCGATCCCGGCCGGGGTCCACCCCGTGCGCAGGTCCCACCGTCGGGCAGCGATCTTCGTGAACGTCGTGGACACGGACATGTCGTGCTGCTTGAGCAGCCGGTGGCCGCGGTTGACCTGGACGACCTCGGTCCCCAGCCCGGCGAAGACGGAGGCGAACTCGCAGGCGATGAACCCGCCGCCCACCACGAGCAGCCGCCGCGGCAGCCGATCCAGTCGCATGACGGTGTCCGAGGTGTGCACCGACGGCAGGTCCAGGCCCGGGATCTCCGGGAGGGTGGGCCGCGACCCCGCGGCGACCACCACCTGGTCCGCCGTGATCTCCCGGCCCGAGGCGGTGCGCACGCGGCGGGGGCCGACGAAGCGGACCTCCTCCTGGATCACGCTCGTGTAGTCCAGATCGTCCCGGCGGTAGCGGAGCCCGTCGCGGCTGATGCCGTCGATGCGCGTGAAGATGCGGTCCCGGATGGCCGGGAAGTCGGCGCCCGTGAACTCCAGCCCCACCCCGAGGCTCCGGGCCTCGGGGGGCAGCGCGGCCAGGCCGGCCGGGTAGGCGTACATCTTGGTGGGGATGCAGCCGACGTTCAGGCAGGTGCCGCCGAACGTGCCGGAGTCGGCGATCACGACGCTCCGGCCCTTCCAGTGTTCGCTGATCAGGGAGTTCCCCGATCCGGAGCCGATGATGAGCAGGTCGTGGTGTTCCGCAGAGGTGGCCATGCCTCCCAGGATAGGCACGGGCCCGGACGCGGTGGCGTCCGGGCCCGTGGGGCGGCCCGCCGGCGGCGGGCTCACGCGGGGCTCACTCGATCACGAGCAGCAGGTCTCCGCCGTTGACGGGCGTGACGCCCTCCGTGACCACGCGGCGCACGGTGCCCGCGGCCTGGGCCGTGATCGCGGCCTCCATCTTCATCGCCTCGATCGTGGCCACCGCCTGGCCGACCTCGACGGCGTCGCCCTCGGCCACCTGGACGGTGACCGAGCCCGCGAACGGGGCGGCGACGTGGCCGGGGGTGCCGGGGTCCGCCTTCTCCGCGGTCCGCACGGTGGACTCGATCGAGCGGTCGCGGACGGTCATCTGGCGCAGCTGGCCGTTCAGGGTGACCATCACGGTGCGCATGCCCTTCTCGTCCGGCTCGGAGACGGACATGAGGGTGGCGAGCAGCCGGACACCGCGTCCGAGCGAGATGACGTGCTCACGCCCGGGGACGAGGCCGTAGAGGAAGTCGCGGGTGTGCAGGGTGACGGTGTCCCCGAACTCCTCGCGGTGCGCCTCGAACTCCTTCGTGGGGCCGGGGAAGAGCAGGCGGTTCAGCACCGCGCGGCGGGTCTGTCCGGCCTCGGCGAGGGCGGTCGAGTCCTCCGCGGAGATCTCCACCATGCCCGCGCCCTCGCGGCGACCCTGGAGGGCCTTGGTCCGGAAGGGCTCCGGCCAGCCGCCGGGCGGGTCGCCGAGCTCGCCGCGCAGGAAGCCGATCACGGAGTCCGGGATGTCGAACTCCTGCGGACGCTCCGCGAACTCCTTCGGGTCCACGCCGGAGCCGACCAGCTGCAGCGCCAGATCGCCCACCACCTTGGAGGACGGGGTGACCTTGACGAGGTGGCCGAGCAGGTCGTCGGCCGCGGCGTACATCGACTCGATGGCCTCGAACCGCTCCCCCAGGCCGAGGGCGATCGCCTGCGTGCGCAGGTTGGACAGCTGGCCGCCCGGGATCTCGTGGTGGTACACGCGGCCGGTCGGGGCGGGCAGCCCCGCCTCGAAGGGCGCGTACGCCGAGCGGACGGACTCCCAGTAGGGCTCCATCGCGGTGGCGGCCTCGAGGCCGAGACCGGTGTCCCGCTCCGTGTGCTCGAGCGCCGCGACCAGGGCGGACAGCGGCACCTGGCTCGTGGTGCCCGCCATGGACGCGGTGGCCGCGTCGACGGCGTCCACGCCGGCCTCCGCCGCTGCGAGCAGGGTGGCCAGCTGACCGCCGGCGGTGTCGTGCGTGTGCAGGTGCACGGGCAGGTCGAACTCGGCGCGCAGGGCGGTGACGAGCTCGCGCGCGGCGGCGGGCCGCAGCAGGCCCGCCATGTCCTTGATCGCCAGGACGTGGGCGCCGGCGTCGACCATCCGGCGGGCGAGGCCCAGGTAGTAGTCGAGCGTGTAGAGCGTCTCCTTCGGATCCGTCATGTTGCCCGTGTAGCACAGGGCCGCCTCGGCCACGGCGGTGCCCGTGGCACGCACCGCCTCGATGGCCGGGGTGATCTGCTCGACGTCGTTGAGGGCGTCGAAGATGCGGAACACGTCGACGCCGGACGCCGCGGCCTCGGCCACGAACGCGTCCGTCACCTCGGTGGGGTACGGCGTGTAGCCCACCGTGTTGCGGCCGCGCAGCAGCATCTGGATCGGGATGTTCGGCAGCTCCGCGCGCAGCAGCTCGAGGCGCTGCCACGGGTCCTCGTGGAGGAAGCGCAGCGCGACGTCGTACGTCGCCCCGCCCCAGGCCTCCACCGAGAGCAGCCCCGGCAGGGTGTGCGCGACGGCGGGGGCGGCGGCCAGCAGGTCGCGCGTGCGGACGCGGGTGGCCAGCAGGGACTGGTGGGCGTCGCGGAACGTGGTGTCCGTGACGGCCAGCGCGGTCTGCTCGCGCAGGGTGCGGGCGAAGCCCTCGGGGCCCTGCTCCAGCAGCACCTGACGCCAGCCGTGCGGGGGCGCCGCGTCCTCGTTCCGGCTCGGGCCGTCGAAGGGCGAGCGGTCCGGCTCCTGGTGCTTGTCGCCCGGGTGCTCCGGGAGGCGGTCGCGGGGGTCGATGCCCTCGACGCGCGGGCCGTGCGGCTGGTTGACCGTGACGTCCACGAGGTACTGCAGGGCCTTGGAGCCGCGGTCCTGGGAGCGGTTCACCGTGGCCAGCTCGGGGTGCTTGTCGATGAAGTCCGTGGCGACGTCGCCGCTGAGGAACTGCGGGTCGTCCATCACGTTCATCAGGAACGGGATGTTGGTGGCCACGCCGCGCACGCGGAACTCGGCCAGGGCGCGGCGCACGCGGCGCACGGCCGTGGCGTAGTCGCGTCCGCGGCAGGTGAGCTTGACCAGCATGGAGTCGAAGTGGGGGCTGATCTCCGCACCGGCGTAGATGGTGCCGCCGTCGAGGCGCACACCGGAGCCGCCGGCCGAGCGGTAGGCGGTGATGGTGCCGGTGTCCGGGCGGAAGCCGTTGGCCGGGTCCTCGGTGGTGATGCGGCACTGGATGGCGAAGCCGCGGACCTGGAGGGCGTCCTGGGTGATGCCCAGCTCGGGCAGGGTGGCGCCGGCGGCGATGCGCAGCTGCGCGCCCACCAGGTCCACGTCCGTGACCTCCTCGGTCACGGTGTGCTCCACCTGGATGCGGGGGTTCATCTCGATGAACACGTGCTGGCCCGCACGCTCGCCCGCCGTGTCCACGAGGAACTCGACGGTGCCCGCGTTGACGTACCCCATCTCCTTGGCGAAGGCGACGGCGTCCCGGTGCAGGGCCTGCCGGATCTCCTCGTCCAGGTTCGGGGCCGGGGCCATCTCGATGACCTTCTGGTGGCGGCGCTGGAGCGAGCAGTCCCGCTCGAAGAGGTGCACGACGTTGCCCTCGCCGTCGGCGAGGATCTGCACCTCGATGTGCCGCGGCCGCAGGACGGCCTGCTCGAGGAACACGGTGGGGTCGCCGAAGGCGGTGTCCGCCTCGCGCATCGCGGCCTCGAGGGAGCCGCGCAGGTCCTCGCGGCGCTCGACGCGGCGCATGCCGCGGCCGCCGCCGCCGGCGACGGCCTTGACGAAGATGGGGAAGCCGATCTCCTCGGCCTGCTCCAGGAGCCACTCGACGTCGGCGCTCGGGTCCGAGGAGGCCAGGGTGGGGATGCCCGCGCGCTTGGCCGCGCGCAGGGCCTCGACCTTGTTGCCGGTCAGCTCGAGGACGTCGGCGGGCGGGCCGACGAAGGTGATCCCGTTCTCGGCCGCGGCGCGGGCCAGGCCGGCGTTCTCCGACAGGAAGCCGTAGCCCGGGTAGATCGCGTCGGCCCCGGCGTCCTTGGCCACGCGGATGATCTCGTCCACGTCGAGGTAGGCGCGCACGGGGTGGCCCTCGTCGCCGATGCGGTAGGCCTCGTCCGCCTTCTGGCGGTGGATCGAATTGCGGTCCTCGTAGGGGAAGACGGCGACGGTGCGGGCGCCCAGCTCGTAGCAGGCGCGGAAGGCGCGGACGGCGATCTCGCCGCGGTTGGCCACCAAGACCTTGGAGAAGACGGCGCCGGCTCCGGTCGACCCGGCCGCGTCCTCTGGAGGGGTGAAGTTCTCGACAGGTGCGGTCATGGTTGGGAGTGTGTCACACCGCGCCGGAGTTCCGCCTCATGTCGCGCACAGTCACCGCTGCGAGACGAAAGATGACTGACTCGGCCCTCCGGGGCGCCCCGGGGTGGAGGGTCAGGCGGAGCGGCGGGCCCGACGCCGCCCGGCCAGCTCGTCCCCCGGCTCGGGGGCGCCCACCACGCTCTCGCGCGGCAGCTCGGCGAGGCTGCCCTCGACCTCGCGCCACACGCGGCCGACGGCGATCCCGAAGACGCCCTGGCCGCCCTGGACGAGGTCCACGACCTCGTCCGCCGAGGTGCACTCGTACACCGAGGCGCCGTCGCTCATCAGGGTGATCTGCGCCAGGTCCTCGACACCCCGCTCGCGCAGGTGGCCCACGGCGGTGCGGATCTGCTGGAGCGAGACGCCGGTGTCCAGGAGGCGCTTGACCACCTTGAGGACGAGGATGTCGCGGAACGAGTAGAGCCGCTGGGAGCCGGAGCCGGAGGCGCTGCGGACCGTGGGGGCCACGAGATCCGTGCGGGCCCAGTAGTCGAGCTGGCGATAGGTGATGCCGGCGGCCTTGCACGCGGTGGGACCGCGGAAGCCGACGTCGTCGCCCCGGGTCGCGCCCTCGTCGAAGAGCGTGCCCTGGGTGCCGAGCGCGGGGGGCCGGCCAGGACCTGCAGTGGGTGTCACGGGGAACCTCCTGGTGCGGGGCCCCCGGTGCGGGAAGGGGACGCGACCGTCATGTGCCGCCGGTGACCGTGGCGGCGCTCCCCGGTGACCGTGGGGAGGACGACGGAGGCGCCCCGGGTGGCGGGGCCCTCTTCCCCTCGAAGGTACGCGCGGGTCCGGGGGCGGTCAACGAAGCCGGCGGCGAGGCCGCGCCGTGTCGCGCCGGCTCCGCTCAGGCGAAGTCCTCGGGGCGCACCGTGTCCAGGAAGTCGCGGAAGTCCTCGACGGCGCGCTCCTGGCCGGCGTCCTCCTCCCCCGTCCGCGCCGGCATGCCGGCGTCCGCGAGCACGGCGGGGCTGCCGAGCACGGGGGCGTCGGCGCGCAGGGCGACCACGACGGCGTCCGACGCGCGGGCGTCGACCCGGGCGCCCGTGGAGAGCACGAGCTCGGCGTGCACGACCTCGTCCCGGACCTCGGTGAGCCGCACCCGCACGACCTCGGCGCCCAGGGCGTCGACGGCGGCCAGGAGCAGCTCATGGGTGAGGGGCCGGGGCGCGCGGACGCCCTCGAGCGCGAGCGCGGCGGCGGCGGCCTCGGGCGCGCCCACCCACAGCGGGACCATCGTGCGGCCGGGCGGATCCACCAGCAGGATCACGTGGTGCTGCTCGGGCAGCTCGACGCGCACGCCGAGCACGGAGAGCGGCACGTCGCCGACGTCGTCGGCGGGCACGGGGCGCGGCTCAGTCATCCCACTGCTCCAGCCCCTCGGCCACGAGGGCCGCATGCAGCCGCAGGCTGGCCTGCGCGATCTCGCGTGCCGAGCGGGCCACGCGGGGGCGGGTGCCGGCGTCGCGGCGGGCCTGCAGCGGGGCGACGGCGCGCTCCACCAGGCCCAGTTCGCGGTCGGCCGCGGCCCGCAGCGGGCGCAGGTGCCGGGGCTCCAGGCCGTGGCCCGCGAGCACGACGGCGGCCCGGGCCACGTCCATCGCGTGGCTCGGGTAGCCGCCGTCGGGATCGACGGGCAGGAGCGAGTACTGATCCAGCTCGGCCAGCAGCTCCTCGCCCGCCCCGGATTCGGCGGCGAGCTCGGCACGGGTCCACGACCGGCGGCCCCCGGCGACCTCGCGGCCGAGCCGCTCCGCGTCCGAGGACGCCGGGACCGCCGCGGTTCCGGGCAGGCCGGTGGGGCGTTCGCCGCGGTCCAGCGCGGCCAGGTGGTCGGCGATCACCTTGAGCGGCAGGAAGTGGTCGCGCTGCAGGGCGAGGACGAACCGGAGCCGGTCCACGTCCCCGGGCCGGAAGCGCCGGTAGCCGGCGGGAGTCCGCTCGGGCAGGACGAGGCCGCGGTCCTCCAGGAAGCGCACCTTGGACGCGGTGACGCCGGGGAATTCGGCTTCGAGGGCGGCCACGACCTCGCCGATGCCCAGCCGGCCCGCAGGGCGGGCGGTGGGGACGGCGTCGGGGCGCGGGCGCGGATCGGTCACGAGGATGACGGCTCAGCCCCGCGCCGGCCCGGCGTAGTACGTGAGCCGGTACTTGCCGATCTGCACGTGCATCCCGGAGCGCAGCAGGATCTCGTCCACGCGGTCGTGGTTCACGAAGGTGCCGTTGAGGGAGTTCAGGTCCACGAGCCGATGGCCGCCGTCCTCGGCCCGGAACTCCGCGTGACGACGGGAGACGGTGACGTCGTCGAGGAAGATGTCCGCGTCCGGGTGGCGCCCCACGGAGACCACGTCCTCGTCCAGCAGGAAGCGGGCCGACTGGTCCGGGCCCTCGTGGGCGAGCAGCAGCGCGGAACCGGCCGGGAGGGCGCGGATCGCGTCCGACTCCTCACGGGTGAGGTCCGCCGAGACCAGCGGCGCCAGCTCGGTGAGGTTGATGGCGGAGGTGGACAGGTCCGGTTCACGTCCGGGCTGGTTCATGGGGTGCTCCTGTGCGGGGGCCGGCGCCGCGGCGCCGGAGGGAGAGACGAAGGGGACGCCGTCGCCCCGCCGGCCGGCGGCGGGGCGACGGCGGACGGGGCTCAGCTGGTGTGCGAGGCGTAGCCCTCGGCGTCCATGAGGCCCTCGAGCTGGGCCTCGTCCGCGAGGGTGATCTCGAACAGCCAGCCGCCCTCGTAGGGGGCGGAGTTGACCAGGCCGGGCTCGCCGTCGAGCTCGTCGTTGACGGCGGCCACGGTGCCGGAGACCGGGGCGTAGATGTCCGAGACGGACTTCGTGGACTCGACCTCGCCCACCGCGGTGCCCGCGGTGACCTCGGTGCCGACCTCCGGCAGGTCCACGTACACGACGTCACCCAGCGCATCCTGGGCGAAGTCGGTGATGCCCACGCGGACCGTGCCGGCGGCACCGGCCTCGGCGATCCACTCGTGCTCGGCGGAGTACTTCAGGCCTTCGGGGATGGAGCTCATGGAGTGCGCGTCCTTTGCGTGGTCGGGAGTGATGACGTCGTCTCGCAGACTACCGAGCGGCGCGTGATTCGCGCCACTGGCGCGCTCAGAGCACGCCGCGCATGCCGCGACGCACCGGCTTGGCGATGGCCAGCACGATCAGGCCCACGCCGAGGGTGACCGCACCGATCGTGCCGAAGTAGCCCACCTCGTTCTGCTCCGAGTAGGAGCCGGCCAGGGAGCCCGCCAGGGCCGTGCCCAGGGCGACGGACAGGTTGTACAGCGACACCATCATCACCGGGAAGCTGCGCGGGGCGACCTTGGTGGCCAGGGAGAGGCCCACCGGGGAGACGAGCAGCTCGCCCATGGTGCAGACGAAGAGGATCAGCGTCAGCCACAGCAGCGGCACGGCGACGACGTCGGCCACCGGGATGAACAGCAGGAAGGCGATGCCGATCAGGACGATGCCGATGCCGAACTTCACCGGGGTGGCGGGCTGGCGGGTGCCCAGCTTGGTCCACAGCGCGGCGAACACCGGGGCGAACACGATGATGAAGATCGGGTTGATGGAGTTGACCCACTCCATGGGCATGAGCCAGCCGAACAGGTTCCGGTCGAGGCGGTGCTCGGAGTACAGCGCGATCACGGTGAACTGCTGCTGGAAGAGGGCGAAGAACACGGACGTGCCGATGAACAGCGGGATGAACGCCTTCACGCGCGAGCGCTCCTCCTCCGAGACCTTCGTCGAGGTCAGCAGGACCGCGAAGATCGCGATGGCCGCGACGGCGGCGAGCACGACGACGGCGTCGGAGAGGTTGTCCAGGGTGATGACGTCCGTGAGGAACAGGGCCACGACGACGGCGACCATCCCCAGGCCGATCAGGCCCCAGCGGCCGTACTGCGACCGCGGCAGCGGATCCGGGACCCGGTGCACGTCCGTGGGCAGGTTCTTGCGGGTCAGGGCGTACTGCGTCAGGCCGATGGCCATGCCGGCGGCGGCGAGGCCGAAGCCCACGTGGAAGCCCATCGTGTCGCGTGCCAGGCCGGTGAGCAGCGGGCCGAAGAGGGCGCCGATGTTCACGCCCATGTAGAAGATGGAGAAGCCGGCATCGCGCTTGGGGTCCTCGCGGGAGTACAGGGAGCCGACGAGGTTCGTGGCGTTGGCCTTGAGGCCGCCCGAACCGACGGCGACGAGCACGAGGCCCAGGGTCAGGCCCGGGACGCCCGGGACGAGGGCCAGCGCGATGTGGCCCAACATGATCCCGACGGCGCTGACGAACATGGTGCGCTCGGAACCGAGCAGGCGGTCGGCGACCCAGCCGCCGAGGATGCAGAACACGTACACCATGCCGCCGTAGGCGCCGACGATGCCCGTGGCCACGGCCGGGTCGATCCCGAGGCCGCCCTCCGCGGCGGTCCAGGACATGTAGTACACGAGCATCGCCTGCATGCCGTAGAAGGAGAAGCGCTCCCACAGCTCCACGGAGAACAGGTTCGCCAGCGGGCCGGGCTGGCCGAGGAACGGGCGGCCGCGCCAGTCGGGGGTGGCGTCGTCGGGACGGGTGGCCGTCGACGCCGCCACGCGGGCGGGCGGCTCGACGTCGGGCACGCGGCCCGCGAGAGGATTCTGGGGATTTTCCACCGATCTACTGTCCTCCCCTGAGGGAGCCAGAGCAAACTCCCCGCCCGATGACGCCGATCACATCCGCGGCCCGGGCGGCGTACGTCCTAGAGTGGAGGCCGTGTCCGTCACCTCCGAGATCGCCCGTGCCCGCTCGCTCATCCGTGTGGTCCCCGACCATCCCAGCCCGGGCGTGGCCTTCCAGGACATCACGCCCCTGCTCGCCGACGCCCGCGCCCTGAGGGAGTGTGTTGAGGCCCTGGTGGCGCCGTTCGAGGGGCGGTTCGACCTCGTGGCCGGCCTCGAGGCCCGCGGGTTCCTGCTCGCCGGGGCGGCCGCCGTCCTGACCGGCACCGGCCTCGTGCCGCTGCGCAAGGCCGGGCGCCTCCCGGCTCCCGCGGCCCGCGCGGACTACACGCTGGAGTACGGGACCGCGAGCATCGAGGTCTCCGAGGACCTGCGGGCCGGGTCACGGGTGCTCCTGCTCGACGACGTCCTCGCCACGGGCGGCACCCTCGCCGCCGGCCGGCGGCTCATCGAGGCGCGGAGTGCGGAGGTGGTGGGCGCGGCCTGCCTGCTGGAGCTCACGGCCCTCGGCGGCCGGGCCGTCGTGCCGGACACGCACGTGCTGTTCGCGGCCTGAACCGCCCCGCCCGACCGACGGGGAGTGGCGGCAAAGGTGGCCCGGCCCCGGGTACGACGAAGCCGGAGCCCTGCGCTGCAGGACTCCGGCTTCGTCGACGTGGTCGGGCTAGCGGGATTTGAACCCACGACCTCTTGACCCCCAGTCAAGCGCGCTACCAAGCTGCGCCATAGCCCGTGGCGAATCGCGGTCATCCGCGCTTCGGCACCCGATGAGCATACCCCACCGGCACCGCCGGGCGCGAATCGGAAGCGGGCCTGCCAGGTCGTCGTTGTCAGGGGCAAACCGCGCGACACCCCCGAAACGTGAACAAGGGGCCCACGTCCTCTTCACAGACGTGAACCCCTCATCCCTTGACCGAGGGCCACCCGACCGAGAGTCCCCCAGCGACCGCGGCCCCGGCGTACCGGTGGGCCTGGCGGTCTGCACGAACCCTCTCATGACTGAGGGTGCAGTCGCGCACGTGAGAAGTGTAACACGCTGAGCCGCTCCGATCCGCCGTTCCGGGCGCGTCGCAGGGGCGTGTCGGGGGCCTCACGGAGCCCCGTCGCAGGCTCAGAACGTGAAGGTTCGGTCCCCCACGCGGAATTCGACGTCCTCCAGGTCCGGGATGGCGTCGCGCGCCCGGTCCGCCGCCTCCCGCATCGTGTCCTCGAGAACCTGGGGATCGGCCTCGAGCAGGGACTGGCCGTACTCGATGACCACCTTCCCGTCCTCCCGAAGGGCCTCGACGTCGACGATGTCCGAACCGGAGGGCAGGGATCGCGTCAGGTCCTCGACGACCTCGGCGGCGCGCTGGTCCGCCTCTGCGAGGGCGCCCTCGGCCTCCTGGCGCAGCTGCCCCAGGTCCACGCGGTCCGAGGCGTCCGCCTCCAGCTCGCTGATCCGGTCCTCGGCCTGGGCGAGCCGGTCCTCCGCGCTCTGCAGCGCGGCCCGGGTCGCGCCGTCGTCGACCGCGCAGCCGGATGCGGCCAGCGCGAGCGCGGCCAGGGTGGCCAGGGACAGGGCGGCGGGGCGACGTCGGATGAGGCTCATGCCCTCAGGCTACGAGACGAAGGTGGACGAACGGTGGGAGCTTGCCGGGACGACGACGTCCCCCGGCACGGCAGGCCGAGGGACGTCGTCGGGGCGGGGCCGGATCAGCGGCGGCGACCGCGCTTCTCGCGCACGCGCATCCCGATCTCGAGGGGCGTGCCCTCGAACCCGAAGGTCTCGCGCAGGCGGCGCACGATGAACCGGCGGTACCCGGGGTCCAGGAACCCGGTGGTGAACAGCACGAACTTGGGCGGCCGGCTCGAGACCTGGGTCGCGAACAGGATGCGGGGCTGCTTGCCGCCGCGCAGCGGGTGCGGGTGGGCCGCCACGAGCTCGCCGAGGAACGCGTTGAGCTTGCCCGTGGGGATGCGGGTGTCCCACGAGTCCAGGGCGAGGTCCAGCGCGGGGACGAGACGGTCCTTGTGCCAGCCGGTCTTCGCGGAGATGTTCACGCGCGGCGCCCACGCGACGTGCGCCAGGTCCCGCTCGATCTCCTTGGCCAGCTGGAGCCGCCGATCCTCATCCACCTGGTCCCACTTGTTGAACGCGATCACGAGGGCGCGACCGGAGTCCAGCACCATCTGGAGGATGCGCACGTCCTGCTCCGAGATCACCTGCGGCGCCTCGAGCAGCACCACGGCCACCTCGGCGCGGTCCAGGGCGGAGGCCGTGCGCAGCGACGCGTAGTAGTCGGCGCCGTGGGCCATGTGCTGCCGTCGACGGATGCCGGCGGTGTCCACGAAGCGCCACAGGCGTCCGCCGAGCTCCACGAGCTCGTCCACGGGGTCGCGCGTGGTGCCGGCCAGGTCGTCCACCACCACGCGGTCCGAGCCGGCCAGCTTGTTCAGCAGCGAGGACTTGCCCACGTTCGGCCGGCCCACGAGGGCGATCCGGCGCGGGCCGCCGCGCGGCACGAGACCGCCGTGGGCGGACTCCTCCGGCAGCGCCTCGAGCGCGGCGTCCAACAGGTCCGCGACGCCGCGGCCGTGCACCGCGGACACCGGGTACGGGTAGCCGAAGCCGAGCGACCACAGGGTGGCGGCGTCGGCCTCCTGGACCATGTCGTCCACCTTGTTGGCGGCCACGATCACGGGGCGGTCCTTGCGGCGCAGCATCGAGACCACGGCCTCGTCCGTGGCCGTCATGCCGACGGTGGCGTCCACCACGAACACGACGGCGTCCGCCACGTCCACGGCCAGCTCGGCCTGCTCGGCCACGCGACGGTGGATGCCCTTGGCGTCGTGCTCCCAGCCGCCGGTGTCCACCACGGTGAACTCGCGGCCGTTCCACTCGGCGTCGTAGGAGACGCGGTCGCGCGTCACGCCGGGCACGTCCTCCACGACGGCCTCACGGCGGCCGATGATGCGGTTGACGAGCGTGGACTTGCCGACGTTCGGCCGGCCCACGATGGCCAGCACGGGCGGCACGGGCGCGTCGACGTCCTCGTCGGGCCCGAGCTGCCACGCGTCGAGGAGGGCGGCGTCGTCCTCCTCGAGCTCGTAGTCGGCCAGGCCGGCGCGCAACGACGCGGCACGCGCCTCGGCCTCCTCCTCGGTCATGGCGGCGAGCCGCTCGGCCACCTGATCGTCGCCGGCGGGGACGAACTCGTCCTCACCGGAGCGGTGCTGGGGGTTCTCGGTCATCGTCGGCCTCCCTTCACGGCCGGGATGCCGGCCTGGTCCTCGACGGCGGCCAGGACGGCCGCCACGGTCTGCTCGAAGTCGAGCTCGGTGGAGTCCACGAGCGCCACCCCGTCGGCGGGGCGGTCGAACGTGGACACGGTGGCGTCGCGGGCGTCGCGCCCGGCCACCTGGCGGTGCAGCGTGCCGGCGTCGACGCCGGTCTCCCCCGCCGCGGCCAGCTGGCCCGAGCGGCGGGCGGTGCGCACGGCCTCGGAGGCCGTGAGCAGCACGCGCGCGTGGGCGTCCGGGGCCACCACCGTGGTGATGTCACGGCCCTCGGCGACCATCCGGCCCGCGGCGGCGATCGCCGCCCGCTGGCGACGATGCAGCTCCTCGCGCACCGGGATGACCACGGCGACGGTGGAGACCGTGTCCGTGACCTCGGGGCCGCGGATCGCCTCGGTGACGTCCGTGCCGCCGACCCGCACGGCCTCGACGTCCGGGTCGGTGGACTGGTCCAGGTCCATGGCGACGGCGGCCGCCGCCACGGCCTCCGCATCGGCCAGGTCGACGCCCTCGTGCAGGCAGTGCCACGCCACGGCGCGGTACATGGCGCCGGTGTCCAGGTACGCGGCGCCGAGACGCCGGGCCACGGCCTTGGACACGGACGACTTGCCCGAGCCCGAGGGGCCGTCCACCGCCACCACGAGCGGCGCGGGTGCGACGTCGTCGCGGGTGTGCTCGGTCATCTCAGACCACCTTCCATCCGGCGGCGGTCAGCGCCGCCACGAGTTCGTCCCTGCGGCCGGGCAGCACGGAGATCTCCACCATGCCGACCCGGTGGCCCGAGGCGTGCTCGAGCCGCAGGTCCTCCACGTTCACGTCCGTGCGGCCGACCTCGTCGAGGAGGGCCGCGATCTGCCCGGGGGCGTCGTCCACGATCACCGTGACCACCGCGAACGCCTGCGGCGGCGCCCCGTGCTTGCCGGGCACCCGTGCCCGACCGGCGTTGCCCTCGGCGATCAGCTGCGCCATGTCCAGCCGCGCCCCGGGGGCGGAGGGGTCCTCCAGGGTGCGGATCAGCCGGTCCAGGTCCGCCCGCAGCCCGTGCAGCGCCGGCACGATCCGCCCGGCGTTGCCGGAGAGGATCTGCACCCACAGCTGCGGGTCCGACGCCGCGATCCGGGTGGTGTCCCGCAGCCCGTTGCCGGCCAGGGCGAGCGCCTGGTCCGGGGTGTCCTGCAGGCGGGAGGCCACGAGCGAGGCGGCGATCTGCGGCAGGTGCGAGATCAGCGCGACCGATTCGTCGTGGGCGCGGGCCGCCATCCGGTACGGGGTGGCCTGCAGCGTCAGCGCGAGCGCCCGACCGGCCGCGAGGGCGCCCGGGTGCGTCGTGTCCGTCGGGCACAGCACCCACGGCGCCTGCGTGAACAGGGTGCCGCGGGCCGCCACGGGACCGGACCGCTCGGAGCCGGCCATCGGGTGCGTCCCGAGGTACCGGTCGGCGTCCTGCGGGGCCAGGCGGCCGTCGTCGACGGCGGCGCGCACGCCCGCGGCGACCGCCTCCTTCACCGAGGCGATGTCCACCACCACGGCCGCGGGCCAGCGGCGCAGCGAGTCGACCACGACGTCGGCGGTCACGTCCGGCGGCGCGGCCACGACGACGAGGCCCGGGGCGGCGTCGAGGTCGTCGCCCTCGGCGTCCAGGCGGGCGGGGCGTCCGGCGCGGATGTCCGCGGCCACGGCCAGGGCGGCGGGCGAGGGGTCGTGCAGGCGCACGTCCACACCGGCCGCGCTCAGCCCGATGCCGATCGAGGTGCCCAGCAGACCGGTCCCCCGGACGAGGACGGGCTGCGGGATCCCGGCCGGGCCGTCACCGAGCGCGGCGGCGGACTCGGCGGGCGCGCTCACAGGCCGACCAGGGCCTTGAGGTGGCCCAGCTCCTGCGCGTTGAGCGCGCGGACGGTGCCCTGCTTCTGGTCGCCCAGCAGGATGGGGCCCACCTTGACGCGGACGAGCCGCTCGACCGGGTGGCCGATCTCCTGGAACATGCGACGCACGATGCGGTTCTTGCCCGAGTGCAGCACGACCTCGACGAGCACGTGGCCCGGCGTCGAGTCGACGAGCTTGAACGAGTCGACCTGCGCCACGCCGTCCTCCAGTTCCACGCCCTCGCGCAGCCGGTTGGAGACGCCCTTGGCCAGCGGGCCGCGGGTCTGCACGACGTAGGTCTTGGGGACCTCGTAGCTGGGGTGGGTGAGGCGGTTGGCCAGCTCACCGTCGTTGGTGAGGATGAGCAGGCCCTCGGTCTCGTTGTCCAGACGGCCCACGTGGAACAGGTGCTCCTGCCCGGGCTTGAGGTAGGTGGCGATCGAGGGCCGGCCCTCCGGGTCCACCATCGTGGAGATCACGCCGCGGGGCTTGTTGAAGACGAAGTACTGCTTGGTCACGTCCGTCTGCACGGAGATGCCGTCCACCCGGATCACGGCCGTGGCCGGGTCCACGCGCACGCCGGGCTCGGTGACGACGACGCCGTCCACCTCCACGCGGCCCTCGGCGATGAGGTCCTCGCTCACGCGCCGGGACGCCACACCCGCCGCGGCCAGCACCTTCTGCAGGCGCTCGCCCGACTCGTCGTGGATGCGGTCGAGGTGGGCGGCCTTGGCCCGGGCGGCGCCGGCGCCGCGGCCGCGGCGACCGCGGGTGCGCGGCACGGCGTCCTCGTCGAAGGGGGCCTCCTCGCGGGGGCCGGCGGCGCCGCGGCGGGCACCGATCTGTCGCTGGTAGTCGCGCTCCTGGAACGGGCCGCCCCGTCGACCGACGGCGGGGGTGCGTCCGGAGCCTCGCGGCTTGCGGGAGTTCATGGGGAGGGCGTCCTTTCGGGTGCGCGTCAACGGCGCCGGTCGGGCCGGCGGCGGACGGGTCAGGGGGTGAGGGACGGCCCGGAGACGGACACGCCCGGCTCCATTCTCGCAGATCGGCGGCGTCGCGTCTCCCGACCACCGCTCCCCCGGCCGCGAGCGCGCAGAGAACCGGCCCGGTCCCGCGACGGGACCGGGCCGGCGTCGTCGGCGCTCAGCGGACGGTCACGGCGCGCCGCCGCGGCAGATCAGCTCGCGGGCGAGCTGCCGGTAGGCCTTGGCGCCGTCGTGGTTCTCGGCGAACAGGGTGATGGGCGTGGCCGCCACCGTGGCGTCGGCGAACTTGATGGACCGCTTGATGACGGTCTCGAACACGCGGTCCCCGAAGCCGGCCACCAGCGAGCCCACGACCTCCTTGGAGTGCAGGGTCCGCTGGTCGAACATCGTGGCCAGCACGCCGTCGATCTCCAGGTCCGGGTTGAGCCGGTCCTGCACCTTCTCGATCGTCTCGACGAGCAGGGCGACCGCGCGCAGCGCGAAGAACTCGGCGGTCAGCGGGATGATCACGCCGTGCGAGGCGGTCAGCGCGTTGACGGTCAGCAGGCCCAGCGAGGGCTGGCAGTCGATGAGGACCACGTCGTAGTCGTCGCGGACCTGGCGCAGCGCGCGCTCGAGGACCTGCTCGCGGGCCACCTCGTTGACGAGCTGCACCTCGGCCGCGGACAGGTCGATGTTGGCCGGCAGCAGGTCCATGTTCTCGAAGTCCGTGGACAGGATCGCGTCCTTCGCGGTCACCGACCGCTCCATGAGCACGTTGTACACCGTGGTGTCGAGCTCGTGCGGGTTCGCGCCCAGGCCGGCCGAGAGGGCGCCCTGCGGGTCGAAGTCCACCATGAGCACCCTGCGGCCGTAGCCCGCGAGCGCGGCGCCCAGGTTGATGGTGGAGGTCGTCTTCCCGACGCCGCCCTTCTGGTTCACCATCGAGATGATCCGCGCCGGGCCGTGCGAGGTCAGGGGCGCGGGCTCGGGGAAGTCGTGCTTGGGCCGGCCGGTGGGCCCGAGCACGGGCTCGCCGTGGATGGTCATCACGGGGATCGGTTCTCTCGAGGTCACGGCGGCGCCGGCTCCTTCCACGGTGGTCTGCACGCCCGGCCGCGGGCCGCGGCGCGCCGCGGCCGCCGTCGTCGGCGTGTCCGGATCTTCCCCCACCCTAGTGCCTGGCGTTCCCGGGACGACGGCGACGCCGGGGACGGGCCTGTGTCCAGGCTCGTCCCCGGCGTCGCCGGTGGTCGACGGTGCGGCGTGCCGCGCGGGCCCGCCGCCTCCGTCAGCGGGCGGGGTTCCGGTCGCCGTCGGCGGCCATGGCGAAGTTCAGGCTGGAGTCGGGGTGACCCTCGTAGGCCTGCTCGGCGACCGTCGGGGACTGCTGCGGGTCGTGCGCGGCGCCGTCGTGGCCGGCCACGGTCGCCTCGTCGAACTGCAGCTCGCCGCTGAGGACGCGCCGGGCACGCTCGCCGTCGAGCTCGCCCACCCAGCGGCCGATGAGGAGCGTGGCCACGGCGTTGCCGGTGAAGTTGGTCAGGGCGCGGGCCTCGGACATGAACTTGTCGATGCCCACGATCACGCCCATGCCTCCGAGCAGCTCGGGTCGGTGCGCCTGCAGGCCGGCGGCGAGCGTGGCCATGCCCGCGCCGGTGACGCCGGCCGCGCCCTTCGAGGCGATGATCATGAAGACCAGCAGGCCGATCTGCTCGCCGAGGTTCATCTCCGCGCCCATCGCGTTGGAGACGAAGAGCGCGGCCATGGTCAGGTAGATGGCGGTGCCGTCCAGGTTGAAGGAGTAGCCGGTGGGCACGGTCACGCCCACGACGGACTTGTCCACGCCGGCGTGCTCCATCTTGGCGATCAGGCGGGGCAGGGCGGTCTCGGAGGAGCTGGTGGCGAAGATGAGCAGGTACTCCCGGCCCAGGTACTTCATGAGGGACAGGATGCTCAGGCCGGTCACGACCTTCAGGACGGTGCCGAGCACCACCACGATGAAGGCGATGCAGGTCAGGTAGAAGGCGCCCATGAGCAGCGCCATGGCGCCGATCGCGGACCAGCCCGTGGAGCCGACGACGGCGGCGATCGCACCGAAGGCGCCGATCGGGGCGACCCACATCACCATCATGAGGATGCGGAACACGACGCCCTGGATCAGGGTGAGACCGCGCAGCAGCGGGGCGCCGGCCGGGCCCATCTGCTGCAGGGCGAAGCCCACGAGCAGGGCGATGAACAGGGTGGGCAGCACCGGCAGGGAGCCGGGGATGATGTCCAGCAGGAACTGGACGGTGCCGTCCGCCGCGGCCTGGGGCTTGTTCGGGTCGTAGGGCGTCAGCTTGAGGCCCTCGCCGGGGTGGATGAGGTTGCCGACGACGAGGCCGATGGCCAGCGCGAACGTGGACATCGCCATGAAGTAGACCAGGGCGATGCCGCCCACGCGGCCGACGGTCGCGGCCTTGGCGATCGAGCCGACGCCGAGGACGATCGTGCAGAAGATGACCGGGCCGATCATCATCTTGATGAGGGAGACGAAGCCGTCGCCCAGCGGCTTGAGGGACTTGCCGAACTCGGGGAAGAACAGGCCGACGGCGGCGCCCAGCACCACCGAGGCGATCACGGCGATGTACAGCCAGTGGGTGCGGTCCTTCTTCGTCGCCGGGGCCGGCGGGGCCGAGGTCTCGGCCGGTGGGGTGTGCGCCATCGGGCGTTCCGTTCTGTGCGGTGGTGGGGCGCCGCCGAGCGGTCCGCAGCGGCGCGGGAGGGATGTGACCACTCTCGCGGCCCCGGGTGGTGTCGGTCACGATTGCGGTCATAGTGGTCACGGCGGCCGACGGACTGCAGGATCGTGGGGGTGGACCGGCGCGTCGCCGGCCCGAGGGAGGAGAGGCATGCGCCACCCGTGGTCGATCGCCCGGCGGATCGCCGTGGTCCACGTGGCGCTCGTGGCGGCCATCGCCCTGTTCAGCGTGTGGAGCGCCTACCTCCAGGCCCGCGAGGTGGCCCAGCGCGTCGAGGAGCGCCACGTCCAGGGCGTCACCACCCTCGTGGCGCGCGACCCCGCGCTCGTCTCGGCCCTGCGGGCCGGCGACGCCCCCGCCTTGCAGGCCGGGATCGACGGCTGGATCGCCGAGGCACAGGTCTCGTGGCTGACCGTGATGGACCCGGACGGGATGCGGTTGGCGAGCTGGCGCCCCGAGCAGGTCGGCGTCCGCTACCCGAGGCCGGTGGACGCCGTCGTCGCCGGGGACACCGTCGTGGAGCTCTCGAGCACCGGTGCGGCGGGCCGTTCGGTGCGCGCGCTCGCACCGGTCGTGGACCCGGAGGACGGCACCGTCCTGGGCGTGGTCACGACGGGCGTGCAGATCTCCGATGTCGCCATCATGGCCCAGGCCCAGATCCCCGGCATCCTGCTCGGCTCGGCCGCCGTGGCCGCCGTCGGCCTGCTCGTCGCCTGGCTCGTGGGCCGGTATCTGAACCGGGTGACGCTCGGACGCGGCCCCGAGCAGATCGCCGAGCAGTTCCTGCTGGCGGAGACGGCCATGGACTCGCTCGAGGCCGGCGTCGTGGTCCTCGCCCCGGACGGGCGGGTCCGCCTGCACAACGACGCCGCCGCGCGCCTGCTCGGCTGGGAGGGCGCGGGCGAGCCTCGACTGCCCACCGAGCTCTCCGCGGCCCTGCCGGGCGCGGTCAGCGGCGAGGCGAGCCTCGCCGTCGGCGGGCGGGTCCTCGTGGTGCAGCAGCGTGTCGTGCGGGCGCCCGGCCGTTCCGACCCCGGCGGGTCGGTCCCGCCGACGGCCCTCGCCGCGGCCGCCCGCGAGGGCGTGACCACCGCCCCGGCGGGATCGCGCGTGCTCGTCCTGCACGACCGCACCGACCTGCAGCGGCTCGGCGACGAGCTCACCGTGGCCCACACACTGACCACGGCGCTGCGCGCGCAGACGCATGAGCACGCCAACCAGCTGCACACCGCCCTCGCCCTCGTGGAGTCGGGCCGGCTGGAGGCGGCCCGGGCCGTGCTGTCCCGCCGCGCCGCGGACGAGGAGGCCTCCGACGACGTCCTCGCCGCCCTGCTCGACGCGAAGGCCGCCCAGGCGCGTGAGCGGGGGGTGGCGCTGACCTGGTCCGCCGAGCTGACCGCGCCCGCCCCGCTGCGCCCGCTCGACCTGCTGACCGTGCTGGGCAACCTGGTGGACAACGCCCTCGACGCGGCCGCCGCACCCGACCTGTCCGCGGCAGACCGGTGGGTCGACGTCGAGGTGGTCTCGGACGCCGCGGGCCTGCTCGTGCAAGGTGGCCGACGGCGGCCCCGGACCCTCCGACGCGGACCGCGGCCGACTCTTCGACCGGGGCTGGTCGACGAAGCCCGTCGGCGCCGCCGGACGCGGCATGGGGCTGTGGCTGACGCGGCGGATCGCGGAGGAGGCCGGCGGGGTCGCGGACGTCGCGACCGACTCGGGCACCGTGTTCACCGTCGAGGTGCCCCGCACCCCCCGACCCCAGGAGGAGATATGACCGCCCGCCCGTACCGGGTGCTCGTCGTCGAGGACGAGCAGCTGACGGCCGAGACCTACGTGGCGCACCTGGACCGGCTGCCGGGCTTCGAGGTGGCCGCGGTGGCCGGCTCCCTGTTGGCCGCGCGGCAGGTCGCCGCGGCGGGCCTGCACGCGGACGGGCGCTTCCCGTTCGACGTCGTCCTGCTGGACATGAACCTGCCGGACGGGCACGGCCTGGACTTCCTGCACCAACTGCGCGCGGCCGGCTTCCACGGCGGGGTGCTGGCGCTCACCGCGGCCACCGACCTGCCGGTGGTGCGCCGGGCCGTCGCGTACGGCGTGACGCAGTACCTCGTGAAGCCGTTCGGGTTCGACGAGTTCGCGGATCGGCTGGGCGGGTTCCGCGCCGCCTCGGCGATGCTGGCCGGCGACGGCGCCCTCGACGGCCAGGAGCAGGTGGACGCCGTCTTCCGCGTCTCCCGCGAGCGGCGCGCCGAGGCCCTGCCCAAGGGGCTGACCGAGAGCACCCTGCGCGAGGTGGTGGAGCTGCTGGGGGCGGACCCGGAGACCGCCCTGAGCGCGGCCGAGGTGGGCGAGCGCCTGGGCATCTCCCGCGTGACGGCCCGGCGCTACCTCGAGCACCTCGAGCGGATCCGCCGGGTGCGGCGCTCGGCCCGGCACGGCGGCCGCGGCCGGCCCGAGCAGGAGTACCGCTGGGCCGGCCGCACGTGAGCGGGGCTCAGCGGGCCGGGCGCAGCACCCCGGCCAGGGCCTCGAGCACGGCGGGGTCCTCGATGGTCGAGGGCACCGCGTACTCCTCGCCGTCGGCCATCTGCCGCATGGTCTTGCGCAGGATCTTGCCCGAGCGGGTCTTGGGCAGCGCGTCCACCACGACGACGTCGCGGAAGTCCGCCACCGGGCCCACCTCGCGGCGCACCGCCTGACGCAGCTCGTCCAGGAGCGCGGCCTCGGCCTCGGAGCCGGGCTCGGGCGTCTCGACGCCGGACTTGAGGACCACGTAGCCGGAGGGACGCTGTCCCTTGAAGTCGTCGGCAACACCGAGAGGACACCATCAGGAAGTCCTGCGCTGGAGATGATCTCGGCGAGTAGGAGCATCGTCAGCGGGGTCTCTTCCGCGGGTTTGACGATGACGGTGCATCCAGCCGCGAGTGCGGGTGCGATCTTCCGGGTGCCCATCGCGAGAGGAAAGTTCCACGGCGTGATGAGTGCGGCGACGCCCACGGGCTCGCGCCAGACCTCCATCTCGGCGGTGGCGAGATGCGAGGTGACGCTTTCGATGTTGGGGCGCTTGGCTTCCTCGGCGTAGAATTCGACGAACGAGGCGGCGTAGTCGATCTCGCCCAGGGCTTCCGACAGGGGCTTGCCCTGTTCGGCGACCATGATCCGGGCCAGATCGTCGCGGTTCTGCATGATCAGCTCGAACCAGCGCCAAAGCGGTTCGGCCCGCAGCTGCGGCAGTTCCCAGGCCCATTCGTCAAAGGCGTCATAGGCCACGGCCACCGCGTCGCGAGCCGCGTCGGCGGCCGCGCGCCCGACCGCCCGCGCCGCGGCGACGTCCACAGCCGTGTGCAGC
>ERZ941671.200-NODE-200-length-27884-cov-7.072155_pt1 | contig 27884 bp, 39 predicted proteins | sample MGYA00521093_ERZ941671 | MGnify/ENA primary metagenome ERZ941671 (study PRJEB32759, sample SAMN07749878) | skin metagenome | biome: transportation; feature: city; material: polyester macromolecule | host: Homo sapiens | place: Hong Kong:MOS line | collected... | reverse complement strand
GTCACCCATGTCTTAGGTACGATCTGTTACCCATCTGTCTGGGCCGGACATTGAGCGGATGGCGGAGAGAGTGTCAGTCAATCCCCATTGAAAGATAACACATTTTCGAGTTTTCCGGACCAAAACCCACGGCTTGACCTACGCCGGTATATCGGTGTTCCGCCACTGATAAAGCTCTTCCGCGTCGTCCTGTGGCATCAAGCATAGCTTCGTAGGACAGCGCGGCGTACGGTTACGTGGTAGGGTGGGGCTTGAGCAGCGTCTGCCCTCCGAAGGCAAAGGTCACACGTTCGAATCGTGTCGGGTGCGCCAAGTTTCCTTTTCTTACAGAGAGATATGCGAGCCGCACTTGAGCTTCCTCAACAGTGGCACGAGCACGTAGGCAGTCTGCCCTAATTTGAATCAGCAAAGGCAATGACCACGGAGCCCCTGATCGCGCGCTCGGTCAGCACTCGCGGATCGTCGGCTTGGCCGCCAAGCGGGAGGCGCACCGGACCGCTGCGAAGCGACACCTTCCCGCGCGCTCGGCATGCGGAGAAGCAACGCGCACCGAAAGCTACCGTTCAAAATTTGAGCCGGATCGTAGAGGCGATTTCTCGTTCTGCGCGCGAGCGGCGCGCTATGGCTTCTGATACGGAGGAGAAGCTGCGTGGTGGCGGAAAGAGTGTGAGCCGACCCACTCGAAAACCGCGACGAACCGGTAGACGAGAGCTGCTTTGTCGGCGATCATTCCGGCATCAAGGCCCCTGCACAGTCGCCGACACGTGGAGGCGTCGGTCATCTTCAACGGCGAGACCGTGCACAGCCGCTTCGGCGCGGGCGAAGATCTGGATAATTTCTCATATCTGCGTCCGTTCCAGCGTATGTTCGCGGGCCGGACCGGACAGCTGCTTTGAAATGTTGGGAAAGGAACCTCAGATGCCCATCGAAATGATGATCCGCAAGTTGCGGCAGCACTCTGATTTATCCAACGAAGATGTCGAAGCGCTCCGGTCCATCGTCGCCCCGGCCAGGAATTTTCCGGAAGATTCGCCCATCTTTCGCGAGGGGGACCTTAGCACACGATGCTGCGTGATCTTGAGCGGCTTTGCGTATCGATCCAAAGTTTCGGAAGAGGGCAAACGGCAGATCCTATCGTTCCACATTGCGGGTGACATGCCCGACCTTCACGGCTGCCACCGAAGCGGATGGACCATGATCTGATGACCCTCTCGAAAGTGGAGCTTGGCTTCATCGATCACGATGCGCTCGAACGCATCCTTGATGCGCATCCGGTTTTGGCAAGGGCGCTCGCTTATTGACGCCGCGTTGTTCCGGCAATGGACCGTCAATCTGGGAACACGATCGGCTTCGGGGCGTTTGGCCTATCTAGTTGCGGAATAGCGCCAGCGACTTGGAGTAATGGGCTTGGTGGCCAACGATCAATTCAAATTTCCAATTACTCAATCTAAGCTGGGCGACGCGATAGGATTGAGCGTCGTGCATATTAACCGCATCCTCCAAGCGTTCCGAACTCAAGGCATCCTCGATACAAAGCGACAGGTCGTCACGTTTGGCGACTTCGAAAAGATCGTCCAGCTCGGCGGGTTTGACAGTCTTGAAGATTACACGAGCCCTGAATAGCGCCTGAGCATTGCGGCCCAGGAGCAGACATCGCCCCACATACTCCAGGACAACTCCGGAGAAATCTTCACGCGCTTCAAAGCGAGATCGGTGAACAGCGACGGGACGAGCGATACCGGCCCCGGCCGCTTGTGTGCCGCAGGGGATTGACGGCAACGCACGCGTCATTGCCCGAGAGGCGATGATTTGATCGTGGCAAACTGGAGTCTGGTAATCCGTCGATTTGCAGCGCATAGTCGCGGAATGAAGAGCTATTTCACGCCCCGCTTGCTGGAGGTCACTCTCACACCTCTGGAGCCGACGCTTTGGAAATGGCACGTTTCCGAAGCGAGCCTTGAGGTTGCTCACGGTTATGCGACAAGCCGGGAAACGGCCCAAATTGATGGCGATCATGCTCTGTTTGCGATGCTATCTGTCGCGCCGCCGCGTTGATCCTCTTGTCCGTCGGTTGATTCAGTCTTTTCAGGCCAAGTTGGAAGTAGCTATTGGCCGAGGTGGAGCGCATATTGCGCCGATGGACATATTTCCTCGATTTGAAGCCAAGGTAATGACGAGCGGCCGCTGGTTTGTTTCGGTAACGACCGGGTATGGGCCGGACTCTCATGTCGGGAATTTCGCAACCGACAAAGACGCCAAAGATTGGATTTTGACCAAATCGAGGTACTGGCCCGGCAAACCCGCCACGCCATAGTGACCGGGCGCGATGAATGGACGATAGACCTTCAGTGCCCGAGATGCAGGAGGATCGACGTGGCTCGGCTCTCGCAGGCGAATGGCTATGACTTCAGGAGAGGCGACACCGCTACCCGCGCCGACCATGTGCCGAAGGGCTTTGTCTGCATTGACCCAGCGACCGGCAATTTCCAATGTTCGAGATGCCAGGCGTCAATTCCGTGATCCGGCACCGTCAGCGTGCTTGCCAAATCGCAGGCCGCGATTGACCGAAACATCCCGCTTGCGGGAACGGTCCAACCAGAAGGCCGTGGTCTTGCCTAAAGCGTGAATAGCGGAATCAGCTCGTCGCGGTACGGAGAGGCATCCTGAACGTAAACCTTGTCTCCTCTTCGGTCGAGCTAACGGTCAATTCACCTCCGTGAGCCTTTGCTATCTGGGAAGCGATGTAAAGGCCCAGTCCGAGTCCTTGCCTGCTGGCGTGGGCATTCCCGCGAAAAAAGGGCTCGAACAGCTTGCCCATCGCCTTTTCCGGGATCGGTTCGCCCGAATTCGCAACCCAGAGCTCGAACTCGTCTTGCCTGGTTTCTCCGTGCACCACCACAGGCTTGTTGGACGCTCCGTGAGTCAGAGCGTTCCCGAGAAGATTTGAGAGCAGCTGTCCGATCCGGGAGCGATCGCAGTTCACGGTTCGGTCGATTTTGAAGTCAGATTCGATGACGCGTCCCGGTGAAGCGAGCCTCAGTTCGTCGACGACTCCCATGAGAACCGGCTCCAAGGGCTTTGCCGCATCGCGGTCCAGCCCAATGCCGCCGCCCAACCGGCCGCGGGCGAGATCGAGCACGTTGTCGATCAACCCGGCCATTCGCATGACCGTCGTCTGCATCATTGCGATCACCTGATGCTCTTTGTCGGTTTGTACCGAACGGTCGAGAATGCGCGCGCCTGCGCTGATCGAGGCGAGGGGGTTGCGGAGATCGTGACCAAGCACTGCGATGAATTGTTCGCGCAGCTCAGAACTTTCATGCTCGCGCCGGAGTTCTCTTCCGCAACGCTTTCCGCTACCTTTGCGAGCTCTCGGGCTCCGAGTAGCTCCTTTTCGTAACGGCGTCGGTCGGTCGCTCTGATGAGCGCCAGGCGGATGGCGAGCGGCTTGCCTTCGGCATCGCGTCGCTCGGCCGCGTTGGCGATCATCTGCAGCGGCCGTCCGTCCGCCCTGAGAACGTCGATGGCGAACTCCTCGAAAGTGCCCTGGATTCGCAATAGCGGAGCGATATGAGTTTCGTAGTAGATGCGTCCGGCCATGGTCAGAACGTCGCTGAAGCGCTTGCCGATCAACTGTTCGGAAGCATGGCTGGTCCAGCCAAGGAAAGTGCGATTCGCGTGCTCGATGCGGCCGCTCCGCGAAAGCGAGACATATCCGCAAGGAGCGTTCTGGATCATGTCCTCGAAATCGAGGGGACCGGCGCCAACCACGGGCGGTTACACAAAGGTTCGCATCGCGGACACGACCTCGTCCGGAGCGCTGAGGTTCGGACAGTGGCCGACGGCGTCGAGAACGATCATGCGGCTGCCTGGGATGGCACGATTGACGAAGGCGCCGACTTCTGGGCCAGCGATGATGTCCTCACTGCACTGGAGGATCAGCGTGGGAAGGGTGACGCGGGCGAGATCCACGCGGTTGTCGGACGTGAAAGTCACGCGGGCAAACGCTTTTGCGATCTCCGGATCGGTGCGGCAGAAGCTGTTGGTGAGTTCTTGACCGAGCTGGGGCCGATCAGGATTCCCCATGATCAACGGTGCCATTTGGGTCAACCAGCCCATGTGGTTGGATTCGAGAAATTCCAACAGCTCTTCGATTTGCTTTGCACTGAAGCCACCGCTGTATCCCTCGTCGTCGATGTAGCGCGCGGAAGGGCTCACCAGCACCAGCTTGCCGAACAGGCCAGGAGCGTGTTTTGCAGCGAGGACCCCGATCATGCTGCTGACGGAATGCCCAATGAAGACAGCATCCTTCAATCCGAGGTGGCGCCCGATCTCGACGACATCGTCGGCATAGCCCGCCAGGCTCGAATACTTGTTTCTGTCGTAGGCGCTGAGGTCGGAGCCGCCCGCTCCGACCTGATCAAACAGGATCGTGCGGAAGTCGCTCTCAAAAGCAGGTGCCACGAATCGCCACATATTCTGGTCGCAGCCGAAGCCATGAGCGAACATCATCGCCGTTTCGCCGCTGCCGCAAATGTGCACGTTGTTTCGTTCCATGACTCCCGGCATCAGCATCCTTTTTTGAGCGCCCTCGCGTCAGCATTTGTCCGCCATGCGAATCCGATGCGAGTGGGTGCGGACGCGAATCGAGCAGCCTTGGGAGCGGCTTCGGAGTTCGCCGGCGCATCGGTTGACCCGGATGATGAAGCAGTCGATGTCGCAGGCGTAGACGGCCAAGTGAGCGGGGACTGCCTGGCCCAGCCCAAGGAAGGGTCCGAGCAGAGGTGGCTGCATCCGGGTATCGAGCCTCAGCGGGGACATACGCGCCTCGAATTGAACGTTCACGCTATCAGGATGACCGCAGTCGTGCCAAGTCCCGCCCGAACTCCTCGCTCCGCGCTTGCGCAAACCTGAGCTTCATTGCGATCTTGGGCGCCTCCGCAGCGATGTGGCCAGGGCGATATCGACTATCTGCTCGAGGTCGGGCTGTCGGTTACCCGGCGACCTCGTCCGTCCACACTCTGAAGCTGATCAAGGAGTTCGGCCCGAATGTTTGGGTGATCGGAACATCGGCGGCGTCACGCCCCTGCGCGATCAAGACGCGGCCGATCCGCGGCACGAAATTGCGGGGATCAAAGGTGTGCCACCTGCCCCCGAGATAAGCTTCAAACCAGCCGGCGAAATCGCCTGCGGCCCAGGGTTTTGGAGTGCCCATGTCGCCCAGATAGCCGGTGCAGTAGCGCGCCGGGATGTTCATGCAGCGGCAGAACGCGATGGCCAAATGCGCGTAGTCGCGGCAAACGCCTTTGCCCTCTCGATATGCCTCGAATGCCGTCTTGGTCGATCTCGCATGTTCGTATCCAAAGCTGATATGACGATGCACGAATTCACAGATTGCGTGCACTCTCGCCCAGCCTGGCGGAGTGTCTTGAAACAAGTTCCAGGCGATGTCGGTGAGCCGGTCTGTCTCGCAATAGCGGCTTCCGAGTAGATAGACCAAGGTATCAGCAGGCAGGTCTTCCACTGCGTGTTGACCAGCCGATGGAAACACCAGGTCGGGCAGCCCGCTGTCGCGCACGCAACCGTCGGCTGCCAGACGCATTCGCCCGGCAGGCGCAACGATCCGGCTGCACCAATTTCCGAACAGGTCGCGGTACGGCGTAATCGGCACCGAAGGCTCGGTTGTCAGGGAATCCGGCACGATGACATCCGACGCGCGAGTAAAGTGAGTGCCCAACACCATGATCATCGGGGTCGGCTGCGGAAAATCGTAGAGCATTTCGAATCCGACGTTGATCTTCATTCGAAATGCGTTCCTTTGCGACGGCCCTTATAGCAGGTGGGGAAGGAATCTCCGAAAACAAGGCCGAGCGAGTCCGCGCCTTATTTGTGACCCACGGAGCGACACGACGCTGCAAGGAAGGTGGCCCGGAAAATTGCTCGGGAGACGGGACGATCTGTGACGATACGCCGCGAGGACATGTGCGTGATCGAGACAACTCCAGCTACGGCCTACTGAAGTCATTCGATCTCCTTCAGCCGGTGGATTCTTTCACCCCGCCGACGGCCCGCAGGCGCCTTTCATCTGCATCGGTCATCGCACCTGTTCCCGCCGTGAGCGGACGAGGGTTTCCGGACGTAGCATCCGATTTCTTCGACGAGGAAACCCAATGCGTCGGCTCTGAAAAGTTACGCCGCCCACTTGAAAAGATGCGGACGGCGCTTCTCCAGCCCCGAGAGGGAACGAACAAAATCCCGGTTACAGGTCTGTCTCCCTGGAGGGAAATAGGTTCAGGCCGTTGGGCGAATGTCGTTCCAGGAAACGAAGATGGCCGGCAATTCCCAGCGTCTCCGCAGGGCGGGCTCTGCCGCGTCAAGGATCCCGCTTCAATCGTGAGGTCTCTTGCGCGTTCTGCGAATCGATGCTGCTGCGGATGTAATCGTAGATGTCGCCGCCCAGCTGCGCTTCGATCTGCTCTTGTGCGAAACCTTGATCCTTGGCGGCTGTCAACAAGCGTCGGACCAGTTCGTCAATCTCAGGCCGACCGCGCCGCACACTGAATTGCTCGTCAGCATGCACGCTGTTCTTCAGCCAAAACTCGACGAATTCCTTTGCCGTGGACACCGTGATACCCCGTTTCAACTGCAAGCTATATCAGTTGCGGCGACGTTTGAAGGAAAACAACCTCATTTGGAGGTCGTCGGCGACGACGCTGACCACGTGAGGGCCGGCATCCGAATGCGATTGCTCCCGCCGGCACTCCGACCGAGCCACCACGTGGGAGTAGCTTGTTTCGCGGAAGACAAAGGCGCTCCGGAATGCCACGAGGAAGCCGACCGGGCGCGGGCGGTCACCTGGACGCCAGACGTCCGCGCCGATGGCGACTGCAAGAACGCCTAGGAAGGCGGGAACATCGGCAGGCGCCAAGCGTTGCCCATCTGTAAACGACGGTCTTAGCAAAGCTCTGGCAGCCGCCCCATCGCCTTCCGGCACGTCGGTACCCACTGCGGGGTACAGCTTGACCCTCCATCGAAAGACAACGCGATGTTCCGGCGCAAGGCTGCCTCGTTCCGCAATGCCATCGATCTGAAAGACAAGGTTCAGGTAAAGGTGCTACGCAAACGCCTCAAGCTTTCGGAGGCGCAGTTGATGACCGCGATCCGGAAATCCGGAAACTCGATCACGGCGCTCGTCAAGGAATCCGCGAACTGACCCGCATTCATTTTGCGGGACCACTTTTGGCTGCTCACCAAATCATGTGGCGCAGCAACAGACTGGATTGACCGTCGGTCAGTCGAACGGCTTTTTTGCTGAAAGCGCTCCTCTGGTGCGGATCTGACAAGATGCCAAAATATGAACGACACTAACGCCGCCCGACGGGCGGACGCAGCACGGAGATGGGACGAACGGGACCGGCTCTCCGCCCTCGAGCGTTACGGGATCCTCGATACGCCAAGGGAGCCTGATTTCGACGATATCGTGCGGCTGGCCGCGGACACTTTTGGCGCGCCGATCGCGGTCGTTAACCTGATTGCAAATGGCCGGCAGTGGTTCAAGGCAGAAGTCGGAATCGGGGCTCGTGAACTTCCGCTCGACGTCTCGATCTGCGCCCATGCCATCCTGCAGGGCGACACCATGGTCGTTCCCGACACTCTTTTGGACGATCGATTCGTCTGCAATCCTTTGGTCACGGCAGCAGGCGGGCTTCGCTTTTATGCTGGCGCCCTGCTGAAAACCGAGGAAGGCCTCCCGCTCGGCACCGTCTGCGTGCTCGATCGCCAGCCGCGCCCCGAAGGCATCACCGCCCATCAACGATTGACGCTGGAAGTGTTGGCGCGGCTCGCGATGAATCAGCTCGAAATGCGTCGCGTGATCGGACTCCAGCACGCCCACACCATGCTGCTCGAAGCTGAGATGCGCGAGCGGAAAAGCGCTGAGGCCGCCCGTCGCCTCGCCGACGACAGGTATCGGTCGCTGTTCAACTCGCTGGAGTCGGGATTTTGTATCATTGAGCTTGCGTTCGACGCAGCCGGCGTTGCCAAGGACTATCGCTTTCTCGAGATCAACCCAGCCTTTGCCCGGCAGACCGGTCTAACCGAAGCCGAGGGCAAATGGATGCGCGAGCTTGCGCCCGATCACGAACAGCACTGGTTCGACATCTACGGCCAGGTCGCCAAGACTGGAGAATCCATTCGCTTTGAGAACCCGGCCAGGGCGCTGAGCGGCCGCTGGTTCGACGTCCATGCCTTCCGCGTCGGCGATCCGGGCGCACATCTGGTCGCCATCTTGTTCAACGACGTGACGGATCGCCGGCGCGCTGAAGTCCAGCGTGACGCCCTGTTGTCCATCGGCGATCGGCTGCGATCGCTCGATAAAGTTCCGGAGACGACCGCGGCCGCGTCTGAAATCATCGGGAAGGCCCTCAACGCCGTTCGGGCCGGATTCGGACGCGTCGACGCAGCCAGGGAGTACATCACGATCGAGAAGGACTGGTCCGCCGAAGGCTTCGCGAGCCTGGCCGGCCGCCATCTGTTATCCGATTTCGGCAATCTCGACGCCGTCATCAGCAGCAAGCGCCCGATCATCGTTTCCGACGTACTCTGCCCTTCTCAGTCGGCGCATTCGCGGGACAGGTTGACCAGGCTGGGCGTCCGTTCCATGGCCGCGATACCGATCGAGGACTACGACGGCTCCACTGCGCTGTACTTCGTGCACGCAGCCGACCCCCGGGCCTGGACCGACGAGGACCTTGCCTTCCTCAGCAATGCCGGCGACCGTGTAGCGGCGAGTGTCGCGCGACTTGACGCGGAAGCCCTGCAGCACGTCCTCAATCTCGAACTCAGCCATCGTATGAAGAATACGCTGGCGATGGTGATGGCGATTGCGAGGCAGACGCTGCGCTCGGTTCCGGACCAAGCTCCGATTGAGGCGTTCAGTGCGCGCCTGCAGGCGCTGTCGTCCGCTCACATGGCGTTGCTGCAGCAACGCTGGACGGAAGCAAAAATATACGAGGTTGTAAGGAGCGTCCTCGGAGCTATCGAGACTATCGACAGGTTCGATCTTTCCGGTCCGGCGGTCAAGCTTGGCGCGCGCGCGACGCTGTCGATGTCACTCCTGCTTCACGAGCTTTCGACCAATGCACTCAAATATGGGGCATTGTCCCGACCGACAGGCCGGGTTTCGGTTTCCTGGAGCGTACATGAAGACCAGCTGACGCTGAGATGGCGGGAGATGGGCGGTCCAACCGTCGCGAAGCCGTCCGCCAAAGGCTTTGGATCAAGATTGATCGAAATGGGTCTCATCGGAACGGGAGGCGTTGTGCTTCGTTACCTGTCCACTGGGTTCGAAGCTGACTTCTCAGCCCCTCTCTCTCAGGTGCAACAACCTTGACGGGAGAGAACCAATGACAGCCCACGACGCAAGATGCCGGCCTCTCGTGTTGGTCGTCGAAGACGAACCGCTACTGAGAATGGCAGCTCTCGATATGGTCGAGGAAGCCGGCTTTGAACCGGTCGAAGCCGCCGATGCGACCGAAGCCGTGCGCATTCTGGAGGCGCGGTTCGATATCCGCATCGTCTTTTCCGATATCGACATGCCGCGCGGTATCGACGGGATGAAGCTTGCGGCTCTCATCCGCAACCGATGGCCGCCGATCGACATCATCTTGACGTCCGGCCACGTCGACGCGTCCGAAGTCGATCTCCCTGTACGAAGCATGTTTTTTTCCAAGCCGTACAACGAGAAGGTTGTGGTCGCAGCGATGAAAAAATTTGTAGGATGAGACCCCTGAGAGGTAAAAATGAAAAATGAAGCGAATGCTCGGCTTCTTCAGCAAGCCAACAATGCCTTCAAGACGATCGGACGTAAAACACCAATGACCGATTACGCGAAGTCGCAACGATCCTCTCACGAAAATCTCGCTCGCTTGAAAGCAGAGCGTTTGGCGCGTGAAGGCAAATCGAAAGAAGCGTAACGCCCACGGGCGCTGTCGGTCGCGTCCTGGTTAGAGCATCGAGAGCATGACGATCCCGTCTTCGAGATCGCCTGAAGCGAGGCGCACCCGCGCTATTTGCTCGAACTCGGTCCGATATTTGTGAAGATAGCTGAAGGCTTGGTTGTCGGACTGAAATGTCGTCTTGAGTCTACAGATCTGGCGCGCTGCACCGAGCGCGAGGGAAAACGTGATCGTTCCACCGCCGTCTGACTTGGCTCTACGCACAGTCCGCCCCCTTGCCATGTGACAACGTTCCCAGACGCATCGGCCGCTCCCGGATCGACTATCGCCCCAACTTGCCTCTGCGTTTTTTTGGTACGGGCGCTGGCAGAGATGCCAAGAGAACCGCATCGGCAGCTTCCTTGGTCTCGCGGAGATCTCGAAGTCGCGCCATGTTCTTCCGAATGTCGGTGCCCCGTCTCTCGACATCCAACAATGCCCGCGCGCCTTCTTCAGCCGCGAGTCTTTTGCGATTGAAGCGCGCGATGCTTTCGGGCGACGGCTCCACTGATTTTTTGGCGCTCATTTCCCATCACACCTTGGCACGGACAAAACCCGCTCAATCCGTAGGTCGAGCGGGCAGAGCGGCCGTTTCAGTACATCCGTGAAACGGCTCCGCAAGATCACGCCAGCGAGAGATTCTCAGCGCTGACTTTGCCTCGCATCTTGTCGCTCTTGGCCTCGTAGCTCACCTTCTGGCCTTCGGCCAGACCGGAAAGACCAGCGCGTTCGACCGCGCTGATGTGAACGAACACATCGTTGCTGCCGTCGTTCGGCTGAATAAACCCAAAGCCCTTTTGGCCGTTGAACCACTTAACAGTACCTGTCGTCATTTTCATTCTCCAAAGCGCACAAGCGCGTTCCGCGTGACGGTCACGCAGCATTTATCAACTTCGTCGATGTCTTTGGAAAAGGAGCCCGCGGGCGCGTTCAACAAGGCACAGCGGCTAATCGAATAACTCATACATACACAGCCTTCTCACTTTTTACAAGGATGGCGAGCAAGTTTGTTTTGCAAGAGCGTTTCTGGAGCATCGTTCGAGCAGGTTCGAAAGGGCTCGTCATCGTAAGAGGAGCGCTTTATCGATTGACATGGCTGTCCGGGAGTGGTCCCGTCACTCACATCGAACTGGATGCCGTGACGTAAGCCCGGCGCGTTCGATGCCGGCGAAGACATGCCGCCGTTTTTTCCATTCTCACAATCGCGACGAGTTTCCTGCGCGCACGGCTGCATGCAGGACCCGTCGCATTCGCAGCCCAACGGGGAGTTTCATTTGCAGGTACTTGTTCGCGACAACAATGTCGACCAGGCACTTCGCGTTCTGAAGAAGAAGATGCAGCGCGAGGGCGTCTTCCGGGAAATGAAGCAGCGGCGCTCCTACGAGAAACCTTCGGAGAGGAAGACACGCGAAAGAGCCGAGGCCATTCGCCGAGCCCGCAAGCTCGCTCGCAAGCAAGCCATCAAGGAAGGCTTGCTGCCTGCGCCTCCGAAGAAGAAACTTCCGGAACGTAGGCCACCTCTGCCGCAAATTGCCAGCAAGGAGCGCTCCTAGAACTCTCGCGATTGGAGGAGTGCCGAGCCGAATATCAAGGGAACATTGTCGTCATTGATCCATTTCAAGTCAGCGGTACTGCTTGTGACGCGACGGGAAGCGTCGATCAAGAATCAACGAAGTTCCTAGGCCGGTTCTTCAATCCCTGGAGGTTTCGATGGCGAAATCAAAAGATGATAAGACGGCTCGTCGCATTCATAGCCAGCGCAAGCGTGCTGTTCATCTGGCGGGCGCGGCAATCGATCATAAGGCCGACAATCGTGCCAGTGCCGATGATCAAGCGATACGCAAGCGTCGCTTGGTTGAAGGGCCTGCAGAATTCCGAACCGTCCGCGTCGATCGTTCGACAAAGAAGGGGTCTACCGATAGCTAAGGGATCGGTGATTCGGTGTCATCCTGGCCCTCGACGCTGCTTCACGAGCGTTATGCGTCTGCCCGACGAAACAACGTGGTCAATCTTCGCCTTGGCAGATTTTGCGAGCGACTTGTTTGAGCAGGCGGCAACAGCAGGCTTCTATGTTCTGAAATCGATGCCTCGCAGCACGATTCCTCTCGGATTTCCTTCGAGCTCCGTCGCTCGATATTTGCCGGCCGCACATGCCTCGATGCGATCGCGCAGGCGAATGAACTGGGCTTCGCGCTGTTCGGAACGGATATGCTGGCCGCCCTCGAGAGCGTCCATCGCGGAGGTCGAGATTGCGCAGGGTACTTCCTTGGCGCCGTCTTGCATCGAAAACAGGACGATCATCCTGTCGTATTCGTGACCGATATAGCGGCCGCTCGTCAGCGTCATGGCTTGCTCCTTTACGAAATGACTCCGTGGCAGCGCCACTTTGCTAGCTGCTCTCGCGGTCTGCCTCCGTGAGCCTGGCGAAATCGTCGAGCAGCATCGCGACCAGCGCGTGGTGCCTGGTATCTTCTGCAGGCAAGCTCGCGGCATAGAGGTTAAGCAGATGCCGCGCCTTCACTGCGGCCTCCGGCCACGAGACAGCAGGCGCCGACATCATGCGGTGTTCGAGCTCGGATTCACGTTCGCGTAGCTCCCTTGCATGGGTCTCGACTTCGGCCAGCGCGCGGCGCAAATCCGTCGCCTTCTGTGCGGCCATCCCGCGATGCTTGTCCAGATCGACCGGGTGGTCAGTCATCGCCTGCACTCGCGTCCGCAGCCTGTGCATTGGCAAGGTCGACTGAACCGATCGAAAGGACCTCCATGGAGTTGTGGGCGCCTTCCGCAGGCACGACGATCATCGTGGCAACGCGGCGGTAGGCCGAGAAGGTGAGCCCTTCGATCGCCTCCTCGTCTGTGATGACCTCGTAAGCGCCGGCGGGCAACACCCGCTCGATGCCGCGAATTCGAAACGGATGCCTGAACATGACGGTCTCTCGCCGTGAGCGGATGGTCATGCACGCCTGCCTTCCTGCAGGTGGGCCCCAACCAACCGGCAACGATCAGCATGCGCCGATCGCAGGACAATAGCCAGCGCATTCGCCATTCATGCGCCCTGACGCCGCAGCACACCTCTCGCGCACGCGCGGCGTATTGGCGCTCGCTATTGTCGTGGCGGAGGCGTACGGTCTCGTATCACCGCACGTCTCAACGGCATCGACCGGTGACTGAGGGTTACGCACGCTCCCGCCGATAGAGTTGCAGGAGCGCCCTATGTCTTCCTTTCGCGCCTCGGAATGGATCGTCCCGCCGGTGATCGTTCCGCTGTTTCTTTTGCTTCTGGTGTGTGCCGCAGCCATCCTTAATGGCTAGGACAATGCGCGTGCGCTACCTCATCACGGGGACCAACGCGCATGGCAGTGCCAGTCTCGGCCGCGGCAGCGCGACGCTCGCGCTGCGTATTGCGCGCAAGCTGCTGCGCGAGGGTTATATGGATGTTCGCGTATGCACACCGCGCGGGCGCGTTCTGCAGTCGGATGAACTTCACGAGCTCGACCCCCAACAGGAGATAGACGTCATGGCGAAGGGACAGCAACGCGGGAATCGCGAAACCAAGAAGCCGAAAAAGGAAAAAGCCAAGGTCATAGCGGCGGCACCGAGCCGGAAAGAGGCCGCTTGGCAACCGGATTTCGGGCCCTCGAAGAAGAAGTAGGCGTAGCGAACAAGCTGGAGCCAGGAGCTCGACCGGTATTGTGGCGCCCGCGAGGTGCGTTGCTCTCTTCCGACGATCGAAGAGTGTCAGGTTGCAGTCGTGTTCCACCCGCCGGTATGGATTCCCTCCCTGACAACCCATGGAAGCCCGGCCGCTCGCCGAGCAATAGGAAAATCCGTCGAGATAAAGTGAGGCCTATTGTTTCATTCTTTCGACCTCGAAGTTGAACCGGATCTGCATCACCGGGCCGACTTTGTCTCGCACATCAACCATCATGTGCCGCCTTGAAAGACCTGGTGAGCCATGCACCGCCTCCCGAGCCATGTCGGCCAGTGACTTCGCCGCTTCAGCTTGCACGGCTCGAAGGTCCGAGAATTCCAGGCCCTCTTCGTCAATGAACAGGCCATCCTCATCCAGGAGATCGAAATAGTATCGCGTCATCAGGCCCTCCCGGGGCAGGCAGGAGCGCTACATATCCCTCAGCACCGATGCCTACGCATGAAGCTTGACCGGTGATGGTTGGACAACAGGGTTGATGCCATATGGTTGCTGGGCAGCAACGTCGCTTCGTAGCAGGAACTCGAGATCGGAATGGCGCTACATCGCGCCCGGCAAGCCGATGCGGAACGGCTTCGTCGAAAGCTTCAACAGCCGCCTGCGTGTCGCGGCGTCTCAACGAGAGCCTGTTCATCAATTTCAACGAGGCTCGTCAGATCATCGAGGAATGGCGGATCGCCCGCAGCACCGATCGACCACACCCGAGCCTCAACGGCTCACACCGACCGAGTTTGCAACCCCGCACAACAGGGGCAAACCCAGAGCTGACGATCCGGGACTTTGCTGGCACCCTCTCGGCCTGAACGGCCGCGCCGCCCGTAAGATTTCAAACGGGCGGCTGTGTCTAGCTGGCCCTAATTGCCTTCCGTGACCCTTCCCTTGCCATCACAGGTCTCGCATCTGGCCGGAAAGATTTTGTAACCCGGCCTTGCCGACTGCATGACGGCCGGGAAGCCCGTTCCATTGCAATTCGGACAGATATGCTCTTTGATTTTAGGCTGCATGTTGACACTTTCTGGCGGCCCGGTGGCGGCCTCTTTCGGCGGCTCATAGTGATCAGGAAACGGCAGCCCTTCTCATCGATCGCCCGCAGAGCAGACGACCCCGGCACCCGTGAGGGCTACGGAGGCAGGTTCCGGGGCGCTTCTGTGCGGTAGCGTAGACGCTGCAGAGTAAGCACGACTGGCGCTGCCAGAATTTCCAATCGACGTCGCGTGGACGCTCGGAGTGGCTGCTCATGACGTATAGCCTCTTCCCTTGAGCCAATAACCAAGGTGTTCGGTCGCCAGCCAGTTTTTGGTCGATTGCTCGTCCAAGAACCCAGTTATGTATTCGATCTTTCCGCCAGGGCAATGACACACGAGCCGCCAATTGCCGGCAGAGACCCGTTCAGCTTCGAAGACCACCTGGGCGTCTTGCATGCACTGACTATACTCTCAGTTTGCCGCAATCCCACCACGGAAACTTCGCCGCAATCCAAGTTTTGAAGAATGGTGCTTGCCGGCGGTGACCTCGGTTCGGCGAACGGGAGGTCGGGGTTGCAGATCGCGCGCCATGGCCCAGGCATGGTTCTCGTTGCGACTGAGACACTGCGTGCCGAGAGCATGTTCAACGGCGAGGAGACTGCGGCGGTTCGGATGCCGATGGGGACAGGATAGAAAAACGCCTGAAGCGGCCGTACGGTGTGACGGGACGGACGGGTCGTCGGTAAGGCAAATTAACCATCGCGTCTTGCCAAAAAAATTTTCCGCAGACCCCTTGAAACTATTTCCCGGATTCCAAATTCTTTCGGCGTCACCATCGTGGTGATCGGGATGCCCATAGGGTCCCGCCACTTGAGACGGGCACCGGACGTGTCCGGTGCCGCTCGTAACCATTTTGCTCCCAGGAGGATCTGGCTATGCGCACTGTAGATTTTTCGCCCCTGTTCCGGTCGGCCATCGGATTCGACCGTCTGTTTGACCTCGCCGAAGCCGCCCAGCGCGTGGGCGACGAGAGCTATCCCCCCTACAATATCGAAAGGCTCGACGAGAATCGCTTCCAGATCTCGGTTGCGTTGGCCGGATTCAAGCCGGATGAAGTCGAGCTCACCGTCGAGCAAAACGTTCTGACGCTCGAAAGCCGCAGATCGGAGAAGGAAGGCAAGACCTTCATGCATCGCGGCATCTCGGCGCGCAACTTCAAGCGCCAGTTCACGCTCGCCGACCACGTGGAGGTCAAGGGCGCCCGCTTCGAGAACGGCCTGCTCGTCGTTGACCTGGTGCGCAAGATCCCCGAGGCGATGAAGCCTCGCCGGATCGAGATCAACGGCGCCACTCCGAGCAACGTAACGCAAATCGAAGCCAAGGCCGCCTGATTACCGGACCCGGTGGACAGGTTCGATCTCGGCCGCGCGGGATTTCCCACGCGGCCTTTCCCCCTACTCGTCTGAAATGGAGGCAGCCATGCGGCCGACGACCGCGCTTGACCATAATGTTTTCGATTTCGACTACCTGCTTCATCCCGGGATCAGATTCGAGCATCCGAGGGAGGTGGTCTCTCATTCGGGTCTTACCCTCGCGGAGAAGCGCGCCATCCTGGCGTCGTGGGCATCTGACGCTTCCGCAATCGCGTCCTGCCCCTCGTTGCGCGCTCCCGAAGGGCTGAAAGCACCGGTGACCATCGACGAAATCCTGGAGGCGCTTCGCGCGTTGGATGGCGGCCCGGCGCCACCGCCCGGCGGCAAGCCCATGCGGCTGCGCTCGACCGAACGGCGTGCGGCGGCCTGAAGCAAAGAACAGGACTCGGACGGATCATCACAATCAGGATGGAAACAATGTTCGAAGCGAACTTGGCTCGCATTCGTACCCACCGCAACAACATCCATCGCTTTCGCGACTTGCTCCGGACGGAGTTGGCCGCCTTCGACCGTGAGTTCATTGAGAAGCGGATGGCCGACGAGCAGACCACGCTCGATGCCCTCATGGCCGATATCTTTCCGGTGACATTTCCTTCCTTGGAGGAATTCTCTTCCTTGTCGAGCATGAGGGTCGTTTCATGACCGGCGTTCGAGAATTGCTGATTCAGGGCAGCGAAAAGGTTATCGGCCATTATCGCCTGCTACTGGCGCGAGCAAAGACCGAGAAGGAAGCTGAGCTCTACAGAAGCAGGATCGAGCGCGAGCAGCGGCTGCTGGACGAGCTCCGCGACGGCTTCCCGGACAGGTTCGCGGCATGAGCTGCCAGCCGAGCGATGACTGCTTCGCGGCGTTCGACATCGTGCTGAAGCGGTGTGGACGCAGCAGGTGGAAGTGGTCTGTTTCTACGACCGAAGGGCATTCTCTGATGCGCGGCTCGGAATGCAGTCGCAATGCCGCGAGGTACAAGGCTCAACGCGCGCTATTTCTCTTGCTTTGCGCCAGCGCCTCACAGGTCGTCCGCTTTCCGCCGGACCGGCTTGGGGGAAGTCATCGCCTGTCCAAGAGCGCACGGGCATCAGAGCTTTAAAAGCATACAAGTTGCCTGCAGCTTAGCGGCTGGCTGATCGAGAACGCGTAGCGATGCGACGTCCAGCACTCCTCGCAAGCGAAAATCGACACGCTTACGACGCAAAGCCTGACGACTTCTGGGCTCACGTGGACGACATGTAGGTCGGAGCCCACCGCGAATGCAGTGTTGCGATTCGCAGCGTTACGCCAAAGGCGCTGAGTTCCCAAAGCGCAAGAACCGGCCTGGAATGCCGGATACGCTGGCGTGAGCCTGGTCCAGGCAGCTTACCTGAGATACGCTCTTCGTAACATCGTCCAAGGACTTGCAAAAATAGGCCCGGCTTCTGCCGGGCCTATTTCTACAGATTACTTCTGCTGCTGGCTCTTAGAGTGCGCCTCATCGCTGTGCTGATGGGCGGTCTGCGAATGCTGCTTCGCAGTGGAGGCATGCTCCTTGCCCTTGGCATGGTCGCCCTTGCCATGATGTTCCGCAGCCGATCGGTGCGCCTTGGCCGCATTCTCGTGGTGTTCCGCGGCCTTGTTGTGCTCGTCTCGTGCCATGATCGTGTCCTTGTCGTCAGCTCCCAGCCGCCACCAAGTCCCCGATGACCCCAGGGTTCCTCCGCCCGAGGAATTGCCAGGAAAATGTTTTCACTCGCTGCCCCCGAGAAACGCCTATGCTGGCGCATTCAACTCGAGCGAGGTGTTTGACATGAGCAAAATGCCACCCATCCCGAAAGGCAATCAGAGCACGAAAGGCCCGAAGCAGAATGCTGAAGCCGAACGCGACACGTCAAAAGGTCATCGCGACATCCAAAACTCATCTGAACAGGGTGAGACTGCCAACATCAAGCAGAACACGACCAATGCAGGCTTTTTCAAGGGACGCCGCGTGAAGTGAGCCTGCCGCATTCGATCTCCGCGCGCTGAATGCATTGCGGGAACCATTGGTTGTGCCCCGACTTGTCGTGGGCTCTCCAACAATGAGGTTACGCAATGAAAAGATATTCCCTGGTCGCGGCAGCGTTTGCCACAATCGTTTTGCTGCCCGCTGCCGCCGCGGCACAGGGCGTCCCCGGCGGAATCGAACGCGGATCCCGGGAGGGCGAACGCGCCGCTGGGCCGGTCGGTGCCGTGGTTGGCGGTGCAATCGGTGGCGTCGTTGGAGGCGTGAACGGCGTGCTGGGGATCGACCAACGGCCCCGCTTTCGCAGTTATGTGGCCGAGCGGCACTATCCGTCCTACACTTACGACGGCGAAGTGAGGGTCGGCGCCGACCTTCCGGGCGAAGGCGTAACCTACTACGACGTGCCGCCGGAATATGGCACGCATGACTATCGCTACACCGTGGTCAATGGCCGGACGGTGCTGGTCGATCCTCGCACACACCGTATTGTCGAAATCGTAGAGTGACCAGCTTCAGTCCCGCTCGTCATCAAGCACATGTACGTGCCTGGGCTGCGCCGGGGCTGACCTTGCATGACCCCGACCAGGTGCGGGCGGGGAAGACGAGCGTGGACAACTTTGGCGGCCTCGGGATAATCGGAGCCGAGGCCGCGTTGTTTTGTTTGGAACGCGGCCGCGGCCCTCTTGTGTTGGTCGGGGCGCCTGCCGCATTGTTGGTGCGCCGTTCTACTTCACCGACCCTGATCGACAGACGGATCGCCTCGCGCAACGTCGAAGCCAGATGATGGATGGCGCCTGCGCTCGAAATAGGAACGCACCCCACTTCGCCGGATTAGGGATTCCTCAACTCCGTCTCCGGGAAACCAAACAATGGCGAAGAAAACGAAAGCATCTCGCAAATCAGGCGAGATGGCGACCATCCACGATCAAAAGCTTGAAGTTGGTGAGGGAGGCGAACTTCATCAGATCGCGTCAGGCAAAACAGCCGTGCTCACGACAGCACAGGGCGGTCCGGTTTCCGACGATCAAAACTCCCTGAAAATCGGTCCGCGCGGCCCGACGCTGCTTGAGGACTTCCACTTTCGGGAAAAGATCTTCCACTTCGATCACGAAAGAATCCCCGAGCGGGTCGTGCATGCGCGCGGCTATGCCGCGCACGGATACTTCGAGAATTACAAGCCGTTTTCAAAGTACACCAGAGCCGACCTGTTCCAGCGCGCCGGAGAAAAGACGCCTGCCTTTGTCCGGTTTTCAACCGTGGCCGGAAGCAAGGGTTCGGTCGACCTCGCCCGGGACGTCCGCGGCTTCGCCGTGAAGCTCTACACTCAGGAAGGCAACTGGGACATCGTCGGCAACAACATGCCGGTCTTCTTCATTCAGGACGCCATCAAGTTTCCCGACCTGATCCACGCGGTCAAGGAAGAGCCTGACTGCGCTTTTCCGCAGGCGCAATCGGCTCACGATAATTTCTGGGACTTCATCAGCCTGACGCCCGAAAGCATGCACATGATCATGTGGGTGATGTCCGATCGCGCCATTCCGCGGTCGTTCCGCTTCATGGAAGGCTTCGGCGTCCATACCTTCCGCCTTGTGAACGCGAAGAACGAGTCGACATTCGTCAAATTCCACTGGAAGCCCAAATTGGGCATGCAGTCGGTGGTCTGGAACGAGGCCGTCAAGATCAATGGTGCCGATCCTGATTTCCATCGCCGGGATCTCTGGACCGCGATCAAGTCCGGCAACTTCCCGGAATGGGAACTCCAGTTGCAATTGTTCGATCAGGACTTCGCCGATTCCTTCGAATTCGACGTGCTCGATCCGACGAAGCTGATACCGGAAGAGATCCTGCCGCCGGTCCCCGTGGGACGGCTGGTGCTCGATCGCATGCCCGACAATTTCTTCGCGGAAACCGAACAGGTCGCCTTCATGACCCAGAACGTTCCGCCGGGGATCGATTTCTCCAACGATCCGCTGCTGCAGGGACGCAACTTCTCCTACCTCGACACCCAGCTCAAGCGGCTGGGAAGCCCGAACTTCACGCACATCCCGATCAATGCGCCGAAATGTCCGTTCGCGAATTTCCAGCAGGACGGTCACATGGCGATGCGCAATCCGGTCGGGCGCGCCAACTACCAGCCGAACTCCTTCGGTGAAGGACCAAGAGAGTCACCACAGCGCGGCTTCGCGTCGTTCGCCGACGTCGAACAAGGCCCGAAACGCCGTCTGCGGGCCGAGAGCTTCGCGGACCATTACAGCCAGGCGCGTCAGTTCTTCATCAGTCAAACCATGGGAGAGCAGGCGCACATCGCCGCCGCATTGACGTTCGAGCTCAGCAAGGTCAAGACGCCCGCGATCCGGGAACGCATGGTCTCGCATCTCCTCAACATCGATGAGACATTGGCTAGAACGGTCGGCGGCAAGCTTGGTCTGCCGAAGATGCCGAAGCCCGCGGATGCGGCCGTGCCAACGCGTCAGGATCTCGATCCTTCGCCGGCGCTGAGCATTGTCGAGAACGGACCCGAGCGCTTCGAGGGCCGGAAGCTGGGTATACTGGTTTCCGACGGAACCGATGCCGGCCTGCTTCACGCACTCAAGGGCGCGCTCGACAAGGCGGGAGCGACATACGAGATCATCGCGCCGACGGTCACGGGCGCCAAGGCGAGCGACGGCAGCTGGATCGACGCCGATCAAATGATCGATGGCGGGCCCTCGGTGTTGTACGATGCCGTTGCCCTGCTGCCGGCGAAGGCAGCCATCGACGATCTGCTGCAGGATTCCTCGGCAAGGGATTTTGTCGCCGACGCCTTTGCTCACTGCAAGTTCATCGGCTACGTCGGCTCTGCGCTGCCGCTGCTCGCGAAGGCCGGCATCGCCACCGAAGATCTCGATGAAGGCTGTGTCGTCCTGGAAGGCGCCAAGGGTGCCAAATCGTTTGTCGACGGCCTCGCCAAGCTGCGCGTCTGGGGACGCGAGCCCAACGTCAAGATGCCCGAGAAAGGGAGCAGGTCATGAGCAGCCTGGAAGACAAGATTCGACAACGCGCCTACGAGCTCTGGGAGCAAAGCGGCAGAACCGACGGTTCGGAAATGGATTTCTGGCTGCAAGCGGAGCGCGAGGTCCGCACGGAGGCGGCGCCTGAGCCGCCTCGGGACAGATTGGAATAGCCAGCGCCCTTCGCCTGCTAGCGTCGATCGTTCAGCCCCTCCGCGCGGTTGAGCCAGCCGCACTTCGCTGAGCCCAAGCGTCCCTTGCACGGCCAAGTCAGCAGGTCGCTCGCCGAGGAACCTTTGTCAGAGCTGCCTATTGTTGCGGCACGATGAGCTGATCTCATCGCAAAATTGGGATGAGCATCATGATTGATACCGTTGTCGTCCAACCGGCAACCGACCCCGGCGAACCGTCCGTCTCGGGCGTGTCGTGGGGCGCCGTCACGGCCGGAGCCGTGGTCTCTTGCGCTTTGACGTTGGTCCTGTTGGCATTCGGCGTAGGGCTAGGCCTGTCTGTGGTCTCTCCGTGGGCCGGTGCCGGCGTCTCCACGACCACCTTCAAGGTCGGGACTGGCCTCTATCTGATCGTCATCGCCATGTTGTCATCGTCGATCGGTGGCTACATTGCAGGCCGATTGCGCTCCCGCTGGATCGGTGTCCACACTGACGAGGTCTACTTCCGGGACACGGCTCACGGCTTTGTCGCCTGGGCGCTCGCATCCGTGATCGGCGCAATCCTCCTGGCCACTCCCGCAACCAGCTTGATCGGAGGCGGCATCGGCGCCGCAGGCGCAGCTTCGTCCGCGAGCCGATCCGGCCCCATGGACAGCTACGTCGACACCCTGCTGAGGCCGAATACGCCATCGGCGCAAGCGCCAGCAAGCGACGCGCGCGGCGAGATGCTGCGATTGTTCACGTCGAGTTTTCAGACGGGGGCTGAAATGAAGCCGAACGATCGGGAGTACGTCGCGAAGGTCGTGGCAGCGCGAACGGGGCTCAGCCAGGCCGACGCCGAAAAACGGGTCAACGATGTCGTTACACAAATCAAGGCCGATGCCGATGCGGCGCGAAAGGCGACGGCTCAACTCGCGTTCTGGCTGACGGCGTCGCTGCTCTTGGGAGCTTTCTGCGCCAGCCTCGCGGCAACCGAAGGCGGTGGCCTGCGGGACGGCACATGGATTTCTCACTCCCGGCTCAAACCCGCAATGCGCACCTGACAGGAGCAACCAATGCCGATCCTTCTCTGGCTAGTCGGAATACCGATCCCTCTCATCATCCTGATCATGCTCCTGCGCTGACGCCGGACCAGCTTCTGACAACCTCTCAAACAAAGGACACCCCATGGCCAAAAAGCCAATGTTGCTGAGCGACCTCTTCCACGAAACGCTCAAGGACATCTATTTTGCCGAGAACAAGATCGTGAAAACGCTTCCGAAGATGGCGAAAGCGGCACAGTCGAAAGACCTGCAGAAGGCATTCACCAAGCATCTGCGGGAGACGGAAGGCCAGATCAAGCGGCTCGATAAAGTATTCAAGATCATCGGCAAGCCGGCGCGTGGAAAGACCTGCGCGGCGATCAATGGCATCACTGAAGAGGGTGCCGAGATCATGAAGGACTTCAAGGGAATGCCCGCGCTCGACGCCGGCCTGCTGGCGGCGGCCCAGGCCGTCGAGCATTACGAAATGTCGCGTTACGGAACGCTGCGGACATGGGCCGAAGAGCTCGGAATGCCGGAAGCCGCCAATCTCCTGCAAGCGACTCTGGACGAAGAACAGGCGACTGATTCTGCACTTACCAAGCTCGCCGAGACCTTGGTCAACGTTGAAGCTGAAGATGACCTAGCAGCATAACAAGCCGCAAACTTGCCAACCGCGCCCATTGCGATCATGCGGCTTGGGCTCAAGCCGGGTGATCCTGCCGAACAAGGCTGCAATCTCGCATGATCACACGTCTTGTCCGAAGACGATGACAATGAAACCGCGGAATGAAGGAGGCCGCCAACAGTGGCGGCACTACCCTCGATCTCCCGGGTGGAGAGCTTTCTTCTCGCTCTCATATTGCTCTACAAGAGCTGCGAAGTTGTCCAATGTGAGCCGGTCCAAGGCGGGTTGAGATAGTCTCTTTACATGAGCGATCTTCTCGTCAAGTTCGTCGCATTTCTCGCACACGGCACCGTTGCCCCTAGAACTGCCTGCTAACTAGCATGGGTTAGCTTTGTTCCGGGTTGTCTGCTGGCCAATTCAGCCTAATGCGATTTTCAGATTAAGCCCATTGACGTCTAAAACAGGCCAGCACCGGGATATCGAAGAAGGTATCCCGGCGAAGATCTATCCTCCGAACCCGCGGCGAATCTACAGCCCGCGCGAAGAACAGCGCAGAATCGCGGGGTGCTTCGGTGGCCTTGCGGTAGATTCGAATAAGCGGATATTGGGGAGACCTGTGGCGTAGCAATGGCGGAGAGAGTGGGACTCCCTTCCCCCACGCAGAGAAGCCGCGAAAACCCGCACAAAACAAGGATTCCCGGAAAGCCCGGCCGGATTTTGTGACCACCGCTGTGTACCACCGGAGCGGCCGATTCGACCGTCAATCTCGGCCGATTTCGAGGCGGCTCAAGGCTTCCGGGCTTAATTCGCGAATCCTTGGCGGCGCCGGCCGCTTCATGTTTTAGGGCGACGGCCCGCTCATCGATCCCGCGCGACGGAGAGTCCAGCCAGCAGAGGAGCGTGATTTGCGAGCCTCCTGGATAGGAATTCCGTGAAGAGCCGCACGCGCTTGGTCTTGCGCGTCTCACCCTGGGTGAGAAGCCAGAGCGTTCCGTACATGTGCAGACCGATGCCCGGCACCCTGGTCAACGATGGATCGGCGTCTCCGACGAAGCACGGCAGTCTCGTCATCCCGATCCCTTGCCGTGCCGCGACGATCTGGGCCCCGGCGTCCGGGGTCTTGAACGGCGATCCCGAAGTGGGGACCTCTCCCTTGCGAACCCAATCCGGGAGCCCGTCGTCGTTCACGACGATCCACCGGATCGCGTCTGTCGCGCCCATCCGCCACGCGGCTAGTCGATCGCGGGACATGTAAACGCCGCCGTACATCTCCGGACCCTTGAGGCCGTGAAGATTGAGAGGCAGGTTCTTGCGGTCGCCGACGTTGCGAATCGCAACGTCGGCCTCCCGGTTGGTGAGGTTCGCCACCTCGCCTGTCGAAAGGACTTCCATCTCGATGTCGGGATGCAGACGCGCGAATTCGGCGAAGTCCGGCATCAGCAGGTGCGTCGCGAGGAACGGCGGAAGTGTCACCCGCAACAGACCGCGCACGCCCTGGTCGCGGCCGAAGATGCGGGTCTCGAGCAGTTGCGACGACGCCTTCATCTGGTCGGCGAACTCCAGAACGTCCTCGCCGGCATCCGTCAGGCGGTAGCCCGACGGCAGCTTTTCGAACATCTGCGCGCCGAGGCGTTCCTCCAATTGCGCGACGCGCCGGATCACGGTCGAGTGGTTCACCCCGAGCTTCTCCGCGGCGGCCCGGACCGATCCGCCGCGCGCGACGGCGCGAAAATAGCGAATGTCATCCCAATCGATCATGGTGCCATCCGGCACCACAAGGGTGCGCGTTTAGAGGCTTTATTCCACACAGCATGCGAGGATAAAAGCGATAATTACTACCCTTCCAGAGCGGGCCGCTCGTGCGTTAGCGGCACTCTGAGACCGCCTTTCAATCATCGAACCGGATGATTTACGCACCACCGATGTGCGTTTTTCCGGACTGACCTCCCGACGGCCGGAGGCCTAGGTCGGGTTCATCGGGAATATCCCCGAACGGTTTTGAAGGACAAAATCATGGGTAAGCTGGACGGTAAGGTCGCGGTCATCACGGGTGGGTCGAGCGGCATGGCGCTGGAAAGCGCCAAGCGGTTCGTCGAAGAAGGCGCGTACGTCTTCATCACGGGCCGGAAGCAGGAGACGCTCGACCAGGCCGTCAAGTCGATCGGCAGGAACGTCACGGGCGTGCGCGCCGACTCGGCCAAGCTCGACGACCTCGACCGTCTGTTCGACACGGTCAAGCGCGAGAAGGGCAAGATCGACGTCCTGTACGCGAGCGCCGGCATGGGCGACGCCGCTCCGCTCGGCCAGATCACCGAGCAGCTTTTCGACGCGACCTTCGGCCTGAACACGCGCGGTACCTTGTTCACGGTCCAGAAGGCGTTGCCGCTGTTCAACGACGGCGGATCGATCTTCATGACAGGCTCGGTCGCCTCGCTCAAAGGCTTTCCCGGCTACAGCGTCTATGCGGCGAGCAAGGCGACGCTCCATGCCTTCGCCCGCGGTTGGCTCAACGAGTTGAAGGGGCGGAACATCCGGGTCAACGTGCTGCACCCGGGTCCGATCGCCACGCCGATGCAGGACCAGGTCCTCACCCCCGAGGCGAAGAAGATGTTCGAATCCCTGATACCGCGGGGAACGATGGGTCGTCCCGAAGAGATCGCCGCAGCCGCGGTGTTCCTGGCCTCCGACGATTCCAGCTTCGTGAACGGGCTGGAGCTGTCCGTCGACGGCGGCTTCTCGGCCATCTGAAACCCCTGCACGATCGCGACGACGCGCATCGCTCCGCGATCGGGGCCGACCTGCATCGGAGAAACATCATGAGCTACGCAATCATCGGCTTCGGCAAGATCGGCCAAGCGCTCGCCAAGGCGTTCGCGCGCAACGGCATCGAGGTGTCCGTCGCGACCACCCGCGCGCCCGAAAGCTTCGCGTCGGACGCGGCCGCAATCGGACCTGGCATCAAGCCGAAGACGCTGGCGGAAGCGATCAAGGCGGACGTCATCTTCCTGGCCGTCCGCTTCGAACAGCATCCGGACGTCGCGAAGGTGCTTCCCGACTGGAAGGGCAAGACCGTCGTCGACGTGACCAACGGCTACGGCATGTCGCCCGAAAAGCTCGGTGGACAACTTTCCTCCGCCAAGGCCTTCGCCGGCGGCAGGCTCGTCAAGGGCTTCAACCATCTGGGCGCGACCGTCTTCGGCCAGGATCCCGCCGTCCACGGCGGCAGGAGGGTCGTGTTTCTCGCGAGCGACGACGACGACGCGGCGAAGGATATCTGCGCGCTCGCGAAAAGCTTCGGCTTCGCGCCGATCGGACTCGGCGGGCTCTCTGAAGGCGGCATGCTCGTCCAAGGCTACGGAAGCACGTGGGGCCGGCTGATCTTCAAGGACCTCGTCCAGTTCGAAGAGAAGTCCTGATCACGCGTCTCCACCTTCACGCCCATCGTTCAAAGATTTCGAAGGAAAATACCCATGACCGCGCTTTTGTCCGACGATTCACTCGATCTGATCTTCCGCTCCGCCCGCACACCCAACGGCTGGCTCGACCGTCCCGTCGACGAAGCGATGGTGCGCGACGTCTACGACCTGATGAAGTGGGGGCCGACGTCCGCGAACAGCAGCCCGGCGCGCTTCGTCTGGGTGCGCAGCGCCGACGGCAAGGCGAAGCTCGCCGGATTGGCCGCCGAGGTGAACAAGCCGAAGATTCTCGCGGCTCCTGTCACGGTGATTATCGGCCACGACCTGGATTTCGCCCGCGAACTGCCGAAGCTGATGCCGCACGCCGCCGAGATGATGCAGAAATACTTCGCTCCGCCGGAAATCGCCGAGGCGACGGCGATGCGCAACGGGACGCTGCAGGGCGCCTACTTCATGATCGCCGCGCGGGCCATCGGACTGGACTGCGGCCCAATGTCGGGTTTCGAAAACGCTGGCGTGGACAAGGCGTTCTTCGCCGGCACGCGGATCAAGTCGAACTTCATCTGCAGCATCGGCCACGGCGATCCGGCCTCTGTCTTCCCGCGCAACGCCCGTCTGAGCTTCGAGGACGCCGGCCGCTGGGCATAGGCGCAGGCAACGGCTGATCCCCTCGTCAATGAGAGACAATGGAGACGTTGATGAGCATCGAAAGGAACGTGCGGGCTGTGAAGGATTTCTTCGCGGCCATGGGCCGCGGCGACAAGGAAGATCTTCTGTCGCTGACCGCCGAAGACATCGAATGGATCATACCGGGCGAGAACTGGCCGCTGGCCGGCACGCACCGGGGTCACGCGGGATTGACGGAGCTGCTCCGGAAGGCTGCAGTCTCGGTCGAGACGACCTTCCCTGCGCCGCCTGAGTTTGTGGCGCAGGGCGATCGGGTCATGGTCGTCGGATTCGCGACGGGCACGATCAAGTCTACGAAGCGGACGTTCGAAGACCACTGGGTCTTCGCCATCACCGTCCGGGACGGCAAGCTGACGAAAATTAGAGAGTACATCGACACGCAGGCTTTGGCGCGAGCCTCCGATGAGGATGCGAAGCTTTGACCGCGGCCGGCCATCGCTTCCGTCGTTCCGACGGTTACGATCTTGCGATCGATGCCAGAGTGCGCATGTCGTGGCTGATCACTTGGGTGAACCAACTCCGAAGCCGCGCAGTCCGGTTGGAACGAGAAGCGCGAGTTGCAGGCTCAATGCGGTCTAGATTCTCCCCGAGAACCGCGTGAAGGCAGTCAGCGTCTGCTGCCTCGGCTCCACGTCGCGCAGATAGATCTCCGCCTCCAGGAACGCGAGCCTCGGCGGCCACGACGGACTCGCCGACGTCGACGTACCAGGACTTGGGGCGGCCGTCAGAGCCGTCGCTCCAGCGATAGCCTCGCCGTTTCAACGAATCCTTCAACTCGAACGGCGACTGCTCCGCCCAGATCCGGACCGTCCCGCCGCGAAACTACAGCCCGCGCGAGCAACAGCGCAGAATCGCGGGGTGCTTCGGTGGCCTTGCGGTAGATTCGAATAAGCG
>ERZ941671.196-NODE-196-length-28211-cov-5.052955_pt1 | contig 28211 bp, 26 predicted proteins | sample MGYA00521093_ERZ941671 | MGnify/ENA primary metagenome ERZ941671 (study PRJEB32759, sample SAMN07749878) | skin metagenome | biome: transportation; feature: city; material: polyester macromolecule | host: Homo sapiens | place: Hong Kong:MOS line | collected... | reverse complement strand
ATAACGGCTATAAGCCATTATTTGGGCGAGGGGTGATTGAAGTGGGTTGTATGGCCCATGCTAGGCGTAAGTTTCATGAACTTCATGTGACAGGGCAAAGTCTTATTAGCATTGAGGCACTAGCGTTATTTCAATCACTGTATGCCGTTGAGCGTGAGATTGATGAGCGGTTTGAGAAAAACCAATCACCAACGCCTAGAGATGCCCAAGTCGTTAGACAAATTAGGCAACAGAAGGCTAAACCAGTTGCGGATAGGCTTCTTGTATGGTTACAGGAGAAAAGGCTAGGTACGACTAAGAATGCTGATATTACCAAGGCGATTGAGTATTGCTTGAAACGGTGGCAGGCTCTGACACGTTATTTGGATGATGGCAATTTGCCGATTGATAATAATTGGGCAGAGAATCAGATGCGTCCTTGGGCACTCGGGCGTAAGAATTGGTTGTTCGCAGGGTCGCTTGAGAGCGGTCAGCGGGCGGCTAGTATTATGTCGCTTATCCAGTCAGCTAGATTGAATGGTCTTGACCCGTATGCGTATTTGGCGGATGTGCTGAGACGTCTGCCAACACATCCTGATAGCCAGATTGATGAGCTGCTACCACATTGCTGGAAACCATCTCAATAGGGGGATGGTCGGGGGCTTACGAAATACCTAAGGCTTTGGCAAATTGACTTTGTGACAAACCTGCTTGATGACGGACTTGAGCCGTATCTGATATGTCTGTCGTACGTGCAAAGATACCTGCTTTGGTTTGGTTCAATGCTTCAATCAGATTGTCTCGCTCTGCGACTAAATCAGGTTCATCATCAATAATCGCTTGAACAGCTGCTTCAATATCGAAGTCTTTAGGAAAATTTGTTTTCATCGGTTATCTTTTTAGCTTTTGAAGCTCACTTGGCGATATATTTTCTTGTTCATTTTTTGCGTAGAAGTAAGACATCACAATCAGCCCATCTTCTAATACATTAAAGTAAATGAGACGAACGCCGGTATTTTCAATCATAAAAAGACCAAACAAATTTCCTTAGCGTGCTATTTTCTCCAAATTCTGTGCTGACCCCATGTAGGTTTGAATTTTATTAGTGTCCTAAATTAGTTGACCACCACCAGATTCTTATCAAAGACTTCATCATCTATTATTCGCCAAACGGCAACTTGCTGATGGTCTTTGGTGGTGACTAGATTTAAAGTTTGTTCAATCATTGCTTGAGGTCTCATATCCTTATGATGTTTATTTGCTTCAAACCCAGTTACTTTACACTTAGCGGTTTAATTAAGCTACTTACTTGAGCTATTTGCTTCAGTTATTAGGCTTGGCTACTTACTCAACTTCAATATTCTAAAGGCGCCCTGAATAACTAAAGCAAATACGATGCTACCAATAATCAAATCAGGCGTACTAGAGTGTAACCAATTAACCAAAATCCCTGCAACAATTACCCCTAAATTGATAATCACATCGTTTGAAGTGAAAATCGTACTGGCTTGCATATGGGCTTCTTCTTTGCTTTTCGATTTTTGTAGTAAATAGAGGCAAATCGAGTTTGCAATTAGCGCAAGAATCGATATGACTATCATGGTAGAAAAGTCAGGTAACTGCTCATTGCCAAAGAAACGTCTTAGTACTTCTAAAAAACCAAGAATCGCCAGCGTAATTTGAAAATATCCGGCAATTCTAGCAATCCGTTTTTTCTTAATGACCGTTCCACCGACCGCAAATAAGCTAATTCCATACACGAAGCTATCTGCTAACATATCTAAGCTGTCGGCGACCAACCCCATCGAACGAGAAATCAGTCCCGTGCTCATTTCAATAATAAAGAAAGCAAAGTTAATGACCAGCACTATCCATAGTAGCTTTCTTTGCTCAGCATCTTTTTTGTGACTAGAGTCAGCATCAACTTTAAAATTATTGTTGGGATCAGAGGGGTCAATGGTTTCGGTCGAGAGTAAGGTGTCTCCTAATTTTAGGTCATGAATAGCAGTCTCTATCCCTTCTATATTGTCATGATGAAACACAGTTAATTGACGGTTAGGAATGTCGAACTCAAGATGTTCAATATTCGAGTGGCCCTCTAATTTCATTCGGATTAGGTTTTCCTCCGAAGGGCAGTCCATCTTCGATATTTTAAAAGTTGTTTTATTCATAGCTACATTTATATCCGGGTGGTGGTTCAAAAACTAGGCTGGAAAAAACAGGCTGAGAAATTGATAAATAGTGAAATGCAAATGACACTATACATCAAATGCCCAGCCTGTCTAAGTGACAATATAAAGAAAAATGGTTTCAAAAGCTATGGTAAGCGAAACTATAAATACAAAGACTGCAAAAGGCATTGAAGGTAATAATTGCACTATCAGACATCGAGTAAGGCGAGCATTTAGGCGAAGTTGTAACTTTCCTAAAAAACTGGAAAATCACTTTAAAGCCTTTGATTTAGCTTTCTTTGATGTGGCCTGATAAATTAGGCATCAGCATAGAATTTGGATTAAAATAAGTATCCGACCACCCCGCCTTTCTCACATTAGCAGAATGTGGGGTAACTGCTTATGATGATTAACTAAATAACTTACTCAATCTGCTGTAATATTATATGAGAGCCACGTCCTATAGCCGGACGTGACCCAATCAGTGTTACCTAGCGCTGTACTGGCTAATATCTTCAATATTGTTCGTTTGCTTGTTTAATACTAGCATAAGGCGCGGTACTACCGTCTTTTTTTATCAGCATAATAGTATAAGGACTGAATTGATCACCCATTTCCATGCCTGGACTACCCATTGGCATACCCGGTGTGGCTAGACCAATAGCGTCTTTGGGCGGGTTTTGTAGGAACTTATCCATATACTTGACCGGCACATGACCCTCAAACACATAACCGTCTTGGCTTATGATGGTATGGCAAGAGTACATTGACGTTGGTAATTGATGCTGCGCTTTGATCGCTGTAACTGCCTCATTACTGGTGACTTTGTCAACAATCATCACACCGTAGGATTTAGCATGCTCAATCCAACTATGACAACAGCCACAGTTCGGGTCGCGATGTACCGTTAACGTATTGTTTTTCAATGTATCTGAGATTTGAGTTTGAACGTTAGGAATGGTGGTTATCGCCTGACGCTGCTGAGTTGTTTGAGGCGTTGAGGCGATGGTATCTGTTTGACTATTTTTCGCGACTTGATTGCCACAAGCGACCAAAGATAACGCTGATAAGCTGACGAGGATTGAAAATTTAATAGAATATTTATTTGACATGATAATCTCTATTGATAAGTTGGTTTCAGCTCAAACGTGACGGGTAACGCTAAAATCACTGGTTAATCTGTAACTTTGAAATCACTAAATGAGTAAATGCCAAAACCTTATGCTTGGCATTTATAATTAGGACTTACGCAAAAAGCATAAAATTTTGCGAAAGCGGATAAAAATATAGTAGCATAAAGAGATGAAGAAAAAAGCTATCACCCGCTTAGACTACTGTCAATATTTACTGGTAAGCCAAACCAATTACACCCTTACCAACTACGCAGAACATCATCCTGAATCAATTAGTCATGACCGCATCAATCGATACCTACGTCATGACAAACTAAAACCCAAGCTCGTATGGGAAAAAGTCAAAGACGACATCGTATTAGACGACGATGGCTATCTTATCTTTGATGACAGCATACTCGATAAAAATCATAGTCACAAAATCGAATTGGTTAATCGCCAATACAGTGGCAACGCCCATCGCATTATTAAAGGCATCTGCATCGTTAACTGTATCTATGTCAATCCAAAGACCGAACAATACTGGCTCATTGATTACCGTATTTATGACAAAACCACCGATGGCAAAAGCAAACTTGACCATCTAAAAGACATGCTACAGCACAGTATTGAACACAAACAAATTAAATTCAAATATGTGCTCATGGATACCTGGTATGCCACCAAAGACATCATGCTGTATATTGATAACTTACAAAAAATCTATTATTGTCCTTTAAAATCCAATCGCAAAGTCGATGATTCAAAAGGAGTAAACCCTTACAAAGCAGTCAACGAATTAACTTGGACTGACCAAGAGCAACAAAATGGCAAACTGATTAAAATACATGCCTTTCCTAAAGATTACAAAGTGCAACTGTTCCGAGTAGTGGTTAATGAAAACCGCACGGACTGGATTGTCACCAATGACACCACTCAGGATTCATCAGATGGCACACGATTGGTGTGTGCCATCCGCTGGAAGATTGAGCAGTTTCACCGAGAACTTAAACAACTCACTGGTATTGAAGCTAATCAGTGTCGTAAGGCTCGTATTCAGCGGAATCATATTTGTTGTTGTATGCTGGTTTGGCTGCAGTTAGCCAGACAGGCTAAACGGTTAAAACAATCTTTATATCAGGTTAAAAGGGGTTTACTCAGTGATTATTTGCGTGAGCAGTTACGCTCGCCTTCGGTCGTCTTTGCGTAAGTCCTATTTCTTATTTTTTTTATAATTTTTTTAAATTAACAACGTGATGTACTGACATTTTATTTTTATTTATTGGGGTTATTATCGTTATTGGTTATTAAGCTTGTCATCCGTTGTTAAATCTATTTTGCCAAATTTAAGCGGGTTGGTCTTTTTAGATTTGGTGAATAACGTTGATATTGATGGCTAAAAATGTGACGTTGCTGACGGGTTGTGTAAAAGTTTGTGTAACATGACTTAAAGTAACGAACTTTATCGTAACTAGCCTTAAATTAATAAGCACTCGCTACAACTAATAAAAAAGGTAAAAGCCAGACAGCTAGCTTTTACCTTGTTATATGAGCGCAAAATTATTCTTCAGTCATATGCGTCAACTTTGGCGCGGGGGCAAATACCGACATCGCAATTTCAATCACTTCATTGATAATAATATTGTTGTAAGCCGTACCCAAACCAACCGCAGTGAGTGGAATGACTTTATGTAAAAAACCGAAATTAAACTGCTCAATGTTAATATTAAACTGCGTCGATAGTTCTTCTAGTTTGGTTAATATCCCCATCGCTGATTGGCTGTCTTCTTCGGCAAGTACTGCCGCTCTATATTCTTCAATCGACTGGTCGGTCATCGCTTCAAATATACCCAAGCCTGCCAGCAAGGTTTGCTTTTCTTGCAATTTATTGAGATCCACTTTAGCTAAAATTTCATAAGCAATGGCGATACCTTGTTGTCCCGTCAACGGACGGTCATAAATTGCACTGATTTGGAAAATCGTCCGTAAACACACCGCCAATAACCACATTGTATCTACCAAAATACCGGGTAAACCTGCCAAGTTACTAAGTCCACCCAGGGTAGCTAAAGCACGGTTTTGATCGCCAATACTACGGGCTAGGGCTTGTCGTTCACTAGCAACCAAAGTGTCTTTAAAACGCGCATCACGCGCCAAATCAAAATTCGCCCAATTTTGCGACAGTTTACCGACTTGGGAAAAAACCGCATCCGTTGCTTTATCAAAACTTGTCTTGGGGATTAGTGAGGTCGCCATTTTGGTATAGCTGCCAAATGGGGTTTTACCAAGTAGTTTTTTTGATAGTTTGGGAATATGCTCATGAAACGCATTTTTATCGTTTGATAAGGCTTGTTGAAGGCTGTCAAAATCAATATCCGCTAATGGTTTGGTTTGTATCGTATCTTTTGCGCTCAGTTGTGCTAATTTGTGACCCAGCGCTTCAAAGACACGGCGGCTAATAGAAGTAGAGGCTGACATGAGAGTTATCCTTAATATTATGCTTTTTTATTGGAAAATACTGTTGTAGTAAAACAGCGTAAAGAAAGTGACCGCACTTTTCAACTTTAATGCGTAAAGAGACGTTACACAATGATATCTTTTATCGATTTGTTTGAGTGTTTCGCATATATTGAATTTTGGTAAAGACAAGATAATTAACTATAAATGTGATGAATAGCTGTGGCTTAAGAAATATTTTGTAACATTTTTGGGGAAAAACTAGGCAGGTGAAATCCAGAGGGGTACAATAGCGTGATATTTATCATCAATTGATTAAACCAAAAGGAATGGTATATGCAGCGCGTTGTAATCACAGGGGCAGGACTTATCTCGTGTATTGGTAATGACTTAGCCACAGTCAGCGAGTCGCTACAGCAAGGCAAATCGGGCTTGGTATTTAATCCAATTTATCAAGAAAAAGGCTTTAAAGCCTGTGTCTCAGGTAGTATTGATGACGATAACCTAGATACCTCGCATATCGATCGCAAACTTAAACGCTTTTTGTCAAAAGCCAGTTTATACGCCTATCTAAGTGCGCTACAAGCAATCGAGCAAGCAGGATTGTCATTAACAGATATTGCTCATAACACTAATATCGGCGTGGTAGCAGGTTCGGGTGGGGCATCGAGTGCCGATGTGGCGGCAGCGGTCGATGCAATGCGCGAAAAAGGCTTGCGCGGTGTCGGCGCCATGGCAGTGCCAAAAACCATGGCAAGTACGGTATCAGCCAGTGTTGCAACGGGGCTAAAGATTGGCGGAGTTAGCTACTCTATTGCATCAGCTTGTGCGACCTCAACGCATTGTGTGGGTCATGCCATGGAGCTGATTCAATTGGGTAAGCAAGACATCGTGATTGCAGGGGGCGGCGAGCAAGAAGACTGGACACAATCTTGTATGTTTGATGGTATGGGTGCGATGAGCACACAGTACAATGACAAGCCGCAACTCGCCAGTCGCCCTTACGATGCAGATCGAGACGGCTTTGTGATTGCAGGCGGTGGTGGTATGGTGGTGGTTGAGAGCCTAGACTCTGCGAAACAACGCGGCGCGACTATTTTGGCAGAGATTGTTGGCTATGGTGCAAGCTCTGATGGTGCGGATATGGTGGCACCCAGTGGGGTAGGTGCGGTCAACTGTATGAAACAAGCGCTTAAACAAGCAGGCTTAAACTCCGTTGACTATATCAATACTCATGGCACTAGCACCCCCATTGGGGATATCACCGAGCTTGAAGCGATTCGCCAAGTGTTTGGTGGTGATTTGCCACCCATTAGCTCAACCAAATCAATGACAGGTCATAGTTTGGGTGCGGTAGGGGTGCAAGAATTGATTTATTGTTTGTTGATGCTCAATCAAGGCTTTATTGCGCCCAATATTAATATCGAAACCTTGGATGAAAAAGCCAAAGATTTTGATATTGTGCGTGAGAAACGGGATGCAAATCTTAATACGATTATGACCAATAGCTTTGGCTTTGGTGGTACCAATGCAAGTTTAATCATCAAAAAGTTTGTTGAATAAATACTGATGGACCGTCATAATTGATAAAAATAGGCGATGACAGTTACCCGATTGTCATCGCTTTTTTGACGCTAAATATAATCATAAAGGTAAAGCATGTACCCAATGCCAAGTTTACAACATCTTGCGCCCTCTCAACTCATCACCCTGTTACAGCAGTTTAATACGACCAATAATCATGCAATCTATCCGCTTTGGCTCAATAACGAGGGTCAAAATGTTATTGGTTTATTGCCCAAAACAATTTTTGAAATACATTCTCAAAATCAGCTTACCCAAAAGCAACGTCAAAATTGCTCATTCGACGATTTTGTGTACTGTGATACCGTGATTAATACTGGTGCTGATACTGCCATTAATAGGGTAGGTAAAGGTGTTGATATTGGCGAATTAACGGCTGTGCTTGAGGCTTATCAACAGCTATCACTTAAACAGTCTGCTAGCCAACATACGGCTAATGTGGGCTACCAAGATGGCTTGATGGGATTTATTAGCTACGATTTATCAGCGCATCATTTAGCAAATGCAAACCATGTGCAAGCAAGTGCAACTCACGGGGAAGCCAGCTACTTAACGCCCAATCAGCCGCAGCTATTTTTGGGACATTATGATATTTATTTGACCTTTGAAAATAATCATTGGCAACTACATGCAACCACACAAGAAGCCATTGAGCAAATGGATGTGATTCAACATTGGCTGACGCAAACGTTAACCGTTGAAAATAAGCCTGTTGTTAACCCTATAATGCTGCAGCCAATTTGGCAAACCAGCGATTATGAACACGCCTTTTACAAAGTCCAAGACTACCTAACAGCAGGCGATTGCTACCAGATTAATCTTACTCAGTGCTGGCAAGGTGAGTTATCCAATCAGCAGTTGGTGGATTATCTGCCAAGCTTGCATCAATCGACTAACGCCCCGTTTGCAGGTTATCTTGGGTTAAACAATTTTGAACTACTAAGCTGCTCACCTGAGCTATTTTTTACGTTTGACAGGAATGGGCAAGGCGAACACACAATTATCACCAAACCCATCAAAGGCACGCGCCCACGCGGACAAAATGTAGCCGCTGACCAAGCCAATAAAAATGAGCTTGCCAGCAGCGAAAAAGACATCGCCGAAAATGTCATGATTGTCGATTTGCTGCGCAATGATTTGGGCAAATATGCTAAGACTGGAACGGTAAAAGTCCCAAAACTGTTTGATATCGAAAGTTTTAGCAATGTGCACCATATGGTGAGTACCATCACCGCCACCCTCAAAGATGACATTAGCCCTTGGACGGTATTGTTTGAAAGTCTGCCCGCTGGCTCGATTACCGGTACACCCAAAAAGCGCGCGGTAGAAATCATCAATGAATTGGAAGCCAAACCGCGCGGGGCTTACTGTGGTACGATGGGGTATCTCAATTTTGATGGCACAGGGCAATGGAATGTGCTGATTCGTACGCTACAAGCTTTAGATAATAATGTCAGTCTGTGGGCAGGCGGCGGCATCACGATTGCGTCAGACTGTGAGGCAGAATACCAAGAATGTTTTGATAAAGTAGGAAATTTACTAAAAATATTGCACCAGTAAAGTTACAACAACCTGCCATCAAGTGCGGTATTGAGTTCAGCTGCACTGATGGGCACGCTTTCGCCCTCAAATGGATTAAACACTAGCTCAATATCATAAAAGGCGATATGGGTATCCACAATCGCCAATTTTTTGCGACCCAGTTGCTGGCTAAATGCCAATAACTGTGCTTGATGAGCAAAGCGATAAGTCACCACCTCGCCTGTTTCGATATTTTGGCATTTGATAAAAAACTGCATGCTAGGGTCACTCACAGCGGTCAAACCAAATTTGTTAAGGTATCTAGTAAGCGCTGATTTTGTTCTGCCGTACCGATGGTGATACGCAAATAACTGCTAATTTTTGGCTTGTTAAAATGACGAACAATCACCCCTTGCGCCCGCAGTTTCTCAAATACCTGTATGGTTTCCCCCATCGAAGCAGGTGGTTTGGCAAACACAAAATTGGCTTGTGAAGGCAAGACAGTAAAGCCTAATTGGGTCAAAGCTTGAGTGACATCATGGCGTAGTGCGATGACTTTTTGGTTGCAGGCAACAAAATAATCGTTATCTTGCAAGCTAGCAACTGCGCCTGCTTGGGCAAGGCGATCTAGGGGATAGCTGTTAAAACTATTTTTATACCGATTTAATGCTTCAATGAGTGAGTGATTGGCAAACGCCATGCCGACACGCAGCCCTGCTAATGAGCGAGACTTTGAAAAGGTTTGGGTTACCACTAAGTTATCATATTTATCAATCAAACTGACCGCAGAGGCATTGGGTGTGTCTGCAAAATCAATATACGCTTCATCAATCACAATGACCGCATTGCGATGTTCTTGTAGGAGTTTTTCAATATCCGCCAGCGGCAAAAGCACCCCAGTTGGCGCATTGGGATTGGCAATAATAATGCCACTGCAAGGGCGGCGATAGTCATCGACATCAATGCTAAAATCGGCTTTGAGCGCAATGGTCACCAAATCCACATGGAAAGTATCGGCATACACAGGATAAAAACTGTAACCAATATCAGGGGTTAATACCGAACGGTCTTTGACAAAAAAACAAGCAAAAATATGCGCCAAAACTTCATCAGAACCATTACCGACAAAAATTTGATTGGGGGCTACCTGATAAACTTGTGCCATTACCGCACGTAGTTCGTCAGATTCTGGGGCGGGGTAGCGCTTTAAATGATCGGCTTGATTGAGCAAAACTTGTGCGATGGCTTCAGCGACTTTGGGGGAGGGTGGAAAAGGGTTTTCATTGGTATTTAGTTTACACAGATTGTCATGCTTGGGCTGTTCACCCGGTGTGTAGGGCGTTAGGTTGCGAATCAAGGTGCTCCACAGTCGAGTGTTGATTTCGGGCGTTGCATCTGCGTTTGAAGTAAGCGTATCCACCATGACAAATCCTTACAAGATAATCAATGTGTTAAATCAATGTGGCCAGTCAATTTGCTAAGTCAATTTACCAAATTAAGTTACCAAACCAATGCGCCAAAGGCTGGCACAAACAATACATAGTAGCATAAATTGGTTAAAAATTTATCCATCGTAGCCCACTGATATCATAAAATTTGGGCTCAACGGTTGAGCAAGACGGATAGGCAGTGAATTTTTAGCCGTTATGTGAATAAACCGTGCGCTGGCTTGGCGAATGTGTTAAAAGATAACCTTTTAACTCAAGCCCGTTAAACCAAGCCTATTAACTCAAGCCCATGAAAATAAGCTTATTAAATCACCCGTGCTAATAGATTACCTAGTTAAAATTTTGGAAGATGTATGAAATTCTCAGCGTCGCAATCGAGCGAGTCGAATATTCACCCTGCTGCTAACGCGTCTCAGATTTCGGTAGCGACTGCCCCGACCAAGGCATTAATTATCACGGTAGTCATTGCCATTTTACTGCTCGCTATCAATATGCGCGCGCCCATTATTGGGTTTGGTGCGGTGGCAAAGCTGGTTCAGCAAGATTTGGGGTTAACGACCAAAACCATTGGTTTGATTGGTACGATTCCTGTCATGGCATTTGCATCGAGTTCGTTTGTTGCGCCTATGCTGTCACGGCGGATTGGCTTAGAAAACACCATGATTTTGGCAACCAGTTTGCTTGCCATCGGTATCTTTGTGCGAGTGGCGCATCCGCAATTAGGGTTTTTGCTAGCGGGCACGGTGCTGCTATCGTTGGCGATTTCACTCGGCAATGTGTTAATCCCTGCCGTCATCAAAAAATACACCCCCAATCACATTGGGCTTGTGATGGGAAGCTATTCGATGTTTTTGTCGGTGTTTGCTGGCTTTGCGTCAGGCATTGCGATGTGGCTTGTCAGCTTGTCCAATTGGCAATTTGCACTGGGGGTATGGGGCTGGGTATCTGTGGCAGCGGTAGCAGCTTGGCTAATAGTCGCCCATTTGCGGTTACGGCAAAAAATTAGCACCCATGATGCTCAAGTCATTAATCAAGCGGTTGCCGAAGCAGGACAACCAAGCCGAAAATCAGTCTGGAAAATCCCGATGGCGTGGTGGATTAGTGCGTTTATGGGTTTGCAATCACTACTTTATTATACGCTCGCCAGTTTTTTACCGTCGTTACTCATTGATAAAGGGCTGAGCAAAGCGCAAGCAGGCAACGTGGGCATGGTGTTTCAATTGGTCGCTTTTCCTTCGATTTTACTGTTGACCAAATGGGTTTCTAGCCAGTGGAATTTACGCACGTTAGCGTTGCTTGCCGCAGTGGGAAACTTGGTGGGCGTGTTTGGCTTTGGGTTTTTGCCCCTGCAAGGCTGGGTATGGGTTTGGAGTATTGCATCAGGCTTTGGATGTGGGGTGATTTTTACCTTATGTATGATGATTTTTACCTTAAAATCAAAGGATAGTCAACAAGCCGCTGAACTGTCAGGGATGGCACAAACCGTGGGTTATAGTATCGCAATAACCGGTCCGATTGTGACAGGGTGGCTTAAAGACTTGAGTCATACTTGGACACTATCGATGGGGTTTTTAACGATTTTAATGGTGCTTAATTGTGTGTTTAGTTGGTTGGCAACGCAAAACAAAGCGATTGAATAGCGAGGAAAAATTCAGCATAACCTTGCGCGTTTTACCCGGTATTTTTATGTTAAAGGCTTGTGTATCTTTCAGCTAAATTGAGTAAAAAATCCTGTTTATTGCCAGCTTTTTATCTATACTGTGAGCGTCATTACCAATGCAATTAACGGCAACTAGCGGCAATAGTATTGGTAATGCTCTGTTTTATCCTTAACAACTATATAGCCAATCTTGGTAGCCAATCATACGATAACGTTGTCTAGTCAAGATTAGCCATCTTATAAAATTAGCCACAAAAAAATCATCAGAGGAAAATAACATGTCAAACGATAAACGTATTTCAGAGGCAATGGAACAAGCATTAAACAAGCAAATGATGGTAGAAGCCACACAAGCGCAGGCGTATATCGCGCTCGGTAGCTGGGCGGAAGTGAACAATTACCCAGGTATTGCAGATTTTTTCTACAAGCATTCCGCTGAAGAACGTAACCATATGTTCAAATTTTTAGCCTATATCAATGAGCGTGGTGGCGAAGCTAAAATTGAAGCGATTCCCGCACCGCGTGACAACCCTGTCAGTCTTGAAACCTGTATCGAAGACGTTTGGCAACATGAGTTAGAAAATTCAAAAAAAATCTATGCACTTGTGGACCAAGCCATGGCAGAGCGCGATTGGGCAACGTTTAATTTCTTACAATGGTTTGTCAAAGAACAAATCGAAGAAGAAGCGCTAATCAATAACCTACGTGATAAATTTGCCTTGGCATCAAAAGATAAGGCGGATAATCAAAGCTTCTATCAGTTGGATAAAGACATGGCATCAGCCTCTCAAGAAGGTGATTTGCCGCGCGAAAAATCGGTTGAATAATTTTTGCCTGCATAAAAAAAGCTGAGAATCAATCTCAGCTTTTTTTTACTTCATTATTTCTAATTTCAGATTTTACTTCAGTGGCAGCTTAGCTCTTTAAACTAGCTTTTTAAACTAGCTTTTTAAACTGACGTCACTGGCATCCACTGGCAATTGATTGGGTTTTAACGCCACTGGCTGTGATACCAACGCCGCTTTAAATACTTCATCAATCGTTTCTACTGGCTGGATGCTTAAGCCCTGTTTGACATTGTCAGGAATATCAACCAAGTCACGCTCATTGGATTTTGGAATCAACACGTGTTTGATACCGCCACGATGCGCTGCAAGCAGTTTTTCTTTCAAGCCACCGATACGCAGCACTTTGCCACGCAAAGTCACTTCACCCGTCATGGCAATATCGGGGCGGATGGCAATACCTGTCATCGCAGAGGCTAACGCAAGCGTTAACGCAATACCGGCGGATGGACCGTCTTTGGGGGTCGCACCTTCTGGCATATGCACGTGGATATCTGTGCCTTTGAGCTTATCATAGCTGACGCCTAAGCTATCAGCACGGGCACGAACTACCGTCATCGCCGCACGAATCGACTCTTTCATAACATCGCCCAGTGAGCCCGTAAAACTTAGTTCACCTTTACCTTGTACCGCAACCGCTTCAATGGTCAACAGCTCACCACCGACTTGTGTCCAAGCCAAACCTGTGACGCGACCGACTTCAGGTTCTTGCTCCGCCAAGCCATAATCGAATTGGTACACACCCAAGTAATCAGCGACATTTGAACTATCGACCGTTAATTTGTGTGCCGCGGTTTTATCTTCCGCTTTGTCTTTGCCCGATGATTCAACATTTTGTTTCACCACTTTGCGGGCGATTTTGTTGATTTCACGTTCAAGGTTACGCACACCTGCTTCACGGGTATAGCGTTGTACAATTGCTTTGAGTGCCTCATCGGTGATATCAATTTCAGTATCACTTAAGCCATTTTGCTTGATGGCTTTTGGTACTAAGTATTTATCCGCGATGCTGATTTTTTCATCTTCGGTATAACCTGGCAGACGAATCACTTCCATACGGTCAAGTAACGCAGGCGGAATATCCATACTATTGGCGGTACAGATAAACATCACTTGTGATAAGTCTAAATCCATATCCAAGTAGTGATCGTTAAAGCTATGATTTTGCGATGGGTCTAACACTTCAAGCAGCGCTGAAGCAGGGTCACCACGAAAATCTTGCGCCATTTTATCGATTTCATCGAGTAAGAATAGCGGATTTTTCACGCCCACTTTTGAGAGTGATTGTACGATTTTACCTGGCATAGCACCGATATAGGTACGTCGATGTCCACGGATTTCAGCTTCATCTCGCACGCCGCCCAATGCCATACGGATAAACTCACGACCTGTCGCACGGGCAATGGATTCACCTAAGGATGTTTTACCCACCCCAGGCGGACCTACTAAGCAAAGAATCGGACCTTTTAAGGTATCCACGCGAGATTGCACTGCCAAGAACTCCAAGATGCGGTCTTTCACGTCTTGTAAACCATAATGGTCAGTGTCAAGCACGTCATGGGCTTTATTGAGGTCGATTGAGACATCACTGGTTTTGTTCCAAGGGGTATCTAAAATCCACTCGACATAGTTGCGCACGACCGATGATTCAGAAGAGGCAGCAGGCATGGTTTTGAGTTTACGAAACTCATTTTCTGCTTTTTTACGCACCGCTTCTGGCAAATCGGCTTCCGCTAAACGTTTTTCTAGCTCAGCAATATCGTCATCTTCATAATTTTCACCGCGTTCTTCATGAAGGTCAGAAAGCTCAGATTTTATCGCTTTCATTTTTTCATTTAAGAAATACTCGCGCTGGTTGTTTTCCATCTGGCGACGGACCGCTTCTTGTAATTCTTGCTCGATATTGTGCTCGGCACTTTGCTGAATCAAATAGTCTGACAACTCTTTGATATGCGCAGTCAAATCATCGACTTCCAAAAAGTTTTGTTTAATCGATAAATTGAGTGAGACACGCGTCGCAATGAAATATACCAACTCTTCAAGTTGGGTGATACGCTCAGCCACACGAATCAACTCGCGTGAGTTACGTAGGCGATTTTCCGCATATTTGCTAAACAAAGCAACTAACGCTTCTTTGTGCGATTTTTGCGTTTTAGCGGTCATATTCACGGTGATGGGCGCTTTTTCAAAATCGGCCAGTAATACCGCTTCTTCCTCATCGGTGTCTTGGATATCCACTAATTTTGCACGGTACAGACCTTCAATCAGCACTTTGATGCAATTTTCGTCATTTTCATGTGGCATGGTATTGACGACACGGCACACCGTACCATATTCAAATAGATTACTGGCATCAATGTCTTCAGATAGTGAGTCTTTTTGTGCCACCACCAATACTTTATTGTCAAATTCATTTTGCGCAAGCTCGACTGCTTTGACTGAGGGCGTACGACCCACAAATAAAGCAATTTGCATTTGTGGATACACCACAACGTCACGTAAAGCTAACAATGGTAGCGTCGTGAATTCTTGCGACTCAGATGATTCTGGATTTGTCATTAAAACATCATCTTGCATATACTATGTCCCCTTAAATAACACAACAAGCAACTGACCATTTGTGAGCAAATGATGGCTTGCTGATAGACTTAAAAATATAAATGGCGTCAATGCAAAAAATTGCAAGGCTAGCGATTCAAAGGGAAAAAAAGAATATATGAAGGGATTTAAAAGGCTAAAAATTGTGGTGGCTAAGGCAATTTTCTAGCTCGGCATAGCAAAAAGACATTTAAAATAAGAGTCAAGATAATTAAAAAAAGCCCAAATTTGACGCTTGAAGGAAAAATATCTAGCATGGCGCTATAATCTTCAATTATTAAACGCTTGTATTGGGCATAAAGCTCAAACCAAATCGCCAAAGTGCAAGCTGTCATACTGACAAAGATTATCAAACTAAACCAAGCCTCACCTAGCCAACGCTTCAGCAAAACAGGTTGTGTTAATCCCAGTAGCGGCAACAACCAAGCCAACAATCCCAATAATATACTAATCATAAAGTCACTCTAATATTGATTCATTACAGCCTAGAAGTCATCCAAGTCTTCAGAATTCACTCGGGTAAAGGCATCAGCTTGGGTTAAAAGTTGCGTTAACCTAGCGGGATTCATGACACTGGCAATTTCTGCATCGCTTAATTCATTAAGATTTTCAGTTAATTTGGCATTATTAGTGGGTGAATCTGAAGCGGTAGTTGGAATGCTGTCATTGTTTTTTTTATCGTTCATCTAATTATTATCCATTCATTCTTTAGACACCAAATAGCGTCTAAATAACCATAGTTTACTAGGCGTGATAAGGGCATCAAGCGTGATATCCCAAGGATTAGCATTTAGTTTTTCAACCAATTGAAAATCATAAGCCCAGCCAATTTTAAGCGGTTTGTTTTTAGCCTTGGCTAAGGTGCGGTCATAGTAACCGCCACCCATACCCATACGATTGCCAATTTTATCCGCTGCCACTAGCGGCATAAACAATACATCAAGCGCCGCTACGTTAAGCATTTTTCCTTTCTCAGGTTGGCGCATACCCAGTGGGTGTTTGGGTAGGCGAGATTGTCGCCAAGTTTTTTGGCTAAATTGGATAAATACAAGCGGCTGATGTTTGCCGGTGACGACAGGTAAATAAATACGATAACCGCGCTGTCTCGCCCAATCCATCAGCGGTTGGGTAGGCATTTCCCCAAAGGCATCTGCAAAAATCCCGACCTTGACGTTTTTGCCAGTTAAAGCAGGATGCTGTAGTCGGTTTAAACCTCGTCGTGCTTGATAAGCGGCGCGATTACGGTGGCGCTTGGATAAGCGTAGACGTTGTTGACGTAACTGTTTACGCAAGTGATGAGCATTCATAGATTCATAGCGATGATGGATTGGTTATGGACTATATTTAAGCCATTGATAATAAATCAAAATCAAAAAAAAGCCAAATGGCTGATTAGGCTAATTAGGTTTAGCTGCTTAGCTATTTATTCACTTATTTATTTGTTTAGACACCCAAACATCCTACCGCTAGTGTATAACCCATAACAAGTGTCCACTACCTGTTATTACCTGTTATGCCATTCCCTTTGAAATATTTGAAAAATAAAGCATTTTTGCGGGCGCTAACACTAGATTTTAATAGCCCTACAGACTCAAACTTAACCAGCAGCGTCTGTAAAAGATGATATGATTGCTGATAACGAGGATGACGGTTTATGTATACGTCTTTAAATTTTTATCTCAAGTCCAATTACTAAAGTTTGGCTTGTAAGTTAGCTCGTTTGTAGTTTATGTTGCATTTTTTTAAATTGCTGTGTTGATAACTTAGGAAAAATTAATGGATGCACTCAGTATGTTGCTTGAAGATATACATTTGTATCAAACTCAGTATCACTATATACACGCCACTGGGGAGTGGTCGTTTGAGTTAGATAAAAAAGATTGTATCGTGTTTTATTTGATTACCACAGGTGGGATTAGTATTAAGGTCGATGATGTGTATCGCAACGCACACGCGCGCGATGTGGTCATGGTGCCAGGCGGCAAAAAACACCTTATTTGTGGTGTGGGGCAATCGGATATCCCATCAATTGACATTGCCCCGTTATTAAGCAACCAGACTGTTGAAACTATCCACTTGGGTAAACCCGCCATTCATAGCAAAGGTGATGAGCCAGCGCAAACAACTGAAATGGTCGCGATTGTGTGCCATTACGATCGAGAGATTACGCGCCCGTTACTAAGCGCTTTACCAAAAATTTTGCCAGAAAGCGAATCAAACGATGAGCAAAAAATGATTATGCTTGATTTGGGTGTCAAATTTTTGGCATTAGAGTCTGAGCAGAACCGACTTGGCAAAATGACCATTATCAATCGTATCGCCAGTATTTTGATGATTGAGTGTGTACGCAACTATATTGAGGATTTGCCCGAAGCGACAGATAATTGGCTAAAAGCTGTGAAAGATCCTTACCTTGCCAAGGCGTTGGCAGTCATGCATGATCGACCTGAGACCAATTGGACCATTCATAAGTTAGCTGAAGTCGCCGGGATGTCACGCAGTAGTTTTGCCGAGCATTTTCGTGAAGTGGTGGGGGTGCCGCCGTTGACTTATTTAACCGACTATCGACTTCGTCTTGCAGCGCGGTATTTACGGCTACAAGAAAATAGCATCAGCCGTATCAGTGAGTTAGTGGGTTATGCCTCCGATAGTACCTTTAGCCAAGCATTCAAACGCGTCTATAAAATGTCACCACGAAAATATCGCCAGTCGTTTCGAACCGATGATGTGCATTTTGCTGACAGCTTGAGCGAGCAATAAGTCGGTAGTCGAGAACCCTGATTAACCACAAAAAAGCAGGTTTGCTGCGGTTTTGTGGTTATCGCCACTTTTATAGCAAGCTTTATGTCTTAGAGCGAGTTTTATGGCAACTAAGAATGACCAGTCTATTTTCATAGCAATATCTGTTAGGTTATGTCGATAGGGGTATGATATAGTGACAAGCACTGTCCCATATTTTATCAGCTGCGATTGCCAACATGGAAACTTCAACTACCAAAGGTCAACCTGTCGAAGCACATGGCTTGCACATCAAGCCCAATCCAGAACACCCTGCGATGGACCATCGTGGTGTTAACCCAATGGATGTTACCAGTCACTACACGGCAGTATTTCATGCCCAAGAAAACGCAGTGACCGAGTATTTTGAGCACTCCCAACCCCACCAACTGCTATTTTATATCTCCAGTAAAAAACCCCAGTTTATTGAAACTAAAAAACTGCAAATCGCCAAATATTTGAACATGCGCGATAATGTTGGGCTGATGCAACTGCAGCATTTGTTCAATAATTTACATATCGTCGATGATTTGGTGATGTCGATTAGCCATCATTTACCGCCGCAGCGACCGATTGGTTGGCAGCTTGTCAGCCAAAACAAAAATTTAATGAACCTGCCAACCGTAGGCTTGATGCCATCGTCAGCTGAATTTCGCGGTCTTGAGCATAGTTTGGCGGCGACCGTGATTCAGTTTTTGGGGGTGGCATGCTATCACAATGACCGGGGTTATTTTGTGGGGCATATTCTAGGTTATCTATTTAGTTGTTATTATTTTGCCCATCTCGGTGTCAACTATTCAGTCACCCCATTAAAAGAGGCGGCGATTCCCAATTACCCTTACCAAGTCATCAATGTGGCAGAATTGGTGAGACTATTGCAATCACTCGATGAGTCGCTCAAAGCGCAAGTTTATCAATTAGCCATCTATTGTGCGCAAATCAGTGAATACGCTGTTGACAAACGAATCGAGAAAATGCTGATTACTGAGGTCAATAGCTTTAACAAACAAGACTTGCGCGATGAGCTATCGGTATTGGTACAATATGATTCCAATGAAAACGAGTCTTTATTTCAGCCTATTAAGCCTTTAAAATAACGCTAATCTTACCCGTTGGGAACTCACATGCCCGCATTTCAGTACAAAGCCATGGATACCCAAGGCAAGTCACACCAAGGTATTCTTGAAGCCGATTCTGCTAGGCTAATCCGCCAACAACTGCGCGATAAAAATTTACTGCCTGTCGAAGTCTCACCTGTACAAAAAACCGATGTCAGTCGCAACCGATTGTGGCAAAAAGGGGTGGGTGCGTATGATTTGGCATTAATCACCCGCCAATTGTCGGTGTTGTTGGCAGCGTCGATACCGATTGAACAAGCGTTGCAAGCGATTGCCAAACAAAGCGAAAAACCGCATGTCAAAGCGTTGATGCATGGCGTGCGTGCCAAAGTATTGGAAGGCTATAGCCTAGCGAGCGCGCTACAAGACTCTGGTAATTTTCCAGCGATTTATATCGCCACCATTGCCGCAGGTGAGCGCTCAGGGCATTTGGATTTGATTTTAAACCAGTTAGCCGATTACACCGAAAATCGCTTTGCCATGCAAAAAAAGGTACAAGGCGCGATGGTGTATCCGATAATTTTGCTGATGATGGCGGTGGCAGTGGTGGTGGGCTTGATGAGCTTTGTCGTGCCAAAAATTGTCAAAGTGTTTGAACAATCCGAGCAAGCGCTGCCATGGATCACCCAAGTGGTGTTGGCATTGTCTAATCTCTTAACCCAATGGTGGTGGCTGATATTAGGCGGGCTAATCGGTGCGGTTTTTTTATTTGTGAAGTTTATTAAAACGGCGGCAGGCAAAGCCACTTTTGACCAATTTGTCTTGCGGTTGCCGGTGTTTGGTAAATTATCGCGAAATCTGAATGCATCACGTTTTGCCAGTACGTTAGCGATTTTGGTACGTTCAGGGGTGCCGTTGGTGGAAGCACTAGCCATCGGCGCGGCAGTCACCACCAATACCCATATCAAACATACCATCGCGCGCGCCACAGAAAAAGTCACCGAAGGCGCGAGCCTATCAAGCCAGCTTGAGCGCAGTAATTATTTTCCGCCGATGATGGTACAGATGATTAAAAGCGGCGAGAATTCAGGCGAGCTTGATGACATGCTGACGCGTGCAGCAGCGATGCAGCAAAATGAAGCCACCAATATGATTAGCACGCTATTGTCACTACTTGAGCCGCTGATGTTGGTGCTGATGGGGGTGATTGTCATGACCATTGTGATGGCAGTGATGCTACCGATTATCAATATGAATGATTTGGCAGGCTAAACACTCAAACAGCCAAATAATTAATCGCCAAATAATTAATGGCTAAATAATCCGACAAAATTAACCAAATCGGTATGCAAATTGTCAAAAAAGCCGTGTAAAATCCTAACACCTTATCAAAAAGCGCTAAAAATCTAAAAAATGGAAATTCGTATGTGTTGTGCTCATGTATCAAAAAATCGTCAAGCGGGTTTTACTTTAATTGAAGTCATGGTGGTGATTGTCATTTTGGCAATTTTGGCAGGTCTTGTGGTACCCAAAGTGGTGGGTCAAAGTGACAAAGCCCGCGTCAAAACCACCGAAACGGCTTTATCCACCACCTCAAATGCCATTGATATGTTTAAAGTGGACAATGGTCGCTATCCCACCACCCAAGAAGGCTTAGAAGCCTTAAATAAGCCACCACAAGGCGCCAAAAACTGGCCAGAGGGCGGGTATATTAAAGGCGGTTTCCCGAAAGATGGCTGGGATAATGAGCTACAATACGTTATCCCAGGTACCGAAGGCAGAACCTATGATTTGTTCTCATTGGGCGCTGATGGCAAAGAAGGCGGCGAAGGACAAGACGCAGACATTTTTGCTAAGTTATAAGTTTGGTGCTGTTACTGGGTTAACGAAATCAGAGTCACGCACTCTGATTTTTTTTGCTAGGTTTTTGGACAGGGATTAGCTAAAATTAGCCGTCATAGTATAATTACGTGTTTTAAAACTTATAAATTTGAAACGTATAAATCTGAAACGTATAAATCTGAAACGTATAAATTTAAAACCTGTGAATTTAAAATATATGAGAAGTTTTCTTTGAAAAATATATCCCCTATGCCTACGGCCTTGTTTTGTTTTCGAACCGTGAGTCGTCATGTCTCTTTGCTTGGCACGCTACTGGCTGTCACTAGCCTCACTATGCCAAGCGCGCAAGCGATTAGTTTAAGCGAGGTTTTTGGCGGCAGTGACAATCCCAGCTTGAGCGCCAAAGACAAGCCGCTACCGGTGCATGAGGCTTTTAAAGTCTATACTGAGCAAAAAGGGCAAGTAGTGACCATTCATGTGGATGTCAAAGCAGGCTATTATGCGTATCGGGATAAATTAACCTTACAATTGCCTGATGGGGTAACAGCGACGCCGCTACAATTTAGTGCAGCACCGACCTATGTGGATGACCCGGATTTTGGTCGGGTGCCTGTGTTTGAACACCCCTTTACTGCCACAACCACCTTGAGCGCGGATAAGGCAATCACCTCACAACCTGCTACGGTCAAATGGCAGGGCTGTGCCAAAGTAGGACTTTGCTATCCCCCTGAAAAGACCAAATTTGTCATCACCCAATTGGCCGCTTCCACCAAAAATGGCGCAAAAAAATCAGACGCAATGACGTCAAAAGCGGCGCAAGCCAAAGTCACCAATACTGTGGCGACGACCAATGACGCCGCCTCGATAACGACTCAGCAATCTGCTAGCTTGACCCCTGCTAAAACCGTCGATGAGGCAACTAGCCCACCGTCTGCCAAACCAGCGATTTCCGGTGGCAGTACAGCCGCAGCGGGGCAGCAAGTCGCATTGACCCCAGTGACCGATGCTTCAGCCACCGATGTCTTAACTTCAGCGCAGTTAACCGCATCCGCCTCTGTCGTATCTATGGCAACGTCTCAACCTGTCCAAACAACTGTCATGACTAAACCCATAGCTTCATCGGCGGCGGCAACGAGTTTGACAGCTAGCGCTAGCAATCAAGATATTTTTGGATTGACCAAGCATAGCGGTGTTGCGTTATTGCTGTTGTTTTTAGCGGGATTGGGGTTAGCTTTTACCCCTTGTGTGTTACCCATGCTGCCGATTGTAGCCAATATCGTTGCCCGTCAACATCGTCCATCTGCCAAAAAAGGGTTATTACTCACGGGCAGTTATGGTTTGGGTGTTGCCACCAGTTATGGCATTTTGGGCGCAGTGGTTGCGTTATTTGGGCAATCTTTGGGGATACTAAACTGGCTACAAAACCCTGTTATTTTGCTAATTTTTGCAGGGCTATTTATCGTGCTTGGACTGTACATGTTGGATGTCATTCGCTGGCAACTGCCGCATGCGCTTCGTGTTAAGTTCCAAAAAATCAGCCAAATTGGGGCAAATCGACTCGGTAGCTTAAGTGGTAGTTATTTGACGGGCTTGTTTTCTGCACTGGTTGTCTCCCCTTGTGTGACGGCACCCCTTGCAGGTGCGTTGGCAGGTGTGGCAGCGCTGGGTGATCCTGTGATGGGGTTTGCCGCATTGTTTTTATTGGGGCTTGGGCTATCCACACCGCTCATTTTACTGGGCGCCACCCAAGGTAATTTTATGCCAAAAGCAGGCGAGTGGATGAACTGGGTCAAAACCAGCTTTGGTTTGCTGTTATTTGGCGTCGCTTTATTGATGATAGAGCGTATATGGCTATCAAGCTGGATGCTGATGCTATGGGCGCTGTGGTTTGCTGTGATTGGCTTATGGCTGTGGCGCTGGCAGGGCAAAAAAGGTCAACTACTCACTCAAGCACTAGCATTGCTAGCGTGCCTCTGGTCAGCGTGTCTTGTGATAGGCACTGCCTCAGGTAGTCAAGATAGTTGGCAGCCGCTTAACAAGCTTGTGAATACTTCAGGGCAATCGGCATTCACGGCAACAAAGACCACCCAAACGATTACAATCACTAAACTGTCAGAGCTTGAACCCTTGCTTACGCAATATCCAAAGCTAGTCGTCGATGTCACCGCAGAGTGGTGCATTGAATGTCGTATCATGGATAAAATTTTTGCCAACCCGCCGCAAAGTTTAGCCAGCTGGCAAGTTGTCAAACTCGATGTGACTGACAATACGGCGGATAGCCAAGCAATCTATAAAAAACTAGCCGTGTTCGGTCCGCCTGTATTGTTGTTTTACCAAAACGGTCAACTGGTAGCAAGACAAAACGGTGCAGTCAAACGCTCTGATTTTGAGCAACTTTTGTCCCAATTAAATTAACTCTAAACTCAGTTAAAGAAAATTCAGTTCAAGAAAACTCAGTTCAAGAAAACTCAGTCAAATGATTCATTGACCCATTCAACCATAAAGGTTAAATAAAAATTGAACTATCACTTAGCAAAGTCTATAGCCATCCCGTTAACTTTCGGGATGCTAATTTTTGTCACTGGGTGTTCCCATGAAGGCAATGCCGACCAACAGCCAAGGCAAAATAAAAGCCAAAACCAAAGCGGAAATAGCCAGTTAGCAAGCTCAAATTCACCGTTAGTGGACTCAAAGTCCAATCAACAGACGGCTAAAAACTCAAGCGCTTATACTGACAAAAAACGTCAGGCAACAAATATTCAATGCAACAACGCCGTCATTAATCAAGCTTATCAAGCCAAAAATCCCAGCGTTAAACGACAGGTATTAGGGTGTGGTACGGTGATTAAAGTGCTAAAAGACGATAATGAGGGTAGCCGCCATCAAAAATTTTTGGTCAAAATTGATAACTACCCAAACATCACGGTGTTAATTGCCCATAATATTGATTTGGCACCGCGCATCGAGGGTATCGAAACCAAAAATCCCATTCGTTTTTATGGTGAATATATTTATAACGACAAAGGTGGCGTTGTACATTGGACACACCGTGACCCCGCTAGCCGTCATCAAGACGGTTGGCTTGAGTATCAAGGTCAGCAGTATCATTAGAATTACCCATACAAGCACCCATAGAAATACCAATAATTGACGAGCCAATAGTTGATTAAAACTTTACTTTACTGTTAAAAATTATTATGCATTTGTTAACTATTTGTCATCAATTTTTGCTATCATGAACGATATTTTTGTAAGAAGGTCAACCTATGTCACAACTTACGCTTTACCGTACCTCTTTATCGCTTGCTATACTAGCCACACTAACAGTTACAGCAACTACGCACGCAAAAACTTCAACAAAATCCTCAGCAAGAGCTTCAACAAAAGCTTCAACAAAAGCTTCAACAAAACCCTCAACACAAGATTCAACAAAAACTTTAATAACAACAACCGTTATTCCTGTCGACGAGCAAATGCTGCTAACCTGTTCAAAAATCACTGACAATATCGCGCGGTTGGCTTGTTTTGACAAGATAAGCGTTGGTAAAATCGAACCTGAAGCCAAGGCGCCCCTTGATATTGCCAAAACCTTGGAAGTGAGTATCAAAGAAGGTAAAGCAGTGCCCGTGTTAGCCGTGGATCAAACGACAACCGTCACGACCCCCATTAAAAACGAGCAAAAAAAACTGGATCATTTGGTACCCAACAAGCTTGACAAAACCATCTTAAAACAAGTGGGGGTTACCGCAGCGGATGTGGAAAAATATACGCCACTGAGTGTGTTATATGACTTGGATAAAAATGATCCCAAAGGGATACTGACGATACGTCCACATTTGCCCATGTATGTCATGCCGCTTTGGTACAACGCGACGCCAAACTATGATATTCATTCACCCACCCAAGATCATGTTCGCGCATCGAAAGATTCTTTGCAGCACTTAGATAGCAAGCTGCAAATTTCAATGAAAACCAAGCTTGCCCAAGATGTGTTTGATACCAATGCCGATGTTTGGCTTGGCTATACCCAGCAGTCTTATTGGCAAGTGTACAATGGTAAGTATTCAAGACCTTTTCGCAGCTCAGATTATCAGCCAGAGATATTTTTGACACAGCCTATCAAGGGTAATCTGCCTGGGAATGGGTCATTAAGAATGTTAGGCGCGGGGCTCGTGCATGAATCAAATGGACAATCAGACCCGTTATCCCGTTCTTGGAATCGTATCTATGCGATGGCAGGGACGGAGTGGGGCAAACTCACCGTGATTCCAAGACTGTGGCTCATCGCAAATGAAAACAGTAAAGACTCGGATAACCCAGATATCGGGGACTACATGGGCTATGGCGATGTGCGTTGGTTGTATCCGCTCAATGACCAAAGCACGGTGGGTGGTGTGATGCGTTATAATCCAAGTACCAATAAAGGCGCTATACAGGTGGATTATGCTTATCCATTGACAGGCGGTATGAAAGCGATTTTACAAGTATTCCATGGCTATGGTGAAAACATCCAAGACTATAATCATAAGAGCACCAATGTCGGTATTGGTATCATGTTCAATGATTTTAAAGGGCTTTAACTGCGTTTATGGCAATCGTAGCCCCCTTGCCTTGGTGGCGATTGCCCTTTGCCATGGCGTTGGTGTATCAAGCGAAAGTTCATCACCGTTGCCAACTATGTGGCATCAATGATTGCGCTGCAGCAGGCTTTGATAACTTAGCACCGCGTCATCATGACCATTGGTTCAATCGACAGCAATTTCTTTGTCAGCCATGCCATAGCCAGTTTGCATGGTCCGCGTCATTTTTTACTTTGCAACTAAAGCAAACGTCACTGCGTGGCGTAGCCAGCGGCTACTATCAATATCCCCTCAATCAAATCATGCTTGGGTACAAAAATGGGCAGCAGTTACATCATCTGCCTGTTTTGGTACACGCCATCCGCCAGCTTAAGCCGCCTCAAGGATGCCATGCCAAAAATTCGTTAATCGTTAAAGTGCCAACAAGTTTACAGCGCATTAGGCAACGCGGCTTCGATCCGCTTGCCATTTTAACCGCTTATCTAAGCTTTCACTGGCAAATCCCTGTTTTTACGGGTGTGCAGCGACTCGACCGACCTCACCAGCAGGGTCTAAGCCGAGAGGAGCGTTTAGATAATATCAAAGATGCGTTTTCCCTAACAGATATGCCCCCTAGCAAAAATTTGATTTTGTTTGATGATGTGGTGACCACAGGTGCCACCCTGTCTGAATTGGCTAATCTACTCACAAATTATTACCCATCTGCCCATATTCATGCGTATTCAGTCTTACATGGTAAGGTTTTGCATTAGGTCCTGCTTGTCACTGTTTTGCGAGCAAAGTTACACCGCCATACCGTTAAAGCTCGCAGATAAAGGCGGGCTACCAGTGGGTTGTTGGAAGGATGCTTTAAAATACTAAGCTAAAAATGATTTGATAATACGTGAGCGCCCTTTCGTCCTAATTCACTTAGCAACGATAAGTGGCTTAGGTAAATTACCGTTAGTAAGCTTTAGGTATGACAATTAACAAAAATACTGCGATAATAGGTATGTTTTTTGCTTTAATGTTAGAATGGTTTGTGCTAGTAAACATGGTATGATAGGTCGTTTATCAAGGGGTATGGGTGGGTATCGTGATGAAAGTTTTGAAAAGACAGTATCATCGTGACCGAGACCAAGGTTTTACGCTGATTGAGCTTGTCATCACCATTGCGATTATAGCTATCATTGCCGCGATGGCAGCGCCTAGTATGCAAAAACAGATACAACAAGCGAAAACAAATGATGCCGCAAACATCATTGAAGCTGCGCTAAAAGATGCTAGAACCCAAGCAATGATTGCTCAGCGATCTACTAGGGTAGTGCTAACCAACAGCGCATCAAGCAAAAAAATTACCGTACTGTATGTAAAAAGGTTATCAACAGATGCCGATGAGATGCTGTCTGATTATACGCTAGACAAAAATTTGACGATTACCGCTAACCCCACTGCCTTAACTGCAGTTAGTTTTACCCCTTACAAAAAGGCTTACCAAGGGGACACGGGAACAGGGACTCTTACAGATAGCTCGACCAATTTTTCAGTGTGTTATGGCGCTGGGTCTGATAAATATACCATCATGGTCGATGCAAGCAGTAATATTGTCACTAGCAAAAATGGGACGTGTTCATGAATTCACAAAAAGGCATTGGCTTAATAGAAGTGCTGGTAGCATTGATGTTGTTAGCAATCGCGGTGCTTGGATTCACTGCGATGCAGATGACCGCAGTCAAAGCCACCGATGAGAGTTTGATGCGTACCCGAGCATTAACGGTACTGCGTGGTGCAGCCGAGATGATGCGAGCGAATATAGATGGCATACCCGCATTCAAAACAGCGATTAACGGCACCGCCACTACACTCACCAATACAGATACTAGCAATGTGGCTATCACCAAAGATAGTTGTATGACAGGGGGTACGCCTGTGTCCTGTACCATTAAGCAATTGGCAGTAAAAGACGCCTTAACCGTCAAGCAATATGCCACAGACAATGGCTTGAACGTGGGTATGGCAACTTGCCCTACCAAACGCACGACAACCACTAGCGCTAGTGGTGTTGCCACAACGATTAGTACGGTTGGACAAGACCGCCAATGCCTGATTGCTGCTTGGGGCGATACCGACCCGATTTTTTTGGATACCGCCGTTGCATCCGATACGACTAAAGACAAACCCTGCGCTAATGAAGATGCGGTCTATAATTTTGGTGCACAATGCTTCATTATGGAGGCATACTGATGATATCAAGTTATCGTTCTACTTCAGGCTTTACTTTAATAGAGCTCATGATTTCATTGGTATTGGGGCTGCTGATTTCTGCTGCGGTGATACAAGTATACCTAACGAATACCAAAACCGCCTCAACCCAAAAAAGCGGCAGTGAGCTACAAGAGGCAAGCGTTTTTGGTTTGCAGCAGCTAGAGAGCCATTTGCGCTTGGCAAACTTGGGAAATTCAGTAACCTCTATTACCGATAAAACGGTGGGTGGTGGCATCGTCATTTCACCTGAAAATATTGGTTTGGAGAGCACAGACACATCCAAAAATCTTTATTTTACACGCACTGGCGGCGATTCTAATATCACAGGGATCAA